>Ga0209045_1000327_pt1 | contig 60143 bp, 53 predicted proteins | sample SaaInlLV_10m_DNA_4_FD_184664 | JGI IMG/M metagenome (GOLD analysis project Ga0209045, IMG submission 184664) | Marine microbial communities from expanding oxygen minimum zones in the Saanich Inlet - Saanich Inlet SI072_LV_200m_DNA (SPAdes) (version 2) | ecosystem: Environmental > Aquatic >...
TGAAGAAAAAGGATTTATAAAATTTAATGCAAATTTAGATATTGAAGATGCCGGACTCGATTTAGACAAAGAAAATAACAGCAAGTTTGCATTTGTTAATATTTCAGGTAAGACGAGGCTATTGTATGTTAATGGTGACAAAAACAAGAAGACGTATCTGACTGATGCTCTGACAGATAAAACAATTGCTGTAGAGATAAAAAAACCGGAGCAGATTCCGAAAACTCTACAGGAATATCTTAAATATGACAGTATAATCTTCTCTAATGTTTCGAGAGATTTTATCAGTGATGAGCAGATGATGTTGCTAGAAAAATACGTAAAGGATTATGGCGGAGGATTTGTGATGACATGTGGTACAAACATCACGGCTGAAGGTGGGTATTCAGGCACTCAAATAGAAGAAATCCTGCCGGTTAAGATAATAGGCGGAGAACCGCCTAAAAAAGAGAAGAAATCGAGACTTTCCTTAATCTTAATAATAGACAAATCAGGTAGTATGTTGGGGAAAAAAATGCTATTTGCTAAAAAGGCGTCGATTGAATTGCTCAAACAGCTGAAACCAAATGACAATTTTGGTATTGTCGCATTTGATACATCGCCGTATACAATTGTAGAACTCAAACCTAATGAAGATGTCAAGAAAGAGATCATCAGAAAACTGAGCATGTTAAATGCGGATGGAGGCACGGATATATTCCCTGCCATGGATACTGCTTATCGGGAAATCAAGAAAAAAAATTCAAAGGTAAATCATGTTATTTTGCTTTCTGATGGAAATACAAAGTCCATCTACTATCATTATAATAGAATGATCAGTAAATTTCAGAAGGCAAATATATCGGTTTCAACCATTGCTCTTGGAACGTGGCTCGTGAATACAAAACTACTGGAAGATATTGCAAAGAAGACAAAAGGACAATTTTATCAGATAACTGACATAGTAAAATTGCCAAGGTTAATAATAAAGGACTCGGAATTTTTTGTATCACAATCAGATTTTCATGAAGAACATTTTTATCCGAAAATCAACCAGGGGAGTCAGATATTGAAAGGTATTTATGACAAACAGTTTCCACCGCTCAAAGGGCATACAATCACGGAAGCAAAAGAAAATGTTGAAATCCCACTGGTAACAAACATAATGGGGAAAACTGACCCTATCCTGGCGGATTGGCGATATGGCCTGGGTAAGGTAGTTGTTTACGCGTCTGATGCAAACGCGCGATGGTCGTCGAAGTGGATTAACTGGTCAATGTTTAATAAGTTCTGGTCTCAAGTAGTGAGATGGTCTATGAGGGATATATCTAAAGCCAACTATGATGTTAAGGTTAGAAATGATGATAGTAAAATAGTCTTACAAATAGAATCATCGACTCTATTAGAAGATGATACAAAGCTGGAAGTCAGCTTAATATCCCCGGATTATTCCGGCAATGGTCAGAGGTTTCTTCTGAAGCAGGTTGCACCAAAAAGGTTTGTTTCTGAACTGAAAGATATTAATCCGGGCATTTATAATTTGAAAATATCAAGGGTAAAGGACGGAAAGGTTATAGACTTAAAGACAAAGGGGCTACTGGTTCCGGAGAAAATAGCCACAAAACCGCTTGAATATGCGGTCCAGGGCAATAATATTTCACAGCTTAAAAATATTGCAGAGATTACGGGTGGCAAGTATAATCCGAAAAAGGAAGAGATAACAGTGGAAGAGCAAGAGATAGTAATATTTAAGGGCCTTGCAGGTTTTCTTATTCCCCTGGCTCTTTTCCTGTTCATTATCGATATCGCAGTAAGAAAATTTAATAGACGGATGGCAGATTCAGGTGCTGAATAATTAGATACTTGAAAGATGTAGAACGTGTAGAATGCTGGAATTCTGAAGTTACTATATTTTATAATTTAGCTTACTGACCGTTTAGTGTAGAGAATCAGGTATAAAGGAATCCATTGTATTATTATTCGTATTGTATACAATTTATAATCTTTGTATGGCGATGAATTTAAAAAGGGATTAGAAATAACATGAGATCATATATTTTACTCTTTATTACTATCATTTCTTTGAGTACCTTTATTGCACCAGTTCACGCACAATCAATCTTCTCCGGAATGGTTTTTTCTGAAAAAAAAGAGGGTTTAAAGATTGTCGAGGTGCAGACAAAAAGTCCCGGTTTTGATGCGGGATTAATAAAGGGCGACATAGTCCTTGAAATAGAAGGTAAGAAAATTAAATCCTTACCCGATTACGTAAAAATCTCGCGAGAGATAAGGAATAAAAAAGTCGAGGCATCATTAGTAATTCTCAGAAAGGATGTTGAATATGATGTTACAATAAGGGTCTATAGCGTTCCAATTTATCAGTATTGGAAAGAAAAAGTAGCTAAACCTATTACGCTTCCACGAGGACTGACAAAGACACCTTACATATACTGGGTTGGTAAGGGCTACAGGGCATTAAAAGAGCACACGAAAAATAGGCCTATTGATGCAAGGATTGCAAATTACAATAAGGCCTTAGAGTATCTTTTAAATGCATTACACTATCGACCAAAATCTATAGATACCGCTCTACAGGTTGCCAATGCCTATCGTAAACTAGGAAGCCTTTATGTAGAAAAAGGAATGACAAAAGAAGGTGTGATACATTACAGAAAATCTATTAAGTATTATGACGGTTGTCACAAACAGACGAGTAAAGAAGACTATCTGAATAAAATCCTGACAAATTTACAGGAAATAGAAGGTGAATTGAGTAAAATTAACTCTAATAAAACAGTACCTGCAACAGAAACCAGAAGAAAAAGCTTACACATTCCTCAATAAGAGTGGGCCAATTGCCGTTCCGATCTTACCGTTTAAGACATATTTGAGATTGCCATGAGATATGGGCCAGTCAAAGCAAGAAATACAAAAATAGATTAGCCTTCTTGTTCAGTGTTACAAAAATGGAATGTTGCCGTGGGCGGTTTTTAGTGTTTATTCCTAACGTATTGTAAATGGCTGAAGAGGTCTTTATCAAATGATAAAAAATCATCGTATTTATATTTTAATAAGCGTATTAATGTTTGCAGGTTGTGAAACTACAAACATAGCGCAGATACCATACAGAAAGGAATACTCAAAGTATGTAAATGATATGGTAATTTTACATTATCCTGAGAGTCCGCAAATGGACGTAAATATCAGAAACGATGAAATGTTTATTTCGTCGTTGGTTGCGGGGCCGGCTATCATACCACAATTGATGATGCTGCTAGCTAAGAATTCAGCAAATGAAGAAGATGCTCTAGCCTTTAATGAGATAATATTTGACTTGAATATTGGTGATGTATTGTGTGAAAAACTTAATACTAAATTTCAACTGTGTTCCTATTTTCACGTGGTGCCTCAGGAAAGTATTGTGAATAACAATACCGTATGGAAACTAATGGAGAAAAAAGATAAAAACGCAAAAGACTATGAGCAAATAGGTACAGAATTGGGCATTGATACAATACTTGAGACAGATGTATTATCGTTTGGTATAAAAGACCCCGGTATTTTTTCTGATCCGTATGCTTATATTAATGTTGATGTTAAGATGACTACGGCAGCAGAAGGAATAGTTATATGGAGAGATATTATACAGGCAAAAACGGAGGTAGGGACGAGTACGGTCGCCTTTGAAGACATGGTTTACACAGACATGGAGTTTCTGAGGAAAAAGCTGGAAGAGGTTGCAGACGCGGTCTCAGAACGGTGTATTGAGAAACTAGGGTTTGATACAAACTATACCTATCTGCTGGAGAAAGATTACATAGATAAAACCAAACACAAGATAAATATTGCTGAGAAACTTAATGAATTAAATGTTCTCCGGGATGAAGACCTCATCTCTAACACAGACTACGATAAAACAAAGCTTGAATTGATCGAAAAAGCAAAAGGCAGAAATGATGCAGGTCCAGGTGTCGAAACTAAACTGAGTGCAACCGCAATAACAAATCTGAAAATTAAAGGTGAATTGAGTAAAATTAATTCTAATAAAACAGTACCTGCAACAGAAACGAGAAGAGAAAGCTTGCACATCCCTCAATAAGAGAGGGCCTATTTTGGCTTATAAAATAATATGAGAAAGTATTTATTGATACACGTCATAATCTTTTCATTTGTATTCTCTTTGGTCTCGACAGCACAATCAAGAACAGAAGAAGAACCGACACATCCTGGACTCCGTTCGTCTTATACGAATTTATCTGTTTCTCAAGTTCAGTCAATACCGAATATTTCCATACGTAGTAAGAAGGTATGGGGTTTTTATGGACATAGTACAATAGAGCATGAATATAAAACAGAGACAATTAATGACAACAAAGTAGTTATAGACCGTGCTACCGGTTTAATGTGGCATCCAACTGGCTCTCCAGAATATATGAAAAGGAGAGAAGTAAAGAAATGGATAAGGGGTTTGAATAGTAAGGGATATGCAGGGCATAACGACTGGCGTGTACCGACGGTTGAGGAGGCGGTGTCATTACTTGAATCTAGCGAGAATAATGGTAATTTATACATTGATGCGGCGTTTGACATAACGCAAAGATGGATCTGGACGGGTGATAGTTGCAGCTCTGGTGGTATGTGGCGTGTTTACTTTGACGATGGTTATGTGGATTGGGGAGATGCTGGTTATCTTTTTATCCGTCCGGTCCGTAAAATAAAATAATATTATTATTTGTTACCGGATAATGCTGGTTTTTTACAAACCTATTTCCCGTTAATTTAACTGAATTGTGAAGTTGGCTGAAAGTGTCAGAAATAAACCTGACGTTTCTGGCTAAAGGTTTAATCTGTCTTGTATACGGTTGGTAAATTTATTTATTTTTATTGATTGAGTGGATTATGGATGGTGATGATTTGATACCGTTCCTGATAATACGGAGCTTTCTTTATCGGATCTTAGGGCTCACTGATGACTCTTATCGGTTTTTGGTTGGCCCTTTTTGACAATGTTGTCAGATTTCACACCTTTAGGATTTACATTACATCGCCCGACAAAAACAACCCCTTCTTCGATAACTAAATGTTTCGCCTGCAGGTCACCAATAAGATGGGCTTTTTGCTTAAGTACTACTTTATCAGATGCTATAATTTCTCCATCAACCCGGCCATCAATGACGGCGCTTTTTGTCGTGATAGTCGCGTTAACAATCCCTGACTCACTGACAACAAGTTCTCCGCTCTCAGTTGATATTTTTCCATTAACCTTTCCATCAATTCTCATGATTCCGTCAAAATTGATTGTTCCTTCAATTTCTGTATCTGACGCTAGTATGGCAGATGTTGCTCTCTTTTCAGGTCTATTTTCAACATTAATCACCCTCTCGCTCTCTTCCGGTGATTGTGTATATTCTGCATCTCTCTGAAAAGATGGTTCCGGATTTCTCTCTTTCTTTTTTCCAAACATATTTTATGTCCTGTCGGTTGTTCTTGTCATAGTCGTGCGTAACTGGAGTCTTTACATTCCCTATAAAGATTTTCAATACAATAGGATAGGATTTGTCAAAAAGAATAGTTTTACTGGCAAATTGATTCATCCTGAGTTACGCATCTTTTTCCACTTGATTTCGATAACTACTTGAGTATTATAACGGTTATTATTAAACAATCTACTATATTTCATACTACACAGAGATATATTCCATCATTTTATGGATACCTGTTTCACGGGAAGAGATGATTTATGATTGAAAGCAAAAACTTGCAGATTCTATCAAGTTTTGAGATTTTTTAAGGGGCTTACAGAAGACGATTTAAAAAAAATCCAGGTAAACTGTCAAAGACAAAGATTCAAAGAAGGAGATATCTTGTTGAAAGAAGGGCAGGTTAATTCTGATTTCTATATAATAATTAACGGACAGGTGGAAGTTTGCCTTCCTGAACAAAATGTTGAAATAAAAAGTAAAAGGCCTACAAAAGTGAAATTAGCCATAGAGAATGAGGGTGATTTTTTTGATGAATATTCTCTTATTGATTCAAAACCGGCATCCGCTTCCGTAATCGCAAAACAAGCGGGAGAGCTTATAAAAATAACAAAATACGGTCTCGAAAAATTTTGGAAAACAACGATCGTATTGCGAAGACGGTTTATCTGAATATACTTAAAATACTTGTAGAAAGACTCAGACGTATCAACAAAGAGTATGACGAGATCTATCTTCTGTAAATGCTTTCAGGAAATGTAGAGACATCAGCGATCACGTTGCTTTCTTTTAGAGAGGTTAACTCTATACTATTAAATTTCGTAATTTAAACTAATAAGTGAGAATCGACATCCAGCTTTTCCAACAAAAGTACTTGATTGTTGGAGTGCTATGATTGTAGGATTTTTCTTATTGCCTTTCAATATTTTCAGCGTCCTTAACATAAACTTTTGATATCACAACAAAGGAGTTCTCATTGATAATCGACAGAGTGGAGTATTATAATTATTACCCTTTTGGTCCGATCTGGAATACTGCATTCGGGTTTCTGAATTCGATAACATCAGGTTCTGAAGAGAAGAAGTATGAGATTCAGGGTGATGACATGTATGCGATAATCGCAAGCTACAACACAATAGAGCCCCACAAATTTGAAGCACATCGGGAGTATGTTGATATACAATGCCTTCTTGAAGGTCAGGAGATCATTGAATCTACAGCATTAAACGGGCTTACCGTTGACATACCATATGATCCGGAGAAAGATGTTGGATTTTATGTTATGAGAGATAGCCGAAAGACTGTGTCTCACTTAATGCCCGGATTATTTATTGCCTTCTTCCCTCACGATGCCCACATGCCGGGTGTCTCTGTAGGGGGTTCTTCCACGTTTGTGAAAAAGGTAGTGGTAAAGATCAAAACCGAACTGTTTAGATTATAAAGCCCTCTGTTTGTCTTAATTACATGAGAAACAGTTTTTCTGCCTTTTGTACTATTATTGGAGTTCTAAAAATACAATGGATGTCAGTTATGCAATTAAAATTATTGGGGTTGCAGCCAGTGTCGCTCTCCCCTTATTTAATATTCCTTTAATATTAAAAATCAGGAAGAGGGGTTCGTCGAAAGATTTTTCTCTTACATGGACGTTTGGAATCATGGGCTGTACCCTTCTTATGATGCCTTCCGTATTGATAACTCCCGATATCGTTTTTAAAGCATTCGGTATCATAAATTTCATCTCATTTTCTACGGTTATGTTTTACATCCTGAAGCACCATCGCGATTAAACCGTCTGATTGTGGATGAGTACTACCTGATTCTATTCAGATGCATAATAATGATACGTCATATTGGAAAGCAAATTATGTCTGATTAAAAGTGGAGTAAGATATCTTTTTGTAGATATAATATTTTTTTACGTAAGAGTTGATACAGGGGTTTTTGTAGAAGTGTTGGTCAAATATTCAGATCATTAAGGATTATTGACTTTGCGAATCTCTCCTGTTATGGGTATATTTATGACCGGCTGCTCTTTGCTGTTGGTAGTAAGCACCAGTAATCCGTTTATTTTGCCAATGGGCGCATCTTTGTGCAGGTTTATTTCAATCAGACAGTGAGGGTTTCTCTGTTCATAGTTTTCATTAACATTAGCACTTAAATAATCCGGTGAGATTTTAGTGTTTAAAATCTTTACGGTGCTTTCATTTATCTTAACATAAAGCTTTTTTGTTATCTCTTGTCCCTCAGAAACAGTACCGCAATATATTCTTTTCTGGTTGATGGAGATATCTCCCTCTACCACACCATAAAATACGATACTGGCTTGTGGTTGCTTGGTGCTATTAGTGTCCAGGAGTATTTTACCACTGAACCTTCCAATTTTGTGATAATCTTTTAATGTGGCAACGAGAGTATATTCACCATTTTTATCTTCTATCGCGGTGGTCTCAACAAATGGTTTAGATGGTGTAGTTTTTGTTATCTTAAAATCAGGTCCTGATAATGATTTTATGGAGATTTTGACTGTTTTGTCTGTTTGATTGTGAGCACGGAAGGAACCAAAATTTACATTTTTTGGTTTGATACTGATTTCTTCAATAACTTCTCCGAAAATAGTTAACTTAAAATTCGGGGTATCCGGGTCATTACTTAAAACGGATATGGTTTTCTTTACCTTCCCATTGTAGCTTCCTGATTTAAAGGTGGCCTTAATCTCTCCTGTTTCGCCTGGTAGAATCGTTTTATGAGAAAGTATGGCTGCGGTGCATCCACAGGATGGTTTTACCTTTTTAACTTCCAGCGTCTCATTACCCCGGTTCTCAAGCTTAAATATGTGTTCAACTTTATTACCTTTATAGACTTTATCAAAATTAAAGTCTGGGTTTCCACTGAAGATTTTTGGCTTTTTAACGGAAGAATTATTTTCCGTGTTCTTGTCGTTACTGGATATGTTTTGTGCCGACAATAATTCCGTGTTAAAAAAAAGCGGCATTATGATTAACATAAGGCAGGCAGAGAGTGTTATGTGCGATATTTTCATTTAGGTTAAATTATAATTAATCAGAGAGGACAAAACAAGAGTGTTTTGGAAAAAATAAATCGTGATTAAATAATCTATCTTTTATGAATGGAGAGAGATGGCGCTTTTTACTGAAAAATCATGCTATGTATGGCAAAGGGATAGAGAGAAGAAATTAATATTCTGTGTGATGGTTATTTTATAGCGATGTTCTAGATTAGTTTTCTTTGGGTAATTTGCTAACTGTTGACCGGTTATCTAAGAATACAAGACTAGAGGTTTTGATGTATATTAAATGGTTTATGGCAAGAAATCTGTTCGAATGTATATCCTTTGGCAGCTTATTGAGACTGGCTCAGCATACACATAAACAGACACGATATTTCATTTGCGAAGATAAAGTTCCACATAGCAGTGTAATCAGATGTGGAAATTAAGTAAAAAAGTCTTGCCTGATTTACTCGTAAGTTTATACTTCTACTTCATAATCTCATGAATATTCAGTAGCATCCGGTAAGGTTTTAGCGCGTGTTCCATTTATCGTCCAAAAGTTGTCATTCCCGCATTCTTTTAGCGGGAATCCAGGATGAACGATCCCTTAGATACCCGATAAAGGCATTCGGGTATGACAAAAAGCAGCATACGCAAAGCCCTAACAGGACACCACTGATAAATATTGTAATATCAGAAGTAAAATGAAATTAAAATCACACGTTTTCGCATCAATAGTTTTTTCAACTCTATTTTTTATGGTTTTCAGATCCTGGAAGATATCTGTCTCTTCTTTCTTAAGTGGAGTTTTGATTGATATTGACCATATTATGGATTATTACCGGGAGTATGGGATAAATTTACGAATAAAGCAGTTTTTTAAGGTTTGTCACAACCAAAAATTATCTCGTACCTGGTTAATATTTCATTCATGGGAATTGTTAGCCATATTGAGTATATGTGCTTCCTTAATGAGTTGGGATCCATGGATTGTTGGACTTACTATAGGTTTTGCTCAACACATTGTTTTAGATCAAATCTTTAACAAAACAAACAGACTGACATACTTCTTTTTCTGGCGGATGAAGAACCGTTTTAATCTGAAGAAAATATTTCCGAATTAATGAGACAGTTGCTCTTGCCAAAACTATAATTCTATTTATCCACTCCAAACCACTTTTCACTCACCAAATAATCCGTCCGGCAAGCCTGCAATACCCTAAGTATTCTGATGTTGAAGTTTTTCATATCAAGTGTAATGATGTTGTAGGTCTGAGCCAAAAAATACTTGCCTAATATATTTACCGGTTTATACTTCTGCTTCACAATTTTATAAATATTCAGTAGTATCCGGTTAGGTTTTTGCGTGTAACTCGTAGGGCAATCCTTTAGGTTTGCTTTTGTACATAAATGGCAAGGCTAAAGCCTCGCCCTACGTCTCTACCGACAGTTCGGGTATAATAAAGCCGTACTCGCAAAAACCTAACCGGATACTACTGATAAATATTATAATATTAGAAGAAAAATGAAATTAAAATCACACGTTCTCGCATCTATAATATTTTCTACTCTGTTTTTTGTGATTTTCAAATCCTGGAAGATCTCTGTTTATTCTTTCTTAAGTGGAGTCTTGATTGATTGTGATCACATTTTTGATTATTGCTGGGGACATAGGAGACGTTTTAGATTAAAGGAATTCTTTGATGTTTATCACAATAATAAGGCACTGCTTTTTATAACAGTATTTCATTCTTGGGAATTATTAGCCTTATTGAGTATTTGTGCTTTTTTAATGAGTTGGGACCCATGGATTGTTGGTGTTACCATAGGTTTTGCTCAGCATATTGTTTTAGATCAAATCTTTAACAAAGCTGGCAGACTGACATACTTCTTTTTCTGGCGAATGAAGAATGGTTTTGATATGAAGAAAATCTGCCAAAATTAATGAGACTGCTATTCTTAACAGACTCTACTGAATTAAAAATGGCATTGCAGATAACCTGTTAAATGCCCATTCAAAAATGTTGATTACAATTCTATGCTTGCCTTGTAATCCTCTCTTCGCTCAATATATTATAAGTGTTGCTTATTGGCAGAAGTTAGAACCTGTTTGCTTAAGGTTGCATAGATTAAATTGTAAGGAATCTCACAAATCAAGTGTAATCAAGCAATGAACCTGAGATATTATGACCTCTCTTTTCTCCTTGCTTTTAATAATATATGCTTTTATGATTCTATCAGTTGATAATACCGTTCTTTTGTTTAGTCTTGTCACAAAGAAAAAGTTGTTCTTATCGTTTTCGAAAGTGCTTGTATACGATATTGTTGGTGTTGCGGTTATAATCTGGTTATGAAAAAGTACTTAAGATTTTTTTTGTGTATGTTTATTTTAATTATCTTGTCGTCATCTTTGCATGCACAAGAGAGAGATGGTACAGGTGCTTTCAAAAACACATATCATGTTGTTTTTTTTAAGAAATTAGCGACAATAAATGAATTAGCAATAATTAAATCGAAAACAAAAGAAGAGATTTACTTACTAAAACATGTCATCTTAAAGAGTGTGAAACTTCAAGAGATTGGTGATAATAAGTTTCTCATAGGCAAGGGAATTGTAATCAACAGGAAAACCGACTGGCAAGCAAACAGAACAGTAATGATAAAATGGGATTTAGTAACTTCAATTGTTGGTTTTAATAATTACGAGTCATTTAAAAACTTAACAAGGCTGAATCCTGAATTAGAACTTGGTAATTAATAATTGTGACTTAAAGACACGTATTAAGTGCGGATTAACAATTATTCCTCTAAAACACGATTCACTAAAGTTTTCTATCGCAAATTAATGAAGCTTATGGCTGTAAATTATAAGCTAAAACCTATCACACAATCGGTCCCTGCAGAAGTGGTGAGTTGTCATATTTGCATCACCCTGCTGTTACAGCTTATTTCCGCAGTCGCAGTCACAGTCATAACCATTTTTATGTCACTGCCTTTCACATGCAACGGAAGAAGGTAGGTTTGACCTTCGGGGGGGCCTTATTATGGACAATTACCTAATTTAATCTCTACGGGTTTAATTCCCCGTAGCTTGCTGCGGGGTAGTTTATTATAGGGTGTTCAATGTTGATAACACTTTGGCTCTGCTCAGAGTGACATCTTCTGAGCAGAGTCGAAGGATAGCGACCGAAACAGGATCAAAAGCTCTGGTCTGACAGGTCAGAGACAAGAAGGGGCTGTTCAGTAGAATAATTCTTTTTAGCCTGCTTCTTCTTCATCGTCTGTAACAACTCTTCGTACGAAGTTCTACCCAAGGTATGTGTAATCTGACTACGGTAATTATTGACCAGACTTACGCCTTCCACTGCCAGATCACATATTTTCCATTCCCCATTTTCATGGACTAAATAAAAGTCTGTCGAAACTTCTTTACCGGACTTTGCAAGAAGTACAGTTTGCACTCTGGCAAAATTATCACATTGTTTCCCCTCCAGTGAAATAATCTTCTTTCCAAAGAGAGAGTTAACTTTCTTAATGTAAGAACTTTTCAGATGATTGGTAAACGACTCCACAAATTCAGATTTTTCCTCATAGAGACATTTTTCCCAGTATTCTCCCATGACGTTTTGAGATATCATTTCAAAATTAATGGAAGTTGAAATCACTTCCCATTGTTTTGCTTTTCGTTCATAAATATCTTCTATTTCATTAAAGGAAGATTCGTTAAGTATAATCTCTTTTACCACTACACTTGGTTCTTCTGACCACAAATAAGATTGTTTAACCACGATTACAAATATACAGACTAACATTACAAACATAACTTTTCTCTGTTTCATTGGTCCACCTCCTAAATAAAATTATAATTGCATACTACATATTTGTCCTGCTATTTGTCCTTTATGAGTCATCATCAATAGCCTTTTTAAAATCACTCCTTTAACAACTTGAACTCACGAAGGGAGGTATACAACAGGCTATTTGTTATTGTTAATCAGTGGGGTTTAATTAAAAAGCAAGCGACATGCCGTTTAACATGTTTCGTCAGTAAATCTTATTATTGTTTTAAACGGTATTCATTACACCCTAAAATTGAGTTTCATAAACGGTTCCATGATTAATTCAAAGTCAGCAAAATACCAATATGTGATATGTTTAAATTGTTCATACTATATATAATGTATGCAAATAAACGACATATTGTTCAAAATAGCATACCTCTCAATATACTTTGTTACTTTGGATCTTTAAAAACCTGTTTAATCCAAAACAAGTCAACAGTTCTAAATAAACCACTTTTGTTTAATTTTGACAATTTTACAAATATGTCGACAGTAGTTAGGAAAAAGTGTCTAAGTTTTAGACGATAAACTAGTCCTCTCTGATAAAGTAAATAATTACTTTGTAACATGCAATATTTATCGGTCATTCCTGATTATCTGGTGCAATAAATTATTAAATCATCAATTTTTTTGTCTTAAAGCTGTTCACTTTCAAGCCACACTACTTCTACAACTTCTATTTGAGACAAATAATTACTTAACAATACAATGTAATACATTTACTACAGCATACTTACATTAATTGAAAGGCCAATAAAATAAGTTTTTATTTCTTATTAGAGTGAGGAATGAAGATTTATTTCATGGCAACTAAATTACTATATGAAATACGAAATGAATTAACGGTAATGTGCACGCTGAAGGGTGATAGCTTCACAAGAATGGATTATATGCGGCAGCTGCGAGAAGGATTTATTCAGATATCAGAATAGGCGTTGAAATGGTTGTAAATCTAATACGCAATAAAAAAAGGGTATTGCAGATAACCTGCTAATACCCTTTTGGAAATATTGATTACGACTCTATACTTACTCTCTTTTAACTCCATGTATCGTATGGGGTCGTCTTTTGGACGAGGTTAGAACCTGTTTGTTGAATGCTGCGTAGAGTCATCACGCATTTTTGCCTCAAAACCATTGACAATCATGCCTTTCAAGCACTATTTGAATATCAAGTGTATTCAGATGGTAAGCTTGAGGTGTTATACCGTTTCTTTTACCTTTTCTCTATTGCTGCATTTTATTTCAATATATCGTGGGTTTTTATGATATTTTACTCTTTGATTTTACATCTTTATTAATTACAATTCACGTCATTAAGGGATTTGTAATAATAAATTTATTTCTTAAATCTTTTTTGAGGAGAACACAATGACGTTTTCTGTTAAATCATTTGTAGTTGTATTCGCCTTTCTTTTTATTTTCACAGGATACCAGTCACAGCAGATTGTACAAGGCAGCGAATCAAACAAACATGTTTGTGCAGCATGCGAGTGTAAGGCATGTGAAAAGGGGTTAGCTGGTGAAACCGTATGGTGCGATTCATGTAAAGTTGGATATGCAGATGGACATAAGGTGAAATGCAAGCATTGCTTTGAAGGCATGTCTGGCAATAAAGACGTTTGGTGTGACTCCTGTTCTGTAGGTTTCTTGAAGGGCAAGAAGGTTGACTGTAAAGAATGTTGTCACAAAGGAGAAATTTGCGAAACATGTCAGCATAAAAACTGAGCTATTATAATCAACCTTACTACCAAAGGGGGGGCATAATTGTTGCCTCCCTTTATGTTATAGGTTAATGTTGCCCACCACAAACCACATCTCACTAAAGTTACAGCAGGTGAATATAAAGAGAAGAAATATGGGGTGAGTGAGGGGATTCGAACCCCCGACCCCCAGGACCACAACCTGGTGCTCTAACCAACTGAGCTACACCCACCACATTATTATTTAGAATTGACGACTATACGCCAGGGAGGATTCGAACCTCCGACCCTCAGATTAGAAATCTGATGCTCTATCCGGCTGAGCTACTGGCGCTTAGTTCGCAAATGACTTATAGGTCAATGACTTATGAGCTAAACACTTCTTTTAGTAGCCCACCAAAGAACCCTCACAAACGCTGTTTTTACGGTAAATCCTGCAAAAGCAGGGTAAAAACACGATAAATCGAAAGGGAATTATATATCTGCAAAAACAAAATTGCAAGAGGAATAATACCGCGCCTAATTCAGATAAATATCGTACTTAATTGTTCACACTACTCATTACATTGCCAACGTCTACTTTCCCAATCAAGACTTTCTCTTCTCTCCTCTTTCCACTGTTTCAATAACTCAGGATCAAAAATCTTCCATGCTGTTACCGCACTTCCATGTGATCGTCCGGGCAAAAAAGAGAAACTCATCGGTATGTAGCCTACGGCTTTATAATCTCTTCTATAAAGAAACTTCTGAGAATGGGTATAAGCCAGGGTAGCATCCGCTCTAAAAATCCTTATTCCATTTTTAAGAGCGGTTTTTTCAAATTCAGCATGTATTTTATCACCGATACCTTGTTTTCGATATTCAGGATTAACACATATCCATCCTTCATGTGAACCATGAATTGGCTCGTAGTACAACGCTAATAAGCCGGTAATATTATCGTTCTCCTTTGCAATGAGAAGTTTAAACCAATCATGTTTCTCATAAATCTTTGCCACCTCAACTAATTTATTTGCCCCCGCTTCACCGATCAATGTCGATAGAAACCCTACAAAGGCAGTTTCAGCTTGTTGATCAAGAATATTCTTCCACTCAAAGATTAATTCCATTCAAGATTCCTTTGACCAGATTTAATAATTGCTTACTATTATGATTATTTCTACGCTAACAACTTCTTCTGCCGTTTCTGTACCGTAACGGATTTTATAGTATAACTGAATTGTTTCAAGTGTTTTGTTAAAAGTTGAGACCTGGCCTCGGTACTTCATGATCGTCCTGGTTATTTTCTGTTTCTCATTATAGTATTATTGCGTATGCATTCGTTCAGATGGTCATAGTCAAAAGGTTTGGTTATGTACTCGTTAGCGCCATTTTCCAGGGTTTTTTTACGATATACTTCGTCTATTAAGGCAGAGATCATTATAATGCATATTTTATTATCAAACTGCCTTACACGTCTCAGGATTTCCATACCGCCCATCCCTCCCTCAATTATCATATCGAGAAGCATGATATTGGGTTTTAGATTCTTTACTTTTTCCATCGCATCAATTCCGTAGTGTGACACGATGACGTCGTGGCCCATTTCTTCCAGGAAGCTTTTAACCAGGAAACACGTGTTAACATTATCGTCTACAATTAATATTTTGCTCATATTTTCTCTTTCAGTATTGTCTGGGACAGCCTCTATTCCCTACTTGTTTTTTTTTATCAGATAAGCAAGAGAACGCCTTGATCAGAATGTGACACAAAATCGGTCTGGGCTTCGGTGTATCTGCCTCGTAAAACCATTAAATACTTTTCTGTATACATTTTCTATTTTTCATAAGGTATTATATACACAAACTACATGCCGGGAAATAGGGGATGTAAGGGACTGTCTGTGTTATAGGTCAGGTATCTTGCATGGAACAATTTATAAATATCTCCATTCACTCTCCATGCAACATCTGGTGTATTAATAGATGGAAATTGTTTTTAAGAGTGGTATGAAACCAAGTGAAAACCATCATGTCTTAACCAACAAATATGTGCCATGGCGCATATTTGTGACGGCACACTTTTGCGCCTTTGGCACAAGCTTCTTAATCGTAGGACACTATACCTGGTTTTTTCGGTATTAGCATTCTTATTTTTGAGGATATAAGTATGGTGTTCCCAAATTTTCTGTTATTGATGTAGTAGCGTCCAGATTCCGGACTTCTTGTTGTCTCCATTTGGTTTTTGGCTTTTATCCGAAAACTATTTTGAGATGGGTATAAATAAAATATTTATTGTTCATTGCAACCCTCTTTCTGGAACAGATAACGAGCCGTCACTGTTTTTTGATTAATTCTTCCAGGTGATTTGTTAAATATTGAGACCAACCTCAGTACTTCTTAACAGCCTTAATCCTCGTCCTTCAGTTTTTCTTCATCTTCACAAAGATCAGGGTACAGTTTTCTGATACAATCCGGACAGATCCCATGGCTTAATTCTGCTTCTGTATTAGCATGGACAAAGTCTTCTACCTGTTGCCAAAATCCCTTATCGTCCCTGATGTTTTTACATGACGCGCAAATTGGAATTATTCCTTTCAATTGTTTTATTTCAGCAGACGCTTTCTGAAGCTCTCTCCACCGTCGAATTGAGAATAATGCTAGTGCTGCCACAAGAAAGATAGACACGGTAATGATTTCATCTAGTTCAGCGTTTTCATGTTGCCTTGAAAATTCTACAATTTTTTCCAGAATATCGTAATATGCTGCTAGTATTTAAACCGCAACACTAGAGAGAAGAATAATGAAAAGCTCTAACACTAACTTTTGTTTTACACTTTTCTCAGGAGTCTCGTTTTGTTTCCCATTCATGTTTTCTGCTTTACATGTAAGTTCGCAACTTCGCTTAATGGTTAGCACATTTTTCTGCCAGACCATCTTCAGCGATTTGTAGGATTCTTTTGTTTCTGAATTATGCCAAAGTTTAAGCGCATTGATGTGTGTGTATTGTTCTGTTTTGTGGGTGGAATGTCAAGGCTAAGATTTTAACGAAGAGTCTCTGAGTGCTCAAAGAAGAAAGGATCAAGGTGTTGAAATTTGAAGAAATAATGAGGCGCAGATAAAATGCTGATTAAAGGAAGAAGGTTTTGGATAATAGTAGCTTTTTGTGTGTTACGTGTGTGAATTGGGATTTCTACTAATCCCACGAAATACCCGTCCGAACGGCTTGGCCGGGCGGGCACAAAATATACAAAAGAATACTTTTGTGACATTTCGTGATATTTCGTGGGAAATAGAAGTTATCGGATATTATCCATTCTTGGTATCATTGAAGATGTCATTAGCTTCCTTAGGTGTTGCATCCTTGTGGATAATGGCATGCAGGGCCTTGGCCATAGCAACAGGGTGCTTATGCTGCCAGATGTTCCTTCCAAGATTCAAGCCGATAGCTCCTTTTGTCATACCGTCATGGACGAACTCAAATACCGGAAGTTCGGTATCAAACTTTGGTCCGCCTGCAATAACAACAGGTACAGGACAGCCTTCGGTAACCTTTTCAAACTCTTCACACCAGTAGGTTTTCACCATCTTAGCGCCAATCTCTGCGGCAATACGGCAACAGAGTGCTAAATACCTTGCATCACGCTTTTCCAGCTCTTTTCCAACAGCCGTAACTGCCATTACCGGAATACCATACTCTTCACATTCGTCTACAAGTTTTCCAAGATTGAGAAGTGTTTGACGTTCATAACTGCTGCCGATAAAGACTGACAGGCCTACTCCGGAGACATTGAGCCTTACGGCGTCTTTTATCGAAGTCGTAAGCCCCTCATTTGCCAGATCTCCTCCAACCACGCTGGTACCACCGGATACACGAAGGATGATCGGTTTGCTACCAACCGGGTCTATGGCTGCGCGCAAAACACCTCTTGTGACAAAAAGCGCGTCACAGTATTCAATAATCGGCTTGATTGTCTCACCAGGCTTCTCCAGATTATTTGTGGGGCCCAGGAAATATCCATGATCTATCGGCATGAACATACATTTGCCATCAGAACCCATTATTGATGAGAGCCTATTTTTCATTCCCCAATCCATCTTTACACCTCCATTTTTAAAATGTTATTTCGTATATTAATTAGTTTAAATATATATGAAATCCAAAGTTATTGTCGGGTAAGAAACCCGACCTACGGGTAGAAATTTAATTTTTTTGTAGGTCGGGTTTCTTACCCGACAATTCTTACCTATTTTCCATTACAATTAGGAGAGATAGCATAGGAAATTCAATTTGTTATGTCAACGGAAAATGTCAATAGGTAGTAAAGTGGTTAAATATTCATAAAGATATCTTTTCCCGACTGATTGAGCGAAAAAATCGAATCCGCTCTTTTCTGCTTTTCGGCGGTGGGCCTTGAGGAGACGGATAGTATCTCAAAGGTTCATCACACTGCCGGCAGACAGGGAAAGGCATAGAGTCCTTCAGGGTATTTTGCTTCCTTTCGGCAATGACAGAAACAGTATCATTGACCAGATTTCCGATGCTTGTAGCACCGGTCAGGTCGTGACAACATGCCAGCACGTCTGCTTCCCATGTTACAAAGGTGTGGAATTGAAATAGACCGCACATTTCGGAGTCTAATCCAAAGGCTTTTGGTCCGTATATATCCGAATCTTTTAAGTTTCCACCCCGTCCGTGACATATCGTCATATCAGCTCTGATATCCAGTTCATTCCAGAAACCGGCAAATTGCTCCGATTCATCACTGTTGATATCTGTCTTTATACCCGCTATCCTCACACCTGCATTTTCGCGAGATAGATCAACCAATTCCTGTGTCCGTTTCAAAGCGTCCTCAAAAGTTATCGTTGGGCATAGTTTTTCAAATATCTCTTTATGTATGCTGGGAAATGAAATGGTAATGGAATTTGGCCGCGATTCAATAAGCCTTTGTGAAATTCTTTCGTGTAATGATGCAGGATTTATCACTATTCCCACATCACCATTTTTTTTGCGGATGTCAGCTATCCATTCGAAAACTTTTGGATGTGAAAGTGGGTCTCCCATTCCGGAAAACGTAATGAGGCTTCCTTCTCTGATAAGTTTAGCTGAAACGGTATTGAATACATCTTCCGACATCATGCCTTCCTGTCTGGTTATCGCATCACGTGGACACATGAGACATTCACTGCCGCACTGGTTGGTGAGTTCCATGTCTACGGATACAAATGTCCAGTCAGAGGGCATCCAGTTTCTCCTTCCTGACCGCCTCCAGCCACGCGGTGCCAAAGCGTTTGTCCGGTTCCAGATAATGGCCTTCGCTCCACTCATTCCACGATGCAATGAAGGAGAGTTGTGGGTTGTTGGATTTCTTTGTATAGCTGATTGCACGGCCAAGAAAATCGGAAAAGAGTGCGGGATCTTCGTTTATCACAACAGGCCACCATGGATAACGTTCAGTCATATAGTACCCTTTTACGGCGGCTCGTGGTGTAGCATCCCATCCGGGCGATACGGATGGGAAGTACGTAAGCTCTGATTTATCAGCAAAGCCTTTCCATTCGCGGCTTCGCTTCTTTACCAACTCGCCATAATCCTGCTGGTACTTACCCTTCCAGTCAGGAAGCCAGACATAGTGGCTTACACTGTCAAACCCTGCCTTCTTAAACTCTCCTATCGTTGCAGGTGCCGGATTGATAGCCATCAGATGAAGACCGGGATATCCTTTTTTTCTTAGATAATCCTTTGCTTTATGGATTGCCAGGGATGCAAGCCCTTCGCCCAACTGCCGTAGAAAAAAGGTGCTGTCAAATATGGAGAGCAGAGGCATTTCGTTTACGCGAAGGTAGTTTGGCCTTGAAAAATATCTTTCCTCAAGAAATTTTATCAACTCCACAAAATCATCCGGGTCAGTGTAGACAAGTCTGCCCGGACCAATGTTATGACCGGTTTTGTGTTTTACCGGGAGTATTCCCCGGGGCATACGGTTTGCCCACATCAGGGAGAACGGAAAGTCACCGCCGCCATCCGTACCGAGAAATCCCTTGTCCAGCGCTGACTCAAAGACCCGTTTCCCCCGTGACCAGAAAACACTATGCACAAAGAAATCCACGCCATATTCGCGGGCAAGCTCGACCTGCCTCTGAGCGGTTGAAGGGGCGGAATCATCATACGTTCCATCAAGAGGTAGCCTTGGTTGATTGTGACCTGAAAACCGGGGTGGCGCATTCAGAACAAGGTCCCATTCACTCCAACCCGGCTGGAATTTACTGTCCCGTTCTGCACACGCATGCCAGCCAGGATACACATACGCGCCGATTTTTATATTATTGTCAGGATCATTCACTATATTATTTCCTATATTTGTTGGTCGGGTTTCTTACCCGATATTTTCTATTAGACTAGAATGTAACGTCAAATGTCATTTTTGCAAGTGGTTTTAATTTGTATCATTATACCGGTTTTTACCACACAAAGTTTCTAAAGAATAGTGAGACAAATACTGATAAGTGAGTACAGAGAAACCAGCTAAGAGTACATTATGGTTTTTTTTCATGGTTGACAAACAAACAGGCAGCAAATAAAATAGTGTGAAGTGTAAGGCTTTACGCTTGTTCAGGCATATGAGTTTGTATGTCAGTTTGTTTTCATGAAGAGGTTTGTTATTCTTTTTAATATAAATGGGGTGTTGGTGTCGGGGAAAAGCCTTGATGGTAAATTACCTAGTTTTGGGCTTATCTGGGTAGCTTCGCCACCAAACACCCCTTTTTAGTTCTTCTGAAAGTAAGTTTTCGATACATTTGTTTATTACCAACTCTTTACTCATTCTTTGACCAGTACTGTTTATATTTCGATATACCGGTGCTTCACCACTTGTAGAAACTTCTCGTGAACAACATAAAACTTGTTATAGAGTATGATGGTACGAATTATGCCGGTTGGCAACAGCAGAAGAATGGTATAACAATTCATGGAAAGCTGACTAAGGCGATAGAGAGAGTTGTTAATGAAGAGGTGACGCTTCTTGGTGCGGGAAGGACAGATGCCGGTACTCACGCAATTGGTCAGGTTGCCAATTTCAAAACAAAATCAAGTATTCCTATCTATAATTTAGTCAAGGCAATAAATTCTTATCTTCCGAAAGATATCGTAGTCAGATCTGCTAAAAAAGTCCCTGAGAAGTTTCATTCCCGATATAGTGCACAATCAAAGATCTACTGTTACACTATTTTAAACAGCAATATGAGAGATGCAATCGGCAGAAATTATTGTCTTCATTACAGTATGCATTTAGATATTGAAAAAATGCAGAAGGGTGCAAAGGTCTTAGTTGGTAAACACGATTTCAGCGCTTTTAAGTCAAAATCAGATGTTATCAGTAGTGTAAGGACTATAATGAAACTGGAGATTAAGAAGAGGGGAAAGTTTCTAATATTTACGGTAGAGGCAGACGGTTTTCTGTATAAAATGGTCAGATCAATTGTCGGAACGCTGATTGAAATTGGCAGGGGGAAGATGACGATAACAGAATTTAAGAAGATAGTTAAATCGGGGGTCAGGGCAAAGGCCGGGAATACTGTTCCTGCATATGGTTTATGCCTTTTAAAGGTCAAGTATTGACGATACAGTTTTAACTTGCTAATCAAGAAAGACATTTGTTAAAATGCAACGTTATTCAAAAAGTGAAATATAATGACGAACAGCGAGGTTAATATGTCGATTAGTATTCAAGATTTTTCTGAAATAGATTTAAGGGTAGCGGTGATAACGGCCGCTGAAGAGCATCCGAATGCGGATAAACTGCTGGTACTAAGGGTTGACGCAGGGGATGGAGAGAAACAACTGGTTGCTGGCATAAAGGGCCATTACAGTACGGAAGAACTGATTGGCAGGAAAATCGTTGTTGTCAACAATCTTGCACCGGCTGTTTTAAGAGGTGTAGAAAGCCAGGGTATGCTTCTTGCCGCAAGGGATGGCGATCAAGTGGTATTGCTTACCACAGAGAAAGACGTAGGGCCCGGTTCCAGGGTACAGTAAAAGTAACTAGAATAGAGCGGATATTCCTTTATTTTCTATATAACAAATCATGGAAAGACTACACAAATTTCTTGCAGAGGCAGGGCTTGGTTCCCGGCGTAAATGTGAAAGTTTGATAACATCAGGACGTGTATCAATTGATGGTAAACGTGTAACTAAGTTAGGTCAGATGGTAGATCCGGCTAGGAATAGTATCTCTTGTGACGGCGAGTCTATAAAAAGACAGAAAAAAATATATTTCCTGGTCAATAAGCCTAGAGGATATGTTTGTACAAATGTCGCACACTCTAATGATCCAAGGGCCATCGATTTATTAAACTATATAGAGCAGAGAGTATATACGGTAGGCAGGCTGGATAAAGATAGCGAAGGGCTTATTATCATAACAAATGATGGTGAACTGGCAAATCTGCTTTCTCATCCAAGATATGGTGTTGAAAAGACCTATTTGGTGGTAGTTAAAGGAAGAGTATCAGACGCAACGATACGAGTTCTCAAACGGGGTATCTGGATTTCTGAGGGTAAGGCATCGCCTGCCAGCGTCAAAATTATTTCCAGGAGATCCAAACACAGTACATTGGAGATAGGACTGAAAGAAGGAAAGAATAGAGAAATCAGACGCATACTCGCTAAAATAGACCATCCGGTAATTTCATTGAAAAGAACTAAAATCGGACCTTTGAAAATGCACTACAGCCTAAGGGTCGGAAAATACAGGGCGCTAAGCAAGGAAGAGGTTGAGAGTTTGTACGCGCTTGCAGTTTCCTGTTAATTTTTTAGTAGATCACAAAAAAAGACGGAGATATATAAATGACGCAGTTAAAGCAGGCACGGTTAAACAAAATAACACCTGAGATGGAGCGGGTTGCACAGCTTGAGGACTGTGATGTTGAAACATTAAGGTCGAACATGGCTGAAGGAAAGGCTGTAATTCCATGCAATAAGAAGCATTCGATAAAGAAAATCTGTGGTATCGGCAAGGATCTCAGGACTAAAGTAAACGCAAACATTGGTACATCAGCAGACTATCATGGAGTGGAAGAAGAGCTGGAAAAACTTCGTGCCGCTGAAGACGCACAGGCAGACACGGTGATGGACCTCAGTACGGGGGGAGATCTTCGTGAAGTCAGGCTGAGGATAATGGAAAACTGTTCGATTACTGTCGGTAGTGTCCCGATCTATGAAGCTGCGGTTGATGCTGTTACGCAGAAACATTCCGTCAGAGATATGACTGCTACGAGTATGATTGACGCGATAAAGCGTCATTGCGAGGATGGGGTCGATTATATTACTGTTCATTGCGGCGCGACACATGGCGTCTTGAAACATCTGATTAATCAGAAAAGGGTATGCGGTGTTGTTAGCAGGGGGGGGTCTTTTCTTGTAGATTGGATGTCTTTTCATAAGAAAGAGAACCCGCTTTACGAACAGTTTGATGAGATATTATCAATTGCACATGAATACGATGTGACCTTGAGCTTGGGAGATGCATTGAGGCCGGGCGCATTAGTGGATGCTTGTGACAGGGCTCAGATTTATGAATTGAATGTATTAGCTGAGCTTACCCAGAGGGCGTGGGATGCGGACGTACAGGTAATAGTAGAAGGTCCTGGACACGTTCCCCTTAATCAGATTCAGTCTCAGATCCAGTTACAGAAGGAGCTTTGCAAAGGTGCACCTTTTTACGTTCTTGGACCAATTGTAACAGATATTGCTCCAGGATATGATCATATTACCTCTGCAATAGGAGGTGCCATTGCGGCATCCGCAGGAGCTGATTTTCTGTGCTATGTCACTCCGACAGAACACCTTGGTCTGCCGAAGCCTCAAGATGTGCATGATGGTGTCATTGCAGTACGTATCGCAGCTCATGCTGCTGATATTGCAAAAGGGATAAAATCGGCCTGGGAATGGGACAAAACCATGTCTCAACTTAGACGAAAGCGTGACTGGGAAGGACAATTTTCAACGTGTATAGATCCGGCACATGCAAGAAAAATTAGAGAAAAAGGCACACCACAGAATGCTGACGTTTGCTCAATGTGTGCTGAATTTTGTGTTTTTAAGGTGGCAGATGACAGTAACAATAATTAAACATATTGATATTGAAGGGCCTGGTACTTTTGGCGATTTTCTAAATGACGACGGCATCTCTTATGATGTAATAGACGTCTTCAACGGAGAACCTCTGCCAGGTTCCCTGTCTGATACCTCTGCAGTCATTGTACTCGGGGGGCCGATGAACGTGTATGAAGAGGATAAACATCCTTTTCTTAAACAAGAAAATGAATTTTTGAAAGAAGTTATCGAAAATGGGTTACCAACATTAGGTTTTTGCCTTGGTGCTCAATTGATTGCAAAGGCAAAAGGGGCATTAGTAAAGAAAAACCCTCAAAAAGAGATCGGTTGGTTTGACGTGTCGTTGACAGAGAACGGTTTGAGTGATCCCTTGTTCCAAGGGTTTCAGGGAGTGTTTGATGTATTTCAGTGGCATGGGGATACGTTTGATATTCCTGATGGGGCTGTTAGACTTGCAGAGTCAGATCTTTGTCCAAATCAGGCGTATAGGATAGGTAACAACATATATGGCCTGCAGTTTCATGTTGAGGTAACCGACAAAATGATTTATCAATGGATTGATGCTTATAGAGATGAGGTTGATTCTTTAAAAGGCATAGTAGATCCTGATCAGATTATTGCTGATACGAAAACAAAATCAGAGAGCTACAAGGCACAGGCAAGACTGTTTTGTGCAAACTTTGTTAAGCTGATCTAAATTGCTTTTTCTCCACTCCTATTAATAATGTCCAAAACACCAGAAATAACCAGACTTATTCCCAAAGAGAAAAAAGGCCTTATTGTGGTCATTACTGGCAACGGCAAGGGGAAGACGACTTCCGCTCTTGGTATGGCCGTCAGGGCTTGCGGTTACGATATGAGTGTCTCTATTATACAGTTTATGAAGGGAGACCTCTATGCCGGTGAGTGGGATGGTATAAAGAAGTTGGGTAAGAAAGTGGAGCTGATATCCACAGGTAAGGGATTCTGTGGTATACAGGGGAATCCGTATTCCCATGGAGAGCATAGAGAGAATGCTCAGGATGCTATTCAGCTTGCCAGCCAGAAGATGGAATCTGGCAAAGTTGACATTCTTATTCTTGATGAGATAAACAATGCCGTTAAACTTCGTTTAGTTGATGTAGAACAAGTCCTCGCAATTATTAAAAGTAAACCTCCCCTTGTGCATCTGGTACTAACCGGACGTGACGCTCACCCTGAAATAATTGAACTAGCTGATACGGTAAGTGAAGTTAACGAAATTAAGCACGCCTACAGAAAAGACATTGAACCCCAACCGGGAATTGATTACTAAAAGAGAATGAAACGATACCCAGAATTATTGGGTTACAACTATTTTCCCCTTGCATTTGGTATTTTACATTTCTACTATAAACCGTTTTCTATACCGTTTGCAGATTTGTACAGTTATAAACTCCATTGATTTATAGGCAATCAACCGATACTGAAATAGTGTGGGATTTCATAAGTTTAGGTGATTGCCTTTGTGGTAAATCCAGGACAGTAATATTTCAGGCAGGAAGCCTTGTTAATTATTCGAATGATAATATAAGGAAGGCCTATTTATGGAAATTATACGAAATGCGATTTTGAAATGTTTGGATGATTTTTCTTCTGATGATGATAAGCTTATCTCAGAGCTCAATTGCATTATCGAAGAAGTGGGTGCCGAGGTTTGTCAGGTTATTTTCAAAGTATTAACACATATTAATTTAGCACCTGATCAGGCAGAAGATCACTGGGAACAGGTTATCTCTCATAGAAATAAGATGAGTGAGTTGTTGGGCAGGGATTTCAATTTGAGAACAGCAATATGTGACTACTATTGCACAATCAATAAATCCATGAAGAATCCCATTGTAATTGAGCATCGTGTCCTGGAAGATGTGCTTTATTCTTTGAGATACGACAGTCCTACAGGCCTCTATTCTCGACATACGTTTTATGAAATGTGTTCGCGAGAAACAGCACTTGCAAATCGCTATGGTAGGGAATTATCTGTTCTGTTTTTTGACCTTGATGATTTTAAAGAGGTAAATGATACATTTGGTCATTTGGCGGGTGACTATGCCCTGGAACATGTTGCCCGGATAGTTATGGAGGAAATAAGAGTTGTGGATATTGCTTCGCGGTATGGGGGTGAAGAGATCGTGGTTGTACTTCCTGAAACGGGAAAAGCTGAGGCTTTTTTAGTGGCAGAAAGAATCCGTGAGAAAGTGGAAAATATGAAACTTGACTATAGTGGTCAAATAATCAATTTGACTGTTAGTGGAGGTATAGCAACCTTACCATTAGATGCAACTGATACGGAAGGTCTGTTAAGAAATTCTGATATTGCGGTTTATAAAGCCAAAGAATCGGGTAAAAATAATATTGTAATTTACTCTGATAACAGACGACGTTTCATTCGAGTAGATTTTGCCACGGATATTCGTGTTAAGGAAGTTTATTCCAAAGAGAAGATTGATACTTGGGAAACAGAAAGTGAAGACCTGAGTACGGGGGGGATTCTTTTTAAGTGTGATCATTATGTAGATCTAGGTACTGAAGTACAACTTCGAATACCCACTGATATGGCTGTTGAGCCATTATTGATTGTTGGGACAGTTGTTCGTGTTGAGAAATTAGGCTCCAATCAATTTGGCATTGGAATATCATTTATTAACGTAGAGAATACTGCCAAATACGAACTTTCAAAATGTATTAGGAAGTGTATATGTGAGAAAAAAGCTATCCGATAGATAAATTAATAATAAGCAATGATAATCATTGACATTATGACATATCGCATTTAGTATAATTACGTGAAACTTACACATTTTGTGATTGACGATAGCATAGCTATAACATTAAGAGTCTAATTGAAGTATTATTTGTTTATCAGAGTTGACTCGAACAGCGCCTGCGCTGATAGGTATTGGCTGGCGTGCGTGCAGGTGAAACAAACTTGTCATATCCAGACAGATTCGCTTCGGCGAACACCGTTACCAATAATTTAAATTAAATTACTTCTATTGTTAAGGATTGTTCCCGTTTGTGATATGTATGGATGTTATTTTTGTATGCGTAAACTATAATTCTGTGAGTAAGTGAAGACTGAAAGGTTACAATGATTAGTAAACCAAAGACTATGGAAGGCAGTTCACCGAGGGTATATATCAAAACTTTTGGTTGCCAGATGAATAAGCTGGATACAGAGTTGTCAATAGGTTCTCTTGCTAAGAGGGGTTACTCGTTTGCCGAAGATGAGAATGATGCAGACGTTATCCTCTTGAACACTTGCAGTGTACGTGATAAGGCTGAACATAAAGTATATTCACAACTCGGCAGTTTAAGATATCAAAAGGAGAGGAATCCGGAATTAATTCTTGGTGTCCTGGGCTGTATGGCACAAAATGAAGGAGAGAAGATTTTCAAACGTATGCCTCACGTTAATCTTGTTTGCGGAACAAGGATGTTTTCCAAACTTCCTGAATTACTCGAAAAAATTACTGAAAGTAATAAACAGATTCTGGCTATTGATGAAGACGGAGAAGTAAATTTTGACAGATTGGTTACTCAGAGACAAAATCAATACAGCGCTTTTGTCTCCATCATGAGGGGATGCGATAACTATTGTTCTTATTGCATTGTACCATATGTTAGGGGGAGAGAATTTAGCAGATCTGTTACTGATATCGTAGACGAGGTTAAGGGCCTTGTGGATGATGGATGTAAAGAGATTACTCTATTGGGCCAGAATGTAAATTCTTATGGAAAGGGGCTGACGGGAAAAGTTACTTTGGCTACCTTGCTGAGAGAACTTGATCCAATAGAAGGTCTGGAAAGAATCCATTTTCTTACCTCTCATCCGAAGGATATGACCAGAGAAATTTTAGAGGCTGTTGGAGAATTGCCAGGGGTTTGTGAATATTTGCACATGCCGGCACAGTCCGGTTCAGATAAAATCTTGAAGAAAATGAGACGGCAGTATACTTCAGCACACTATAGAGAACTTGTTGAAATGGCCAAGTCAATAGTGCCGGGTATTAAGCTTGCGGGTGACTTTATTGTAGGTTTTCCAGGCGAAACAGAAGAAGACTTTGAGGAGACAGTTAAACTGTTGAATGATGTTCGTTGTCAAAATAGTTTTATTTTCAAATATTCACCACGAACGGGAACCTCAGCTACAGAATTAATTGATGATGTGATAGAAGAAACAAAAAAAAGTAGAAATAATATTTTGTTAGAGTTACAGAAAAGAATAAGTACTGAAGAGAACAAGAAAATGCATGGGAAATCTGTCGAGGTCTTAGTGGAAGGTGAAAGTAAAACTAATGCAGGCAGATTAATTGGAAGGACGCGGCAAAACCAAATTGTTGTCTTTAATCAGCCTGAAGGAATTAATCAAGCCGGCACATCTTCTTCTCTGTCGGGCAAGCTAGTCAATATCGAAATTGTAGATTCAACGGACTTAACACTTTTCGGGGATTTAAGGGATTTTTCCTTCAATGAAATGGCCCATTAGTTGATGTCCTTTTTTTACCCTCAAACCGGTCTGTTCTGCATTTGATTCCGAGAAAGCTAATCCACTTTTATCTCCTGAAACAGCACCGCAAATGGTAAAAGGTACTGGCTCTGAAGTATGAGTTCTTTTACTTATTGGTGTATAATGGTCGGGAAGGATAAGAATACGAAATTCATCGTGCTTATTTAGCGCATCAAAAACAGGGCCGACAATTTTCTTGTCAATATTTTCAATCGCCCGAATCTTTTCATGAATATTGCCCTCGTGGCCTGCTTCATCCGGTGCTTCAATATGTATTAAAACCAGATCATGTGTCTCTATTGCGTCAATTGCATATTGCGCTTTAGCATCATAGTCCGTGTCTAAATAGGCAGTAGCACCAGGAACGTCTATAATGTCCCAGCCAATATAAGTTGCCAGGCCTCTTAATAAATCAACACCTGTAATGACTGCACCTGAGATTCCGTGTAATTTCTCAAAAGGTACTAATGCAGGCTGTTTTCCCTGCCCCCACAACCAGATCATGTTTGCGGGGTTTTCACCAAGATCTACCCTTACTTTGTTTATCTCATGATTTTCAAGCAAATGGTAAGAACTCTTCATTAAGTCTATTAATATTTCACTACCCTTTCCCTTTGGTAGATTTTGCGTTATTGATTTACCTATGATGTCATGAGGTGGGGTGCAATCCGCTTCTATCTTGATATCTCCGTTGTAAACCATTATATTGCGATAACTTTTGCCACCATAGAATGTTACGTTGTTGTCTGCCAATCTTTCGTTCAGCATTGACATGATTAACTTAGCTTCTTCATCTGATATATGGCCTGCACTGAAGTCTTCCAGTATACCATCATTTGCAGTAATAAGATTACAACGAACAGCCCAATCCTTTTCTCCCAGTTCGATACCTAAGCTTGCAGATTCAAGCGGCGCTCTTCCCGTATAATAGACTTCCGGGTCGTAACCCAATACAGAAAGGCATGCAATATCGCTTCCGGGTTTAAATTTTTTCGGTACGGTATTGACGACTCCTAATACTCCGTTGGAGGATATATTATCCATATTTGGTGTTCTTGCAGCTTCCAGAGGCGTTCTTCCGCTTAGTTTCTCAAGTTTGTAATCGGCCATTCCGTCCGGTATGATAACACATAATTTCATTTAATTTTGCCTTTCTACCTCTGTGACCTTGTGGGATTGGTTATTGCCTCTTTAATCAAGGGTGTTGTCTCTTTATGAGTTTAATTGTTTTTGTGATCTAAAATGAAGGATTTCAATGAAGATTCAATATAACAGACACCTGCGATTATATCAATACAATTTGAGTGTAAATGTCTATAAAAACACCACTTGCCATTATCATTCCCTATGTTTTTTTCTTGTCATGTTAAACCCACTTTGATAATATCATTTGTTGATTATAAGTAGACAGATTAATGCTGAAAAATGATAAGCCTAAACGACAAAGATATAATCTCTATTTTAGACTTTACGAAGGAAGAGATATTATATGTTTTGGAAATGTCAGGGAGGATGGAAAATGAAGATTATCCTGATATATTAAGAGGAAAGATACTTGCAAACCTGTTTTTTGAGCCTTCCACACGGACTAGATTAAGTTTTGATGCAGCAATGAAGCGGTTGGGTGGACAGGTTATAGGTTTTGATGAATTAGGTACAACGTCTACGGTAAAAGGTGAATCGTTAAGAGATTCTGTTAAAATTATTGAGGGTTATTGTGATATTATTGTTTTAAGACATTTTCTTGAAGGTGCTTCCCGGCTTACGGCGGATTCCGTGGGCATACCGGTTATTAATGCCGGTGATGGGGCGAGTCAACATCCGACTCAGACCTTCGTAGATCTTTATACTATTATGAAGGCAAAAGGTGGAATTGAGAATTTGTCGATTGGTTTTCTGGGTGATCTAAAGTATGGCAGGACCGCCCACTCGCTGGCATACGCTCTTGCTCATTTTAATACTGATATGTCCTTTATTTCACCTCCAAGTCTCAGAATGCCTAAAGACTATATTGAGGAATTAGCAATAAGAAATGTTTCATATAAGGAAGTTGAATCTATAACTGAAGTCAGTAATAAGCTTGATATCCTTTATTGTACAAGGATACAGAAGGAGCGATTTGCTGAGCCTGTGGAGTATGAAAAAGTGAAAGGACTTTATAAACTCAGCAAATCAGTTATGGATGAACTTAAGGTTAAAGATGATCTTAAAATCCTTCACCCACTTCCACGAGTGGATGAGATGGATGAAAGCCTGGACGCAACAGAATATGCTATGTATTTTCAGCAGGCTCACAGTGGTATTCCGGTAAGGAAAGCGCTTTTAGCCTCTATACTAGGTGCCATACAATGAAAAAACTAGAGGTTTCCGCAATTGAAGAAGGTACAGTTATTGACCAGATTGCAAATAAAAGTACATTCAAGGTTGCCAATATATTGAACATCCAGGACATAGAGCAGGTGGTGTTGATTGGTTTTAATTTGTCTAGTAAGAAATTAGGCAAAAAAGGCATTATAAAGATTGGTGGTAAACTCCTCACGCAGGAGGAAGTAAATAAGATTTCACTGATCGCACCGGATGCTACGGTGAATATTATCAAAGATTCGGAAGTTGTAAAAAAATTCACAGTGGATATTCCGGATTCTATAGAAGAGTTTATGAAATGTTTTAACCCGAATTGCGTAAGCAATCATCAGAATATTCTAAGCAGGTTCCATGTAATAAGTAAGAATCCTATAAGGATAAGATGTCACTATTGTGAACGTCACATGGGTGTGGATGATATAGAGTTGGTTTAAATGTTAACCAGGCTTTCGTATAAGACAGAAGAAAAGTTAGAAATTAAAATTAGTTTTAGAGAATGGAGAGAAAGATATGGTAGAAACAACAATTGAGAAAAAACTGAACAATGATATTCTTCAAAAGAATACATTAAGAAATGAAATTGAGGGATATGTGCGAACTGTTTCTCAATGGAGAGACAAGCTTGTTAATTTGAAAAATTTCCAAGGGCAGACAAAATATGCTGATTCAATTAAACGCTATGTTACCAGGATAGAGGGTCTTCGCGTAGAATTTAACCAGATGAATGAAGAGGTGGAGAAAAATATCCGTGAGACGGGAAAGTTTGCTGACGCGGATGTAAAGGCATTCTCCTCTCAGCTGGAGCAGGAAGCTAGTAAGTACATAGGCGAGACCGAAAAAAACGTACCTAAGAAAAAATTTAAAATAAAAATAAATCCTGCTCAGGCTAAGAAGAAAACAAAGGCAAAGTCAAAGGGGACGGGAAAAGGAGTAGGCAGTTTAGAGCAGAAGGTAGAAAAGGCGATTGGAAGAGTTAGTGAAGGGCTGGAAGAGGCGGAACGTATTGCAGGGAAAATGATAATATTGAATAGGAATCTAAAAAAGGTTGATGGGTCAGCTTCGGAAGATTCTTATACTCAGGAACTGAAACGTATTGCACGTGAAAAAGCTATTTATAGTTAGTCTCTTAGCTTGAGATTTCTATGCTGTATAAGGGGTGGCATGGGCAAACTTGCTCGCCGTGGCGAGTCTGCCTTGGGTACACGATTTGCCCGTGCTATTCAGAGAATTTGTGATAGTATTCAATTGGTGGGCGGAGAGGGAGTCGAACCCTCACCTCCTTGCGGAGAAGGGATTTTAAGTCCCTCGTGTCTGCCATTCCACCACCCGCCCATCCAAATACAAAAAATGGAGGCGGCACAGGGATTCGAACCCTGGATAACGGATTTGCAATCCGCTGCCTTAGTCCACTTGGCCATGCCGCCTCATATGATGATCATCTATTAAGTTGTGCTATTATAATAAGTTACACAATCCATACAGTTGCTACTCTATATATTTGAATCCGCATAACACCTTAAAAGTAACGCTCTTCTTACGGTAAATTATACGGTAATTTGAAACATGCGATTATATATCCAATTGCTCAAATTGCAAGGGGAATAATGTGGATTTGAACATAATCATCTATTCCTGTTCGATATAAATCTGGAGTGACTTTGAGAAGGTAAAAAAACAGCAAAGATACTAGATTTTTTTCAGCCGGAATAAGTCTTTAAAGAGCTGGGAATATGACTCTTCGAGGTTGACAAATGGGTGGATGGTTGTATAAAATCCTGAAAAAGAAAGATTTTAATGAAATGAGTAGTGATTCATTTTTATAAAGAATATTTTAAGTGGTATTTACCAAGATTAAAGACCTGTCCCCAGGACCTTTGGAGGAGTCATGAACATAGAAGAAATAATGAGCAAGGATCTTGTCACCATCGGAATGGATGATTCGTTAAAGACCGTTAAAGCAATTTTCGATAATGCGAGTATTCACCATCTTCTTGTGGTCGAATCAGATAAACTGTTTGGGGTCATCTCGGATAGAGACCTGCTAAAGGCCTTAAGCCCAAACATTGGAACACTTGCTGAAACCAACAGGGATACGATAACCCTCAATAAAAGAGTACATCAGCTAATGACAAGTAAACTTGTCACTTTAACACCCGACGCTGAAATCTCTGACGTAATTGAAATTTTCAACAATCATGATGTCTCCTGCATACCTGTTGTCGATGACAAGGACAAACCTGTTGGAATAATAAGTTGGCGAGATATACTAAAAGCGATTAAGCTAGAGTGAGGTAAATTGACCGGCAATGCAAATCAAAAGAGCGCATTTTCTGGGGCCATACCTTGATTAGACAGGTAGGGTGAGCTGCTTTCCAGTTTTCAAAAGAAGTAATCTCGTCTAATTATCTTCCTCGATTTTCAAGTCTCCGATTACCATCAGGGAAGACAAAGGCATTTACACATTTTACTTTTGTGTTTGGTCCAGTTGGTTCTCAATTGATTTAATCATCTCCTTCGCTTTTGGTGCTTCTTTAAATCTTCCTGATATTTTTAATGAATGTTTATATTCGTTTAAAGCATTTTTGAGATTACCGTTTTTATAATATGCCATTCCAAGATGGAACCTTATTGTGGGTGAATTTGGTCTTGATTCGACTGCGGATTTCAGACTTTCGATGGCTTTATTAAAATTGTCTTTTTTATAGTACACCCAGCCCAAAGTGTCCAGGATTGATGCATCCTTTGGGGCCAATTTTGCAGCTTTCAGAGCATATTCCAGGCCTTCATCAAGATTAGTTTTACTTTCAGCATAGTTATAGGCCAGTTCATTGTATCCAACGGGTGAATCAGGTGCTAACGCAATAACCTGCTTATATTCATTTATGGCTTGATCAATTTCTCCCTGTCTGGAATAGATATTTCCTATTGAGAGGCGGACAGACGCATTCTTTGGGTCTAAATCTGACAATTTTTTGTATTCTTCAATAGACTTTTCTGTTTCGCCCATTATCAGATAAAGTTTTGCCAAATCATTGTGTGGAGATAAGAAGTCCGGTTGTATTTCAACTATTTTCTTAAGTTGTGTAAACGCTTGACTAAAGTCCTTATTGTCTATAAGTGTTCTACCTTTCACATACAAAGTAATAGGATTGTCCGGATGGAGCACTAATGCGGCATCGCACATCTTAATTGCCTTGTCATACCATTTATTCAGATAGAAAAAGATTGCAAGATTTGTGTGGGCAAAAGATTCTCTTTCTTCACCAACAGGTTTTAAATCGAGGTTTTTAGACCGGAACCCGTTTATAAAATTATCTGATGTTGTTAAACTCTCCTTTGCCGATTTATACTTTCCTTGTGATAAGTAAAGGTTTGTCAAGAAAATGTTGATCATCGGGTGGTGGATTTCCGGGGTTAATTCCTGTGCTTTTTTAAGATAAACTTCTGCTGTATTATTGTCACCTTCAATGTGATTTATTAGAGCGCTGGCGATCATCATGTTACCTCTTTTTGCATCAATACTTCTGGCTTTTTCTATTGCGCTTTTTGATGATTTAATATCGCCACTTGCCATTTGGAAGGTACTTAAAAGATAATTTCCTTCAAAGGAAGACTCCTCTATATCTATATACTTTTTAATGCTTTTGACAGCATCGTCGAAGTTGTCTATAAAAGAATAAGATCTGGCCAGTATCAAATATGCAGGCGCAATGTTCGCATCAATTTTCAGAATTTCATGAGATTGCTCAATGGCGTCTTTAAACCTTCCCAGTTGAAGATAAAGTGCCGCCAGGCTCTGACGAGCCCTGATAAAAGTAGGTATTTTCTTAATTACCAGTTTAAACTGTTCTATCGCATTATCGTAACCCTTCAATCCTATGAATATTGTAGCAAGGCCCATTCGTGCCATATGCTCGTCCTGATCAATTTCAAGGGCTTTATTATAGTTTTTGAAAGACTCGCCAACATTTCCTTGAAGCAAGTAGTTTATGCCTAGACCCGTGTAAGCCGAAGCGAGTTCCGGTTCACCATCAATTGCCTTCCTGAAGTATTCGTCCGCTTTTTCGAACTCCTTCTTGTCAGTATATATCCTTCCGAGGTAATAGAGTGCGAGAGGGTTGTCTGCATCTATGGTTATAGATTTCTGACACTCTTCAACTGCCTTATCAAATTTCTTTTGAGAAAGTAAAATTATTCCATTAGATAGATGTGTAAGCGATGAATTTTTAGAGACATCTTTTAAAGAGTCAATTAGCTCTTGTGCTCTGTCAAAGTTTCCGATTCCGGCATATGAAACTTGAAGTAGCTCGTAGGCAAGAATACTCTTTTTGTTGATTGTCAGTAATTCTTCGCAGGTTTTGAAAACCTCAAGAAATTTTGCTCTCCTTAAATTATAAAAGGCCTGGTTTTGGAGTTCAATTACTGACGGTTCAACTCTTAAAATAGAAACAGCAGAGGATGGAGTGCTTTTCTGTACTATAAACAGGCATATTATTGAAAAGATCAAAAACTTTCTGATAGATAATAATGGAAGCTGTTTTGTGTTTGATAAAAGTTTAATTTTCATAATTTAGTTGTTTAAAACCCTAACCTTTCTTCCCTCAATTTTTAATCTTCCTTCGGCAAAGAGTTGTATCGCTTCAGGATACGCTATGCATTCTTCTTTAAAGATCTTTTGTGCAAGTGTGTCCGGTGAGTCATCAACGTGTACGTGAACAGTTCTCTGGACAATTATTGGTCCACGATCATATTCGTTATTAACAAAATGAACGGTACAGCCTGAGATTTTGACACCACTTTCAATCGCAGCTTTATGGACATGATGACCATAATATCCTTTGCCACAGAATGCGGGAATCAGGCCCGGGTGAATGTTCATCACCTTGCCCGTATATTTATCCGGTATTTTAAAAAGGTGCAGGAAGCCGGCAAGTATTATCAGATCTACAGAATATTTTTCAATCTCCTTGATTATTGTATTACTGAAAGTTTCTGATTGGTTATAGTCTTTCTGTTGTACTATAGTGACTGGAATGCTGTTTTGTTCTGCTCTCTTTATACCATATGCATCCGGAGAACTGCAGATTACCATTTGAATTTTGGCATTAAGGGTGTTGTCGTTAATTTTATCAATAATGTTCTGGAGTGTTGTTCCGCTTCCGGAAACAAGTATTGCTAAATTAAGAGTTTCAGATATAGACATATATTGTTTTTCGGTTATAAATCAAAAAATTGCAAATCCGCTACTCATAAGTATTACACTCTGGTTCAGTTACTTTCCTTTGTGTTGGATGACCTTGACCCAGATTGGTGTATCAGAAAGGGATTCTTCCTGAACGTGTTTAATGATTTCTGTTGTATGTTCTATGATTTGTTCTCTTTTGCAATTTGACGGGAAGAAATGGAGAATTTCTGTTTCAATTTCACTTCCTTCTTCTGCATGAGCTTTGTCCGGGATAATATCTGTTGAATAGTCCAGCGGTATTATTCCACGATATTTACGGAGTAGTTCATCATAATCGTTATAAAAATTTTGTATGAGAAGTCTCAAATCTTCTGTTTCGTGATGTTCTTTCTCAAGGATGCTTTTATGTAAATCAATCAAATACTCCCGTTCTTTACCAAACTGTGTATAATTATGCTCATATGTACATGAACTGGTTTCCTCATAGGATTCTTTGATCGAGGTTAGTACTTCGAACTTACTCTTAAACCACTCTTCGAAACTTTTTTGTAACTGATTAACATTGAAGCTAACTCTTTTTGCGATATCTAATAATATTTCTCTCATAATCTTATTCCTTTTTTAAATTAATCAATTTACAACTTACTTTCCAGGTTTAAGAGAACTTTCCATCTACCTTCTTCATTTACCAGTGTAAAAGTGCCTCTTTCTTTCACCATAGGTACATTACCTTTTTTCAGGTATTGTTTCAGCATATATCTGGTTGCTTCCTGTGGGTTTTTCATGCTTTTTGGGCCGTGAAAAGGCCCGAATATCTCTCCCATAACTTTGGACATGTCCGGGGAGGTTACGGTAATATTTACGGTTGCACTGTCTTCATTTATTATTGTTTCATTTACCTTGTACTTGCGTAGCGAAGAGACTGTCTTCGCAATCTCTTGAGTAAAAGGATCGTCAAGGCTGTTTTGCTTTATAAATTCATTTTTGCTTATTGTATTCTTGTCTGCTTTCGAAATATAGCTGTATGTCTCTTTGAGATTATTTGAATAGAGGGATTTCAGGTATTTTATCAGTATTCGATCAGGTGTATGCTTTCCAAATCCAAAGACCGGACTGGTAATCAGAAGAACCAGAATTATCGTCGTAAGTTTTCTCAAGAAAAATTTTTTCTTGCTCGCCAAAATGAATATCGGGCTGGTCATAAAAGTAAAAGTACCTAATCGGCCTTTTTTCAACTTTAGTCACTTTAAAACTTGTCGGACGGTTATGTCACGCTATGGTATTTCAGTAACCATTGCCTTCACCGCCCAGGAAACGGCCAATTTTTCTATATTTTTTGTATCTTTTCTCGATTAATTTGTCTATAGGTACAGCATGGAGTTCTTCGATATATCGAACAATCGTTTCCTTTAATATCCTACTCATTTCTTCCGGACTATTGTGTGCTGCTCCTATTGGTTCAGGGATGATTTCGTCTACTATTTTCAGTTTGTATAACTCTTTTGCCGTCAAATGCAGAGCATTTGCAGCCTCTTCTGTACTATCTTTACTTTTCCACAAGATAGCCGCACAACCCTCAGGTGAGATAACAGAGCAATAAGCATATTCAAGGATCGAAAATTTGTCACCCACACCGATTCCCAGTGCGCCACCGCTTCCTCCTTCTCCAATGACAATACAGATTATGGGCGTTCTGAGCTTGCTCATTTCTGCAATGTTTATGGCGATTGCATGTGCCTGGCCCCGCTCCTCAGCTCCTATATCAGGATTTGCTCCCGGTGTATCGATTAGCGTAACTATAGGTAAGTTGAATTTTTCTGCCAGTTTCATTTTTTGTAATGCTTTTCTATACCCTTCCGGATTAGGCATCCCAAAATTGCTGTCGATTCTCTCTTTTGTTGTTTTTCCTTTGTGTTGACCAATAATCAGGGCTTTTTTCCCACCAATAGTACCAAAACCTGTAACTATTGCGTTGTCGTCCCCGAAATTACGATCTCCATGCAGTTCTATAAAATCGTCAACCATCAACTTTAGATGATCAGAAAAGGGAGGCCTAAGGTGGTGACGTGCTATTTTTACTATTTCATAAGGGGTAAGGTTGGAATACATCTCTTTCTGGAGATCGGTTTTCTCTTTTTCCAGTTTCTCTATTTGAGCAGGTGCGTCGTCTTGTTTCGTATCATCTTTTAGTTCCTGGATACGTTGTTCTAATTCAAGAATAGTATCTTCGATAGTTTGTGCGCCTTTGGTCATAACAAATTCCACGTTTAAAATCTATAAAGTTTCAATAATCTAGCTGTCGTAGCAAACTTCTCTCAATTTTAGCAATTTTTTTAAGCAAATCAAGGGAATATAGACTAATTAAAATTGACAAAATTCTTTTACAAGGTTAACATCGCCATGTAAAATTTACCATGGATTTGCTATACTAAATTTAAGTTTTTTTTGGAAAAACATAACGAATGAACTTTGGAGTTGTTGCCATTGTAGGGACGGGTTTGATAGGCGGTTCAATAGGACTTGGCCTGAAAGAGAGAGGTTTGGCAACGACAATTATAGGTGTTGGATATCGTAAAGTCTCAATAAATAAAGCACTTAAGATCAATGCCATAGACGAAGGCACACTTAAAGTTGAAGATGCCGTAAAACAGGCAGACATTATAATATTAGCAACTTCCGTAAATCTCATACCTGAATATGCAAAGAAAATAATCCCTCTTATGAAAAAATCGGCAATTCTTACCGATGTAGGAAGTACCAAGGATTATATTGTTTCTCAGGTAAACAATGAGATAAAGAGTACGTGTGATGGGGAAAAACCGAATTTTATAGGTGCGCATCCTCTTGCGGGTTCAGAGCAGAGAGGTATAGAATCTGCCAGGCCAGACCTTTTTGAAGGAAGTGTTTGTGTGCTTACACCAACAAGCCTTAATTCAAAAAAAAGTATAACAAGGTTGTCAAATATGTGGAAAGCATTGGGTGCAAAAATAAGTGTTTTGACCCCTTCTAAACATGATGAGGTACTGGCACTTGTCAGCCATTTACCTCATTTCGTTGCATCCAGTCTTGCCGGTGTTATTGATGAGAAACATTGGAAATTTGCAGCCAGCGGATTGAGAGATACTACAAGGATCGCTTCAGGTGACCCTGAGCTTTGGTTAAGTATAAGCAAACAGAATAAGAAGGAGTTAATTGAAGCATTGAGATGCTTTTCTGAAGAGGTAGAGTGTATGATAAATGACCTGGAGAAGGGAAATGATAAGAAGCTTTTAGGCCGATTGAAAAAGGCAAAAACAGTACGTGATAAGAGAAAATGGAAACAAGAATAGAGGTTTTTACTAAAGAACATTTCCCCGATTCCATCGGAAATGAAATAGCTTCAGAGATTGTGCATATTGGGATTACATCTGTAGATGAGATCAGAATGGTGCAGGTGTACCTGGTAGAAGGAGACCTGTCCAGCGAAGATATTCGAAGGATCTGTGGCGAACTGTTAATAGACGGACTGACGCAGGATTATATCTGCATTGATGGCTCACCAAATGTACAGGCAGGAAAAATCAAGCTTGGCCCCAAGTGGCAAGGTAATAATGTTCATGCGATTGAGGTGACCCGTAAACTGGGTGTAATGGATCCGGTGGAATCTACTGTGGTCAAGGGAATTAAAGATTTAGGTCTGAATGCAAGTTCGGTAAAGACTGCAAAAAAATTTCTGATAGCCGGTCAGCTTACGACTGGTCAACTTGAAACTATCGCAAATAAAGTACTTGCTAACAAAATTATAGAAGATGTCTTCATCGATAAAGATAATCTATTTTATGAGGGTAAAAATGAAACAGTAGATTACGTCTTTCGTAAGCAGGAGCTTGACATACTGGATGCAGATGATGAGCAACTTCTGGCAGTTAGTGAGAAAGGGCAGATGTATTTAACGGTTGAGGAGATGAAGGCTGTCCAGAAGTATTTTACCACACTGGGTAGAAAACCTACCGACGTTGAACTAGAAACAGTTGCTCAGACATGGTCAGAACATTGTATGCATAAAACATTTAAGGGGATAATAGATTATAATGGAGAGCATATTGATAATCTCCTCGCCAATACAGTAATGAAAGCCACTTCAGAATTGGATAAGCCATGGTGTGTTTCTGTATTTAAAGATAATGCCGGTATAATTGAATTTGATGAAGACTATAATATCTGCTTCAAAGTAGAGACACACAATCATCCATCTGCGATCGAACCTTATGGTGGTGCTAACACAGGAATTGGTGGTGTTATAAGAGACACTTTAGGTACTGGTCTGGGAGCTAAGCCGATTTTGAATACAGATGTTTTCTGCTTTGGCCCTCTGGATATGCCCCAGGAAATGATTCCGAAAGGAGTGCTTCATCCAAAAAGAATTTTTAAAGGTGTCGTCTCTGGCGTCAGGGATTATGGTAATCGCATGGGGATACCTACCGCGAACGGTGCGATTTTCTTCGATGAAAGGTATACAGGTAATCCACTTGTTTATTGTGGAAATGTAGGATTGATAGCAAAGGACAAGTGTGAAAAGGAGTCGTACAAGGGTGACTTGATTTTGGTAGTGGGTGGCAGAACCGGAAGGGACGGTATACACGGAGCGACATTTTCGTCTGTAGAATTGACGCATGAATCTGAAATGGCATCAGGGGGTGCAGTTCAGATTGGTGATCCGATAATGGAGAGGAAGGTTACGGACGCACTCTTAATAGCATTGGATCGTGGTTTGTATAATAATATTACTGATTGCGGTGCCGGAGGTCTCTCTTCTGCCGTGGGTGAGATGGGAGAAAAGCTTGGGGCTGTAGTTGACCTTGAAAAAGTGCCTCTTAAATACGATGGGTTGTCTTATTCAGAGATCTGGATTTCCGAGGCCCAGGAAAGAATGGTTCTTTCTGTACCACCGGAAAACAGGGAAGAGATCAGAGAGGTTTTTGAAGGGGAAGATGTAGAGGCTACATTTATTGGAGAGTTTACGGGAGACAAAAGATTACACTTGAGATATAACGGCGAGACGGTTGCCGACATTGAAATGGCATTTCTGCATGATGGCGTACCCAGGACCACACGAAAGGCGACGTGGCATCTGCCGACTCATAAAGAACCTGATATAAAAGAGAAGACAGATTACGGTGAAGATTTGAAAAGAATCCTCTCTTCATGGAATGTCTGCAGCAAAGAGTGGGTAATCCGGCAGTATGATCATGAGGTACAGGGCGGAAGCGTATTGAAACCTTTAGTGGGAGTAGATAACGATGGCCCCGGTGATGCGTGCATAGTCCGGCCCGTTTTAGGCTCTAACAAAGGAGTAATTGTATCGAATGGTATGAATCCTAAATATGGTGACATAGATCCTTATCATATGGCCTCTTCGGCAATTGACGAGGCCTTACGACAAGTTGTATCTGTGGGTGGCAGTCTGGAAGAGGTTGCTCTTTTAGACAACTTCAGCTGGGGTAATACCAGCAAGCCTGAGTGTCTGGGAGGTCTGGTAAGGGCGTCAAGAGGCTGTTATGACATCGCATTATATTACGGAACTCCGTTTATATCCGGTAAGGATAGCTTGAATAATGAGTTCAAGGCCGGAGATAAAACTATTGCAATACCACCAACTCTGCTGATTTCTGCCATATGTGTAATGCCGGATGTTACCAGGGCAATTTCAATGGATGTAAAATCACCCGGTAATCTCATCTATATTATAGGTATGACAAAAAATGAACTTGGTGGCTCTCACTATTATTATACACACGGTTTTATAGGAAATTCCGTTCCTAAAGTAGACACAGAGATCGCAAAGAGGACGATGGATTTACTTGCAAATGCGACAGGAAAGGGTTTGGTCAGATCATGTCATGACTGTTCGGAGGGTGGACTTGCTGTTACGGCAGCTGAAATGAGCTTTGCGGGCGGATATGGAATGGCACTCGATCTGTCTCAAGTCCCAGTAGAAGAAGAAGTTATCCGTGATGATACAATTCTTTTTTCAGAATCCAATACACGATTTGTTGTAGAAGTTGAGCAGCAACAACAGAATGAATTTGAGGCGGCAATTGAAGGCATTTCGTATGGTTGTATAGGGGAAGTTGTAGAAAACGATATGTTTACCGTCTTATCTCTAACCAGCGAAAAGGTGATCTCGGAAAAGATCTCTGATCTTAAAGAGGCATGGCAGGCAACCCTTACTTTGTAATATGAAATTATAACGATGGCAGTTGAAAATAATAATAATAAACCAAGAGCCGTAATACTTCGTACGGCTGGAACTAATTGCGCTTACGAAACGCAGTATGCACTTGAAAAAGCGGGTGCCGACGTGGATCTAATGCATGTTAATCAATTGGTCAAGGGAAAAGGCTTATTAAGCCCTTATCATATCTTTGTTTTGCCTGGTGGATTTACCTATGGGGATGACATTGCCGCAGGAAAGGTTCTGGCAAATCAGCTCAGGCAGCAGGTACTGGATGAACTTACGAGATTTATCGATGATGGTAAGCTGATAATTGGTATCTGTAATGGCTTCCAGGTTTTAATGAAAATGGGACTATTGCCGGAGGTGAAGGGGGCTCAGACATCTTTGACCGGTGATAAACAGCGATTCACTTTGACTTACAATGACTCAAATAAATTTGAAGATAGATGGGTTTATTTGAAGTCAGCTTCAAATAAGTCTGTTTTTGTTGATAATGATAGTTTCATGTATGTTCCAATAGCCCATGCTGAGGGGAAATTTGTTGCAGAGAACCAGGAAGACGTAGAGAAACTTGATAAATCCGGGCAAATAGTATTTAAATATGTTGATAAAGATGGTAATATGTCTGATTATCCATGGAATCCAAACGGTTCTTCGGGTAATATTGCAGGAGTTTGCGATTCAACGGGAAGGGTTCTTGGCATGATGCCGCATCCTGAACGTCATATTGATCCGACACAGCATCCAAGATGGACCAGGGAAGGGTTAAAAACCGAAGGTGATGGGATCGCTATATTTAGAAATGCCGTAAATTATATCAGCAGGACATTTAGTTCATGATATTAAGGAGGAGTTGTGGAAGATAAACCCATAGATCTAACGCCAGTGGCCGGGATTGTTTCAGCATATGTTCATGACTATGAATCTAACTTGATAGCAATCTTGCAGCAAACGCAGGATGAATATGGATACTTACCGAAATCTGTAATGAAGGAGATCACAAAGTTAACGGATGTGCCACTGACAAGAATCTTTGGCGTTGTCACATTTTATTCACAGTTTACTCTTACACCACGTGGCAAGCACGCGATAAAAATTTGTAACGGTACAGCCTGTCATGTAAGAGGTGTGGATGAAGTTAAAGAAAAGGTAAAGGAACATTTAAGTGTGACTGAAGGGGAGACTACGGCAGATTTTCAATTTACGTTGGAAACAGTTGCCTGCATTGGAACATGCTTTCTTGCACCGGTAATGATGGTAGATGATAGATATTTTGGTAAGTTGACTACAGATTCGGTGACGGATATTGTTAAAGAATATTCTAACTAATACTTAGGGATAGAAGATGCTAAAAAGATTAAATTCGTATGATGACCTTATTACCATGAGACAATCTGGTGATAAGAAGATTAAGCAGGATAAGGTCAAAGTCTCTATTTGTATGACCGGCTGCAGGGCTCTGGGCGCTCAGGAAGTTTATGAAGAGTTCAGTAAGCAGATTAAGAAACAGAAACTACAGGATAAAGTTGAGGTTATAGAGACCGGATGCCAGGGCCTCTGTGCAAGGGCTCCGGTTATGACGATAGACCCTCCTGATGCTCCTAGTATTTTTTACGGCAGGGTTACCGTAGATATTGTGCCGGATGTTATTTCCAGCACAATTCTAAAAGGAGAGGTTATCAAGAAGCTCTGTTATGCAGAAGCCGGTAAGAAAATACCTTATATGAAGGACATACCGTTTTATAGCAGACAGAATAAAATTGTTCTGAGAAATTGTGGAATTATTGATCCGAATAGTATCGAACAATATATAGAAAGAAAAGGATATGATGCGTTCGCAAAGGCGCTTTTTGAATTTGATCCGGAAAGGATAATCAGCGAAATTACTCACTCAGGTATAAGAGGTCGTGGAGGTGCCGGCTTCCCCACAGGGCTTAAGTGGGGATTTTGCAGAAAGGCGAAAGGCGATACTAAATATTTAATATGTAATGCCGATGAAGGTGACCCTGGGGCTTTTATGGATAGAGCTATCTTGGAAGGTGATCCTCATGCGGTGATTGAGGGGATGCTGATTGCTGCGCGTGCAATTGGTTCTGGAAAAGGTTTTGTTTACGTAAGGGCTGAGTATCCAATTGCAGTTAATCATCTCAGGAATGCGATTGCACAGGCCAAAAAACTCAATTTGCTAGGCAATAATATTCTTGGTTCCGGGTTCAATTTTGATCTGGAAATTAAAATGGGAGCAGGCGCTTTTGTCTGTGGAGAAGAGACTGCCCTCATTGCATCTATTGAAGGTAAAAGGGGAATGCCGCGTCCTCGGCCTCCTTTTCCTGCAAATTCCGGATTGTGGAGTAAACCTACTAATATTAACAATGTAGAGACCTTGGCTAATATACCGGTGATAATTGCTGAAGGTGCCGATTGGTATAAGCAGCTTGGCACAAAGAATGGTGCAGGTACCAAAATATTTGCACTGGCAGGTAAGGTGAAGAATACCGGTTTGGTGGAAGTACCAATGGGAACTACACTGAGAGAGATTGTTTTTGATATAGGAGGAGGTGTACCAGGTCGTAGTGGGTTTAAGGCGGCACAGATGGGAGGCCCTTCTGGTGGTTGCGTGCCTGAGGAACACCTGGATCTACCAATAGATTATGAATCGGTAAAGGCTGTTGGTGCTATCATGGGGTCTGGTGGTTTGATAGTTATGGACCATGATACTTCGATGGTTGATATTTCGAGATATTTTATGGAGTTTGTACAGGAAGAATCATGTGGCAAATGTGTGCCTTGTAGAGTCGGTACAAGAAAGATGCTGGATATATTGACAAGGATAACCAAAGGAGACGGTTGCAGAAGTGATATAGAAGATCTAAAAGAAATGGCATATGTTACACAGACGGCTTCTTTATGTGGGCTTGGACAAACAGCGCCAAACCCCGTGTTATCTACAATCAGGTATTTCATAAACGAATATGAAGCCCTAATAAAATGAAGAAAATTGTAGTTGCTGGAACGTCAAGTGGAGTAGGCAAAACTACTGTAGCATCGTTTCTTTTAAGTAGTTTGCCTGGTCTAACACCGTTATTTAACAAAAACAGTGAGGAAATAGTCAATCATAGGCGTATATTGCAGCATGCGGGTAGTACTTCTAATGGGGCTATAGAACACTCTCCTGGCTTATTTCTCCCTGAAAGCTTATGGGGCGCTTTAAAAATTACCATAAGGCATGAAGGTTCTTGTCCCAGACACACGGACTGTCATACGTGTGATGACGGATATGAGCCTTTTACGATTGTAACAAGTGATAGCATTTTAAGGGAAAAAGGAAAAGATACTGATTTGTTGTCAAGGGCAGGAGCCGGTAAAGTTGTCTGGCTACAATCTGATGCGAATGTAGAAAAAGCCGGAATTGAGGCGGGGTTGGATTGTTTTGACAAAGAACATAATTTGGTAATTGAAGGCAATAGTTTTCTTCGTGTTCAAAGTGCGGATGTAGCGATTTTGGTTGTATCTCCCTCGGTAGACAAAATAAAGAGATCTGCCAGACTATTGTTGAATAAGATAGACTTTGTTGTTATTAACATCCAAAAAAATCATACAACTGCAGAGATTGAGGTATGCAAAGAAAGAATGCTTGCTTTTGGATTTAATGTGCCATTTTATGTAGTCAATCCTTGTTTGGGAACAGATTATTCCAACCAAGTGTTTATTGAAAAGATACAGGATATGTTGTTTAAAACATAGTGCTGCAAAGTCGCAGCCAAGTTTAAAGTGACTAAAGTTTGAAGTGCCTAAAGTTATGGCGTTTTCTTATTTATTTAACTTTAGCCTACCTGCCGAAGGTGATAATTAAAGAAACACCTTTACTTTAGGCACTTTAGCTCACTTCATACTTTAGTCACTTCTTTAGTTCGCTTCCCGCCCAAGCCGTTCGGACGGGTAGTCACTTTTAACTTTTAATAAACTGAATGACCATTCAAGAGTTGTCCCAAAAGAAATGGATATTCCCACCTTTGAATATAAATCTCCAGACAGAGATTTCTAATGCACTTCGTATTTCTCCATTATTATCACAGTTATTGATTAATAGAGGTCTTACAGATGTGGAATCTGCCAAAATATTTTTAGATTCAACTCTGTCTCTACTTAGCGACCCTATGTTGCTGCCTGATATCGAAAAATCAAGTGAGAGGATTATTGACGCATTAAGTCGAGGTGAGAAAATCACGGTGTATGGTGATTATGATGTTGATGGGATTTCTTCTACAGCATTGATGGTGCAGTGCCTTGAGACCCTTTCCCGGTTATATTGGAACCAGAAATCCATAATCGATTATTACATACCGGACCGTTTAAAAGAGGGGTATGGTCTAAGCGTTGAGGCGATCAAGACACTAAGTGAAATGGGTACAAAGGTTATTATCACGGTTGATTGTGGCGTTAACGCTTTTAAGGAGGCTAAATTAGCCAGAGAAGAGGGTATTGATCTTATTATCACGGATCATCATGAGCCTGGAGACAAATCGTTAGATAGCGATAAAGATACGGAGAAGCAAAGCTCGGTATCCTGTGGCTGTGACGCCGCTTTTGGGCTGATTAACCCGAAACTGACAACCTCAAATTATCCTTTCAGGGAGCTTGCTGGTGTCGGAGTTGCTTTTATGCTTGCGTGGGCATTAGGGCAAATTGCTGCTACCCGTTCCGATCATTCGACTGTCCGTCCACAGAAGAAGAAGGTTGCAAATGAGTTTAAAGATTTTCTTATGGAAGCGATAGGGTTAGCTGCTTTAGGTACAATTGCTGATGTTGTTCCTTTAAAACAGGAAAACAGGATATTGGCGAAATACGGTCTGAGTTCACTGCAGAATTCTGGAAATCCTGGAATTATGGCATTAAAAGAAGTTGCAGGACTTAAAGACAAAACAATTCATTCATCTCATGTGGGATTTAATTTAGGACCAAGAATCAATGCTGCCGGTAGAGTGGGAAATGCAAAAAAGGGTGTAGAACTATTGACTGCAAAGTGTGAGAATAAAGCGAAGGAGTTGGCCGAATATTTAGAAAGTGAAAACAAGAGAAGGCAGAAAATACAAAGTGATATATTGCAATCGGCGAGGAAGAAGGTATTAGAGGAAGTGGATGTCGACTCGGAAATGGCAATTATAGTATCTGATGATAGCTGGCACCAGGGGGTAATAGGTGTTGTTGCCTCAAGGCTTGCGTCAGAATTTTACCGGCCGGTCATTATAATTGCGACTGATGGCAAGATAGGGCACGGTTCAGCACGATCAATACCTGATTTCAACTTATATAGCGCCCTGGTAAAATGCCAGGAATATTCCACGGACAGGAAGATACTGATTTCATTTGGGGGGCATGCACAAGCTGCTGGATTGAAACTATTAAAAAATGATATTTCTAAGTTTAAGGAAATTTTTAATACCGTTTCAAGAGAGCAGATGGAATGGGATGATATGACACCGACACTGAATGTAGACCTTGAAGTTAAATTGTCGTCAATTTCAAGCTCTCTATTTAAAGAATTAAAATGTTTGTTTCCTCATGGAGAAGGTAATCAGGTTCCTGTCTTTGCTACCAGAAATGTAAAGGCTGTTGGTCAGATACGCCGTTTTGGAGTAAGTGGTAAACATTTGGGTTTCTTTGTGAGGCAGGGAGATGTTTCGTTCAAGGCAGTCGGATTTGGCTTGGGGGATAAAATTGATGCCCTTAAACAAAACAATGGAAATTGCTCTATTGTCTATGTGCTCAGACAGCCGTTTCGGAAAGAAACAAATAGTCGGTATAACAATAACGATATGAAGTATAAAGAAGATATAGAGCTTGAGTTAAAAGATATTTCTACTTGAAAACGATATAACGTTCTATTAACATAACTCACAATCCAGAAAGTGGAATACTTGAACTTACAGGGAGTTTTAATTCAACTATGGGTCTTTGGCCTGGGACTCGTTTTCGGCAGTTTCTTAAATGTTTGTATTTATAGAATTCCCGAGAGGATTTCATTGTTATGGCCGGCTTCTTCATGTGTTAACTGTAGCAACCGTATAGTGTGGTATGATAATATTCCCGTTTTAAGCTATCTTTTTCTCAGAGGAAAATGCAGGCATTGTCAACATAAGATTTCAGCATTATATCCAATAATAGAGGTAATTACCGGTCTTGTTTTTCTGCTTCTATTCCATAGTGTTTTGATAGTAAACGGTGATTCGATTTGTGCTTATATCTTTTACTTGATCTTTTGTTGTCTTCTTATTGTCGGATCTTTCGTAGATTTGCAGCTTTACATTATTCCTAATGAAATTACGTATACCGGATTGATTTTGGCGCCAATTGCGGGTCTTTTGTGTACGGGGTTTCATAATTTGAATAGCGCACTCGGGTATTTTGATAATAGCGCCAACCAATTGGTAGCGTCCCTGCAGGCATCAATGATAGGGATTCTTGTTTCCGGTGGAATGATTTATCTCTGTGGCGTCATTGGCAAGCTGATCCTGAGAAAAGATGCAATGGGCTTCGGTGATGTTAAGCTCATGGGCGTAATAGGTGGTTTTTTAGGATGGAAACTTGCGGTTGGGACTTTTTTCCTGGCCCCGTTTTTTGGATTATTGTTTGGGATACCCAGGCTTATTTCAAAGAAGGGTAAGATGATTCCTTACGGCCCATTTTTATCACTGGCAGCTTTTATATGTTTATTGTTTAAAGATGATTCTGTTAAGATAATAGATAATTATTTAGGTATTTATGTAAGCCTTTTTTCACATTTTTTTTGATATTTTTCACTTTTAATAAGTTAAGAGCAATAAATTTAGGCGTAAGTAGGCAAGGCTATATAAGGAATTTTTAACTCTTGAGGTTTCAATTTTAGAGAATGGAGGTGTTTATGGGTTTTAAGTCAGGATTGGTAAGATGTTTCTTTTTGTCATTGATAATTCTTTCTGTAGGATGTGCAGAGTTGAGGGGTCTCCGGGAAGAAAAAATATTGATGACTCAAAGGATAGAAGAGTTGGAAAGTGAAAACATTGATTTGGATTCTAAATATGCAGTAAGCGAGAGTGAAAAAGCGAGATTACTTCAAGAGAAGAACAGATTAGAGCGTGCAAGGCAAAGTATGGAAGGAAGGCTGAGAGGGACAGGTGTAAGTGTCAAGATCAAGGAAGGCCATATTTCCGTTGTCCTCCCTTCGTCAATTTTATTTAATTCAGGGCAGACTAAACTGAAGAAACAGGCAACAAGTAGTCTGTCTAAAGTATGTAAAGTGCTTAAAAAAGATTTCCCAAATGATACTATCAGGATTGAGGGACATACCGACAGTGATCCAATTAAACGTACAAAACAGGTTTACAAGACTAATTGGGAACTTTCAGCGAAGAGGGCTACAACGGTACTTCATTATCTAATAGACAATTGTCATTTGGATCCTAAAAAGTTATATCTTGCCGGTTTCGGAAAATATCAACCTGTTGCAAGCAACAAAGACAAGAGTAGTAAGAAGAAAAATCGACGAGTGGAGATAGTTGTTTTAACAGACTGATGATAGCGATTATTGACTACGGAATGGGCAATCTGCGGAGTGTAGAAAAGGCATTTGAAAAAGTTGGCTTTGGTGCGGTTGTAACTGATAAACCTGAAATTATAACAAATGCCGATAAAATTGTATTGCCGGGTGTTGGCGCCTTTAAAGATGCGATAGATGGTTTGCGTGAAAGAAATTTAATTGAGCCGATAAAAACCCATATAAAGCAAAATAAGCTTTTTCTTGGGATTTGTCTTGGTCTTCACCTGCTCTTTACAAGAAGTTATGAGGATGGGGAGCATGACGGCTTGAATATAATTCCTGGTAAGGTCGTTAGATTTAAAGCTGACAGACTCAATAAAAACAATACAGGTGACCATAAAGAGGAGGTAGAAACGTTTAAGGCACTGTCCGTTGTGAACAGCCAAAAGCTAAAAATCCCTCACATGGGTTGGAACACAATACAAGCGAAGAAAGAGGTGCCTATCTTAAAAGGTTTGCCGGTTGATCCATATATGTACTTTGTACACTCTTATTATGTGGTTCCTGACAGAGATGAAGTTGTTGCTGCCGAGACGGAGTACGGTGTACCGTTTGTTTCAATGATTTCAATGGAAAATATCTTTGCAATGCAATTTCATCCTGAAAAAAGTCAGCATTACGGTTTGATGATTCTCAAGAATTTTGGTGAATTATAATTTGAAAGAATTGCTAATAGTGGACTCTCTAAGGAGGCAACGATGGGGCAATATGAAACGAAAGATATTAGAAACGTGGCATTTGTTGGACATGGTGCGTCAGGAAAGACTTCGCTGGTTGAAGGGATTTTGTTTAAGGCCGGAGCTACAAAGCGTTTAGGTTGTGTTGATGAAGGTACTTCCATTTCAGATTTTGATTCGGAAGAAAAAAAAAGAAAGACTACCATTGACTCTTCAGTGTTACATTGCAATTGGCAGGGCAAAGAGATCACTGTAATTGACACGCCTGGATATCCTGACTTTATAAGCGGTTCAATAAGCTCTTTAAATGCCGTAGAAACCGCAATAATAGTAATTGCTGCTACAAGCGGAATCCAGGTAAACACTCAAAAAATGTGGGATATTGCCGGTGATGCAGGGCTGGCCAGAGTGATCGTAATTACAAAGATGGATGGTGATAATGTTGACTTTCCTGCACTTCTGGATTCTATTCAAAATGCATTTGGTGAAGAGTGTCTACCATTAATGTTGCCGGTAGGTCATGGATCAGGATTTAATGGAGTGGTAGATATCTTCAATCTGCCGGAAGAAGTTCCGGCAGATGTTATAGGTGACGTTGATGAATGCCGTGAGAAGTTTCTTGAAGGAATTGTTTGTGTATGTGATGAGACAATGGAAAAGTATTTGGATGGACAGGAGATAGAGATTGAAAAACTTCATGGGTGCTTTACTACGGCAGTTGCTTCGGGTAGTGTTGTACCAATCTTATGTTGCGACAATAAGAAGGGTATCGGTATTGAAGAGATTGTTGATGTAATTTCAAAATATACTCCATCGCCGGAAAAGGGCCTGGCCCGGAAGAGTGTTGGAATGGAAGGGGATGAAGTTGCGACAGAAGAAAAAGATGTGGAGGTTTCGAAGAATGCCCCATTCAGCGCACAGGTGTTCAAGTCAATAACGGATCCTTTTGTTGGTAAACTGAGTTTCTTCAGAGTCTATTCAGGGGAGTTGAAACACCATCAGGAAGTTTATAACGTACGTGCGAAAAAGAATGAAAAGATCGGACATATGTTTAAAACTTTCGGGAAAGAGCAGCAGGAAGTTGATGGGGCCATACCTGGTGACATTGTTACCATATCGAAAATTGAAGATATATCGGTATCAGATACATTATGTGATCCACACGCAAAAGTTAAGTTTAAAGACATTAAATTTCCGAATCCTATGGCTTCTCTGGCTATTGAACCTAAGAGTAGCGGGGCGGAACAAAAGATTAGTGAAACGCTACACAGGCTGGTAGATGAAGACAGTACATTTAAGGTTTCAAGAGACGTCCAGACGCATGAATTGGTTGTTACGGGGATGAGTAATCTACACCTGGATGTAATCCTGAGTAGATTAAAGAGCCGTTATGGCATTGATGTTGAGTCAAGACAACCAAAGATTCCTCATAAAGAAACGATTACAACGAAAGCAAGCGCGCAATATAAACATAAAAAACAGACTGGCGGTAAGGGGCAATATGGAGAGGTTTATTTGCGTATAGAACCGCTGGAAAGGGGTGGCGGTTTTCAATTCGTAAGTAAAATTGTTGGAGGAGCAATTCCATCTCAGTATATTCCGGCTGTAGAAAAGGGTTTAAGAGAAACAATAGCTAAGGGGATTCTCAGTAATAATCCGATAGTAGACGTGAAAGTCGAGCTATACGACGGCACTTTTCATAATGTTGATTCTTCTGAAGCGGCTTTCAAGGTGGCAGCTTCAAAGGCATTCCATCTGGCATTTGATGATGCGAAACCTGTTTTACTGGAACCTGTGGTTAACATCGAGGTAACTATCCCTTCTGAGTTTATGGGTGAAATAACAGGTAATCTCTCTTCCAGGAGAGGTCGGGTGCAGGGTATGGACTCTTTTGGAGACCTCCAGGTTATTCAGGCAAGTATTCCTATGGAAGAAGTAAAAAACTACGAAACAGAACTGAAATCAATGACAGGTGGTAGAGGCTCATATACTATGGCACTTTCACATTATGATGTAGTCCCATCACACCTTGTACCGTTGATCATTGCACAAGCAAAGAAGGAGACTGAGAAAGCAGATAAATAGAGAAAAAATTGTTTTTAATATTTTATTAAAATGAGAAGAAAGATTTGACAATCTAAAGTATTAGAACATAGTAAGGGTGCCCTCGGAAGGACAGCTTTTTTTTGTAATGATGTACTGGAGAGGGGATTGTTCAGTTAGGTATTGACATCCATTTATCACTTAGATTCTCTCCATAATTATTATTTGTTTCTCACGCTTTTTTCCGTTCTAAAGAATTTCAGGAATGCTATAAAGCTAATCTCTTTGTAATCTATTCCATAGACATAAAATTTTGAATAAGTTCTTTAGTTACGATTCTTCAAACTACATATCTTCGGAATTAATTAAACAGTTATTGCTTTTAACAGGCTACCCAAGCCAGGCATTTAGCAAATTTACGAGTCATAAGGTCCTTTAAAATCTATGTGCGATTTTTTGTGATTTTGCGTTTTCAGGTAACCGGTTAAGTACTGACATAATGTCCTTCTTTTTCATGTATTACAATGCGAATTGACAGGTTGTCAAGGTGGGCATGGAAAGAGACGGAGAACGGCTTACTATAGCAAAAGCCAAGGCTTATAAGTACTTGCTGTTTTTGCGTTTAGGTTAATACATCTGTTTTGTTTATCTTTTTGTCTGTGGCACTTCTTTTGCTCGATTTATAGAGCGCATTACGTAAGCATATTATCATAGGCAGAAAAAAGTTCGTATAGAATAAGTAGTTTAGTTTTGGAAATTAAGCAAAAATTAGAGCATAAATAAAGGATAGTATCAATTTGCAAATTAGAATATTAATGCTAGTTTATCTACAAAAAATTATTTAATATTAGCTCTGATAAAATTTTGTTGCTTATTATGTGCTTTACGGGTTAGCGGTTTATTTTATGGGACAATGAGAATCCATGATAGACAAAGCGACTGGCTTGCATGTAGAAATATGGCTTTTCCAGAAAGTTCGTTGAGCATGGAATCTATGTATTAAATATTACCTTTTTGACGCTTTTGTACCATGGCCAGAAAAGGAGATATTTTTATCAAATTCAATTTCATGGAGGTTAAAGTTATGCGAGGATTTACAATTGCAATTATGTTAGTCGTAGCTTTTATGGTAGGTAGTATCCAGCTGGTAGTTGCAGAGGAAGTTAAGGCAGAAGAGAAAGCAAAAGTGGAGTCTGAGGTTGCATCGGAGACGGAGATTGTTCTTACTCCTGAAGAGTTTGAAAAATGCAGGGTGATATACTTCGACCGCTGTGCAGGCTGCCATGGTGTTTTACGAAAAGGAGCCACTGGGCCAGATCTTACTCCAGGCAAGATGAAAGCCAAAGGATCAAAAAAGCTCAGAGAGTTTATATGGTTTGGGACCGGTGGTGGTATGCCTGGCTGGGGGAAAATGGGTACTATTACCAGTGAAGAGACCGATCTCTTGACGAAGTACATTCAAAACAAGCCTCCTGTTCCGCCTCAATGGGATATGAAGAAGGTTAAAGGGAGTTGGAAAGTATTGGTCCAGCCGGAAGAACGTCCTACAAAGCCGGAGCACGATCGTAACGTGGATAATATGTTCGCCGTGATCCTGCGAGATGCTGGTCAGATAGCGATTATTGATGGTGACACTAAAGAAATAATAAGCACGGTTGACTCTGGCTATGCGGTACACATCGTAAGGATGTCAATGTCAGGAAGATATGTTTATTCCATAGGTAGGGATGGCAAGTGTACAATAATAGACCTCTGGATGAAAAAGCCTGACACCGTAGCAGAGATCCGATGTGCACTTGACGCTCGATCCGTCGATGTAAGCAAGTTCAAAGGTTTCGAAGACAAGTTCGCCGTAGTCGGTGGTTACTGGCCACCCCAGTTTGTGATACTGGACGGTGCGACCCTTGAGCCCATTAAAATTGTAAGTACTCTGAGCTACACTTACGATACAGAAGAGTTTCACCCGGAGCCGCGCGTAGCCAGTATTGTAGCATCGCACTTCGCGCCTGAATGGGTCTTGAACATTAAAGAGACAGGACAGGTATGGCTCGTGAATTATTCTGATCCAAGCAACCCCGCAATTAAAATGATTGAGGCTGAACGTTTCCTGCATGACGGAGGCTGGGATTCAACCAAGCGATACTTCCTCGTGGCAGCAAATGCGAGAAATAAGATATCCGTAATAGATGCCAAGGAGCAAAAACTCGTTAAAAATATTGATACTGGTGGCATTAAACCGCATCCTGGAAGAGGGGCAAACTGGGTTGATCCGGAGTTTGGTCCGGTATGGGCCACGGGGCACATTGGTGATAGTGTGGTGTCAGTAATAGGCACGGATCCGGTGGATCATCCGGAAAGTGCCTGGAAAGTGGTCAGAAAAATAAATTCGCTTAGTTCCGGTAATCTGTTTATTAAGACCCATCCGAATAGCAAATGGGTTTGGCTTGACACTCCTCTTAGTAAGAAAAAGAAATATCGAACAACTGTTGCAGTCTATGATAAGGCAAACATGGCAGCTGGGATATTCAGGGAATTGAAGGTCGCAGACTATGGCAAGGCTGTACACATGGAGTATAATAAAGCAGGAGACGAAGTTTGGATAAGCATCTGGGGTAATTTGGGAGATGCCGAGAAGGGCCAGGCAGGCGAGATAGTGATTTTTGATGACAAGACCCTAACAGAGAAAGCAAGGATAAAGAACCTTCTCACTCCTACGGGTAAGTTCAATGTGTACAACACCGTATATGACATATATTAATATGTTTTCCGGATTATTTCAGTAGTTTACAGGAAGGCACGGACAAATTCTATTTGTTCGTGCCTGTTTTATTTTTTGTTTTTCTAAGATTGAAAGGTGCGGTGTTCGGGTGATAAATTGTTCGAAGCTTCTACAAAGCACAAATACGCTGAAAGAATTAAAAAGGTACTCAGCGGTTAAGAAGGAGACACCAAAATGGATGCTTCGCTTCTCTAAGACGACCTCACCTATCGTGGTTTGGAATATAACCTTGAAGTGTAATCTGAGCTGCGCCCACTGCTATATTAGCGCAGTGGGGCCGGAGGCAGAGTCTGAGGCAGTGTCTGCGGCAGATATGGAGGAACTCACAACCAGAGAGGCGATGGATATGATCGATGACCTGGTGTCAATAAAATCACCCATGCTCGTTTTCTCTGGCGGTGAACCATTACTGCGAAACGATTTGTATGAGCTTAATGTTTATGCCATGAAGCAAGGACTCAGGACCATACTGTCGACCAACAGCACGCTTATAACTAAGGAAGTGGCGAGTAAAATCAAGAAAGCGGGATTTGTTTATGTAGGCGTTAGCCTGGATGGTACCGAAGAGGTACATGACCGATTTCGGGGGGCAAAAGGGGCATTTGAGAAGTCGCTTCAGGGGTTGAGAAACCTCATGGAGGTCGGGGTTAGTACCGGTGTGAGATTTGCCATTACCAATCAGAATTACGATGAGTTGTCCAAAGTCCTTGAGATAACCAGACGTGAAAAAATACCAAGGTTCTCACTCTTTCAGCTTGTGTATGGGGGTAGAGGGAAGGAGATTATTGACTGGGACATCTTCAACGAGCAGCGGAGAGAGGTAATGGATTACATAATAAAGGAAGCCAAAGTGAGTGACGGTATGAACATTGTGACTGCCGATAATTACGCCGACGGTATTTATCTGCTGCAAGATGTCACAGAGCATGACCCGGAGCGAGCTGTTGAGGTGGAACGGCTCCTTGCTATGCAGAGTGGCTGTCCGGCAGGGGACGGGCTTGCGAACGTGGACAATCGGGGAGATGTGCACCTCTGCCCCTACTGGCAGAGTCGGACAATAGGCAATATTCGGGAGAAGAAGTTCAGCGAGATATGGTTTGACGAAGAAAATGAAATCCTTGCCAAGATGAGAGACAAAACACGCTATCTTAAGGACAAGTGCGGGAGGTGTAAGCTCAGTCACCTATGCATGGGATGCAGGGTCAGGGCAGAGGTGGCTTGTGGTGATCCTTTCGGGGAAGACCCAGCGTGCTACCTGACAGAGGAGGAGATTAGCGGGGCAAAGGTTAGATTACATGATAGAAGTTAGCAGGATACTGGTATCGGAGAAACTTGAAAACAAGGCACTTCGCCACAAACGCAGTGAAGGCTCGGCTCCGGTTGTAGTGTGGTGCACAACGAAGAGGTGTAATCTAAACTGCATGCACTGCTATTCCGGTGGCAATACAGCCTCTGATGGCGAACTATCTACCGATGAAGCAAAAAGAATGCTTGATGAACTGAAGGACTGTGGTTCTCCATTCATGATACTCTCCGGCGGAGAGCCCTTTTTGCGGGCGGATGTTTTCGAGTTGGGAAGCTATGCCAGGGAGATAGGTTTGATGGTCATAGTCTCTTCCAATGGTACTATAGTTACCCCGGAGATAGCGGCAAAGGCGGCAGATGCCGGCTTTGGATATGTTGGTGTCAGCCTGGATGGCCTGTCCGAGACGAACAACTACTTCAGGGGCAGTGAAGATGCTTACAGCAATGCTCTTCAGGGAATGCGGAACCTTCGTGATGCCGGGATAAAAACAGGGTTGCGGTTTACCATAACACGGCTCAACTGCCACGAGCTTCCGGGGATTATGGATCTCCTGGTTAAGGAAGGTTTTCACCGTCTCTGTGTCTATCATCTTGAGTATGCCGGTCGTGGACGAGAGCTCATGAATGATGACTTGTCGCCCGATGATCGCCGAAGGGCAATGGACAGCCTATTTAAAAAAACTGTTGAGATAAACCGCCACAACCACGATCTTGAGGTCCTTACCGTCGGAAACTACTCTGCCGCTGCTTACATTTACATGAAGGTATTGAAGGAAGACCCGCAAAAAGCTGAGGCAACGTATGAACATTTTCTCCGTAACGGCGGTGAAGGTTGTGGTGAAAAGCTCGCTTACATAGACGAAGTGGGAAATGTTTATGCCAGTCAGCACCTGAAAACAGAATTGGGGAACATCAGGGAGAAAAGCTTTAAAGATATCTGGAACAGTGATAATGAGTTCCTGTGGAAGCTGAGAAACAGGGAAAGTCTGTTCCATGGCAAGTGTGCGAATTGCAGATTTCTGGAAATCTGCAGGGGCGGCTCAAGGGCCAGGGCCCTTGCGGTTTATGATGATTTTAGTGCACCTGACCCTAGCTGCTATTTAACCGAAGAGGAAATCACTAAGCCAGTGCAGGAGGAGACCCTGCATGATTAACTTCAGCCGGCTGCTCAAGGTAAGGGAGACTGCCCTCGATGTAAAAAAACACCACAACAAGAGGGCCGATGAGGTGCCAAAACATCTCATTAGATACGCAAATGTTAAAGCCCCCATGGTTGCCTGGAATATTACCAGAAAGTGTAACTTCTCCTGCGATATATGTCACCTTGACTCTGCTCTTGAGGCGGAGAGTGACGAGTTGACTACACAGGAGGCTTTAGAGTTTATTGACCAGATGGCTTCAATAAAGGTGCCCATGATTTCTGTCTACGGGGGGGAGCCCTTAACGAGGGATGATTTTTTCATACTTGCAGGACACGCCCATAATAAGGGGCTGAGGGTTATTTTATCCAGCAATGCCGTCCTTATAACAGAGGACACTGCCAGGGAAATTGCGGAATCCGGAATTTCCTATGTAGGAATTGATATGGACGGATTTTCCCAGATAGGCGGCGTTATGGACGTTGTTGCAGGGTTGGAAAAAGCGTTGCCTGCTATGAAGTATCTCCGAGATGCGGGGGTAGGATGTGGTGTGAGAATAACGATTGGAGACTTCAATCTGTCTGAAATGCCGTCTATAGTAAAGACTATAGAAAAAGCGGGGCTGAAAAGATTTGCGGTTTGTCAGCACTTTGGAGACAGAGCCTGGAAGACGGTGAAAGAAGAAAGACGGGAAATCATTGATTTCCTCATTGATTATGCGATGAAAAATCCCGAGATGGAGGTTGTTACCGAACAATTATATGATGACGGTGTTTACCTGATGCAACGTGTTGCGGAGCGTGAGCCGGAGCTCGCTGCCGAAATGGAGAAACTCCTTGCCAGGCAGGGAGGCTGTCCGGCAGGGGACAGGATTGTTAACGTGGACTACCGGGGTAATGTGCATCTCTGTCCCTACTGGAAGAGCCGGACAATAGGTAATATTAGGGAGCAGAAACTCAGCGATATCTGTTTTGATAAAGGAAACGAGGTCCTCATCAAGTTGAGTGATAAAACACAATATCTCAAGGGTAGGTGTGGGAGATGCATGTATAAACACCTTTGCAGGGGATGCGGAGCCAGGGCAGATGAAATGTGCGGCGATCCTTTCGCAGCGGATCCTGCGTGCTACCTGACTGAGGAGGAAATTACAGTGGCATGATAGAAATATCATTGAATGTGTATGTGCACCCAAGTCTATTGTATCCTGAAATATCGTAAGTCAGAGGCCATGCCCAACCCAATATAACGTCACCATCTGTCATTCCCGAATTCATCTATCGGGAATCCAGGTGGCTCGAAGTTGTAATATATTGTAACCGGGTACAGAGCATTATCAGTATAAAATCAGGGGAATGATTATGTCAGAAGATAAACAGATGAAAAATGAATACGAAGCGTTCCTAATGAATTACGGGAAAGACGTTTCTCCTCAGGAAGCGAAACAGGCCCTGTATGATTCCCAAATCAAGAATATGAGCTTGGGCATTACAACTATTGTCAATTCATCAGATAAGGGAACAATCCTGGATATTGGATGTGGAAAAGGAATTATCTTAGAGCGGTTAAATAAAACAGAAACATTTCTTAAGAACACAGGTTGGAAATATTTAGGAATTGATGTTGAAGAGTATGAAAAAACGTTGCTTATTTTGGCAGCAAAATTAAGGTTACATACTCGTGTTGACTTTGTACAATTAAAGGATTTTCAGGAGATGGATATATCCGAAGAGAGCTGCCCTCTTCCTTTTTTCACAATTATACGAAATGTCTTTCACAAACTAGATATTAATAAAACCTCTGAACTTGTTTCAGATTTAAGTGGAAATGTTTGGGAGTGGTGTAAGGACAAGTACAAAGAAGGTAGTTCGCGCCGTGTGTTGCGTGGTGGCGGTTGGTACGACTACGTGCGGGGCTGTCGTTCCGCTTATCGCTCTCCCTGAGTACCGCAACAGTGGTATTGGCTTCCGCCTTGTCTTCGTCCCGTAGTCAGTTGGCAGATCATACTGACTTTGCCTATGAGTGTCGGGGAATACTTTACTGTTAAGAACATTTTTAAAAATGGGTTATCTCCTTGATATTTGATATTTTGTTTAAATAGTTTCTGTACGGGAATTCCTAAGCGTAATAATAGTCGTATGTTATGTATAGTATGAGGCAGTAGAAACCCTTGCAAATTGGGAGTAAACTGATACAATTCAATTCCTTAAGTTGTTGTACAACAA
>Ga0209045_1000328_pt1 | contig 59943 bp, 49 predicted proteins | sample SaaInlLV_10m_DNA_4_FD_184664 | JGI IMG/M metagenome (GOLD analysis project Ga0209045, IMG submission 184664) | Marine microbial communities from expanding oxygen minimum zones in the Saanich Inlet - Saanich Inlet SI072_LV_200m_DNA (SPAdes) (version 2) | ecosystem: Environmental > Aquatic >...
AGATTTTTTGCAGCAGTGATTCTTTAAACTCCGGTGAATATTCTGTTATCATGTAACCTCTCTATCGCCCTATCAAATTGTAAACTTTTTTGTTCAATTGAGGCGACAACTACCCTGACACATAGGGCAATAAACGGCTCGCTCTCTGCATATGTTAGGCCGTTTTTTACTATAAATACTTTTACCCAGTGACGTCCTGTGTAAGAGGTTTTCTCACTGCGTTTACGCTTACCAAGAGTGAGACTACTTTCATAAAAATCTCCTCTAGGGCAGTTGTCATTAAATGCCTCAAATCCAATATTTGTGACTTGCCAATATACCTCGTAGGGGCCGGGTACTGTTGTGGATACATCGAAATTTAGATTAAGATCTTTACGGAGTGGCTGATCGCTTTTTATTGGCCTGCCTCTTCTAAATCCCTGCCATTTAGGTGTAACACATCTGATTGTTGCTGAATGATTAGTAGATGCATTTTCCCATTTAGGCGTTTTAGCATGATCTGCTTTGGGAACAGGTACTAATGGGTACACAGTTTTGCCTGATTCTGATTTAATTAGATATTCCTCGATCGGGTTCAATTTTGTAATAAAGACATCAACTGTTTTAGAACCATCTCGAGTACCAAATGCTTCTTTGAGAACTCGATTAAAGTCATCTTTTTTTTCTAAATTCTTTAAATCCTCTAAAAGAGCCTCAACTGAATCAAGCCAATCAAAAAATATATCTTTTTTTCGAGGTGTTATTTCCCATTTGTCTGCAAAATTTTCTCTATGATCAACAGGGTTCAGAATGTAATACTGCCCATCAATGACTTGTATTTGATTACGCATTTCATTAACTATTGTTTGAAGAGCAGAGAACAAATCCGGGTCATTATCATAGGCTTTTGCAGCTGATGTTGTGATAATTATTGAAATTGGTGCATCATCGTCATCTTCATATTTAATATCACGATGACGTTTTAGGATTTGAATACTTCTTTGTAGAGTAGTTCTTGCCTCATATTCTGGCACCTCTTCGACTTTTGTGAGCCTGGATGCTGCAATTTTGGCCCTTTGTTCAGTCAAACGTTCTTGCATTTGAGTCATGAACCAAGCCCTATATCCTCTTGGGTTACCGTGAATCCACATATCCCAGTTTTTATTATCAGTTAATAAGATATAATTAGAAACTTGATCTGGATCACTTACATCGATTCCAGCAGTTCTTATCCTTTCAATATCCTCAGGGATGGAAGGGCATATGTCCATGTGAAATTTGGAAGAATCTGCATATTTTAGAGTCCAACAACGCCTTCGACCTTCCTTCGGTTCTATCATTGAACCATAAATTTTGCTGGTTTTTAATCGGTCGCCTACAACTTTTTTTAACCATTGGCGTTGATTAGAATTAGCATTGCTATTACCAGGAATAATTGTGTTACGTAAAGCGCATATTGCATCTATGTCAAACTCACCTTCTTCTCCATATGGTTTTGTTGCGGTTCCTAAAGAGAAAGAACCCTGAACAAAAATTTCAGGATTATACTGGTGTAATGGTGAATCAGGTGCATTCAACCAACTTCCAACTGATTTATATCTTTTTTCAGCTTCCTCGTATTTGGTTTTTCCCACATCTATTTCGTCAGAAAGTATTCGAAGTAGGGTATCAAGGTTGAACTTGGGGTTTTCATTGAACATGATATTTTCAATCCAATTTAACTGGTTTTATAATGTTATTTTTAGTGCCTCTTTGAATTTTCGGTCAGTATAATCTTCATTGTATATACGTAGCGGTAAATCAGCAGTATCTTTATGTTGTCGCCCCAGTTCAATATTAATTGGAATGGGTGCAGCAGGAAATACATGTAACTCAGAATGATGACCATGTAATTTTTTTATTTCCTCAAATACTTTTCGAATATGATTACAAAAACAAGCAAGTTGATTGCGATAATATAGCCAATCAGTATTAGGTGAGGGAATAGTCATCTCCCAAATTGAAGGTTTCTCGTTATTAAAGCATGGATAGATTCGATCCCTGGTAACAGTAGCGCTAAAAGATAGTAAAAGTGCTGGTGGACCATCATAATTTTTGGGGCGATTTATGATTATATCAAAATCCTTATCCTCACCTTTCTTCCAACCCCATTTCCCAGTTTCTTTAATAAATGGATGGATTTCAGTGGGAACCATATCACCAATTAGATGACCCAATAAAATAAGTAAAGGCTGCGGAGCCATTGCAAAAATTGATAGGTGATTAACTATTGCTGAACGTAGACGTGGAATAATTGTAGAATTTAGATGTGTTCGCAAATGATCTTCTTCAGATTTCCAGTAAGCCTCGCTGTATGTTCGTGCCGTTTGATCACGAAGCGATATTATAGTTCCCTCACTTGTAGTTGGATAACGGTCCGGTTGTAATGCTACAAAAATATTTCCCGGTGTTATAATTGGTTGCCCATTCCCTATTGGTTTTCCATAAATTAAAGGATCTGATTTCCAATCTTCGGTTAATGAACACAGTAAATCGATTCGATCTTCATGTTGCTTTTTCATACTCCTTAAAGCGTCTGCAGTATGAGATTCCCAGTCTTTACCATCATTGTCGATAAGATGATGGTGGTCATAGCACATCAGCATCAGATTTTCGAAACTATCAACTTTATCTTCATATTGTTCAATATGTCGTGCTGATGATTTTGCAACACCGTGAATGTGGGCAATATTTGATCCGTTAAGCTCTGCCATAGTAAGGTCGTCACGCCAAAGTGGTTTATTGCACCCCCGATACTGGCAGCGACCTCCAGATCTTAACCATAGCTTTGCTTTTGCTTTTTTTTTTAATGCTTTTCGATCTTTAGCCATTTCAACGAATCCTGTATTTGCTATCCATTTTAGTATTCCTCTCACGAAATTTTAAATTTGTTGAACTCCCGAGGAAACATATCATAAATTTCAGTGCCATCCATTGCTCTTAGGTCGTAAGTCAAATCGTATTGTTTCAAAATTTTACCAATTCTTCTCATCGAACCAGCACCAGATCCCCTGGCACCTTTTTTTAATTCAACTGGATCTGAGCCCGCAACGACATAAAGCTGATACATTGCATCAAATAATGGTATATTCGTCGCTACCTGCTGCCTGCTTAGCAGTTGTTCAACGGCCTCTCCGGCAACCGTTAAGGGGACAGAAAGAACTAATCCAGAATTTTTTTTGTGTAATCTGTAGATATGCCATGGAGTTCGAACTAAATGTCGGTAGTGATGATTATAATTTTTACTTAAAATATAATACCAGTCTTTATTGACTACCCTTTTACCGTCCTTATCAGCAGGGCAGAATAAATCAAAAAAACAAAGTGCAAACCAGGACCAGATACCAGAATCTATCGGTAAATTAGGGGAATCATTTATCGGTAAGAGTAGATCATTTAAATATCTACCAAATTCAAGTCTATTTTTAAAACTCTGATCATTTTCAACTGTTATTTCTGGCTCTATTTTGGTGCTGAATCTCTTGTCCTTTAAGATTGAAAATGGGGGGTCTATTTCTGGTTCTTCTTTAGATGAATCAATGTATGACTTGAAAACTTCTAACCCTTTTAGGTTTAATTTTGATAGAGTATATTTCATTGTAATTCCTCCAAAAACGTTCCAAATTTTTTCACTATTTTCTGTTGATCAGCCCAGCCGTCAATAACCACATCAATCCATTCCAATCTACCTTCTGTATCATCGTCATCTTTTGGGATTTCCTCTGAATTGAATTGCATGGCAAATTTTAGCCATTTTGTGTGCCAGTCTGATTTGTCTTCTTCATCCAGTTCATATTTTTCATCTATAACAATGGTTTTAATTAAAATTTCTTTTAGAATTGAAGGAAAACATAGTGCAGAAAAATATCCAGTAAGGGGCATTGATTTTATACCTAAATCTTCGAACTCGTTATTCAATACCAATTCAGGAGAATCTTCCGAGAATCGTATCTCATAAACAAGTTTATCAAGCTCTTCAAAACTAACTGGTAAAAGAGCTTTCTGCTTACCTTCATCGTTTGAATATGGTCTAATTGCCCTCCCTATGGCCAACAATCTGCCATGTTTGTCAGACAAATCGACAACTTTCACAGTGAATTTTATACCCTCATCTTCTTTAAAGCTTCTTAATATTGTTTCCTCTTTCGGGCCGGTTTCTTTTGCGGTTCCAAAATCAAAACGTTCCAATTTTGTCTGCTGATAAGCTTCCAAATAGACTGGTGCATCTTCGGGTAGATCAATATGGGACAAATCAATCGTGGCCTCGAATGGCAGTCCTTTGTCTTCCATCTTTTTTATTTCGATTAGAACGTCTGATTTATTGATTCTTTTCCTTCCTGTGTAGTTTATACGTCTCATTTAGCCTCTCCTATTTGGTTATCCATCTATGACGTACGATCACATCTCGATCTTCTTCAAATCCGAAGAGTTGCAGTTGAAAATCGTCATTAAAAAGTCTAATTAAAATCTTATTGTCTTTTCGTTCGATAACCTCACCGCCACATATTTCAATTTTAAATTCATCTTCGTCCTCAAAAATGAAATCATATGAAGACCAATTTTTGAAAGCATTCCCTATGGAACAATCAAAAGCGGCTTCTACCAAGAGTAGTTTTTCTTCATCAGGTGTCACCCCGTTTAATTTCCAGGATATTGTAAAGCCACCGTTGCTTTTAACAATCCCAATCTGTTTAGGCTTTTTGGGTGGTGGTGGATTCGGATCGGCTTTCTTCCTACCCCGCTTCCTGGGTTTTGGGATTTCCCCTGGAGAATCTGCCTCTGGATCAGGATCTGGGAAAAGTTCTGAAAGCAATTCAGTATCAGCCTCAACCCCCGTATCATATAACATATTTAATATATTCATTGGAGACGAGGTCACAAACCGAACACGCTCCGGCCCACCCAAAAAGTTACTTTTTAGTCTTTTTGAGCTTGATATCCATTTTGTATGAGCTGGATTTTCAGCATCTTTCATCATTTTTGCCAGAGTTTCATCTTCTATTAATACTAACCCAACGACCCCGGTTCCCTGCGGGTTGTTGATTTCCGTTAATGTAAGGCCCTGACGATTGAAATGAAATTTATTTTTACCGAACCCTTTTTCTTTTGTTAATACAACATGGAAAAAAGACTCTAAAGGCTCTGTATCTTTTTTTCTAACATGGATTGGGATTTTAAATCTGAGATAATCATTTTTATTAAATTGAGCTCTTAATTCTTCAGCTGTTTCTTCTGGCCAATTTATGTTTGCCCATTTATCGCTTACTGTTCTTCTTTTTTGTTTAAGGCACGTTGTTTCTATATTCCCACCAATCACTGCTTCGCAAAGAAGGATGAAACCTTCAATCCGCAACGTTTCCGAATCAGATATATCTCCCTTTTTCTTTAAATCATCTAAGCAGTCAATGACCGTATCTTTATTTATGATTACTGACGACTTTGACGTTGCAACATCTACAATAAGCTTTCCATCTATTATTGGATAAACATAGGTTTTAATTATCGATAGTATAAGCTTTCTATGATCGATTTCAGATTTAAAATCATCTAAAACATATGGAATCACTATTGAAAGACCTGGTTCAACAGTTCGTTTTATATTAAAATCCAATTTAAATTTTTCTATTGTATCAGGGTCTTCTGTTGGCATGGCAAATTCATCATCATAGCCACTATCAAAGTCATAGCCAAAATCTGCAAAAAAACCATAGGCATCGTACTGTTTTGAAGTATCTCCTTCAGGTAACTCATGGATTGGCAGCTTCGCCTGCCCCATCAAAAGACTTTTATTATCACATGTCCTGATTGACCAACCTAAAAATGAATTGATTTTTGAAGAATCGTGTAATACTGATTTACCTAAACCCCAACTTCCAAGACCGCTGCCAACTTTACCGGAACGCCCGACATTTCGCCAGAAATAGTAAAAATCATTTTTTTCACCTGCTTCCAACTCACTTTCCCTAGCAGCATCAATTTTCCCAGAAAGGCCTGTTGTCCCAAAATCTTCTATCACCATAAATCTTGTTTTTTGGATCAATATTTCGGGATCACACCCCTCGGCAACCTCTAAATGCCGTCCCAGATTCTCGAACCAGTCACCGGGCATTTCTTTGGCATCTGAGAGATAAAATCTTACTCTTACTGGCTCATCACTTTTCAGATCAAACCTTGAATCTAATACATTTTGAATACATTCTCCTACAAGTGATGACGACGCATCATCTTTACGGAAGAATTCACTTTCTGTAGGGTTACGCCTTTGCTCAGATGGTTTCATAACCCTAAATTTCCATTCAGTCATATGGTGTCCCCTTTCTATTATTCAATAGCTTAATTCATTTAGGTAAAATTTTTTCCAATCTATTTTTTACTGAATCTATATCTTTTAACTCGCATTCCCAAAACACTTCAATATTCCATCCCATGGCCTTCAATTTTTTGATGTTATTTAGATCTCTCGATACAGTATCATCAAATTTCTTTTCCCAAAATTCCACTCTTGTCTTCGGTTTATAGGCAAACTTACATCCTTTGTGTCTGTGCCAAAAACAACCATTTACAAAGAGGACTGCTTTATACTTGGGCAATACAATATCAGGATTACCAGGCAATTCTTTTTTGTGGATTCTGAATCTGTACCCCATTGCGTGTAGTAGAGATCGAACCTTTTTTTCAGGTTTAGTATCCTTACCTTTGATATGCGACATATTCCAGCTTCGTTTTTTTGGGGATAAATTATCAACCATAAGTTACTTTTGTTCCCATCTACTCATTAATTCATAAACCACTTTTGCCAGTTGCACTGCCAATCTTGGTGGTACAGCATTTCCAACCTGTGTATATTGAGAAGTTTTCGAACCGAGAAATATGTATGAATCTGGAAAAGTTTGCAGCCTCGCTGCTTCTCTAACAGATAAGCTCCTACACTGAACTGGGTCAGGATGGATATAATAGTGACCATCCTTTGAAATATGAGATGTGATAGTAGTTGATGGTTTGTTTTTTAATTGGACTCTAAATCGATCATCAAAAATTGTCTTATTTAAATGCTTGGGATTAATGTTTTTATGATTTGGTAACAATTCTAATGGAAAATGCTTTAATTTCGGAGATTCTGGTTGTTTTTCATTTATTTCGGCTAAACCATAACACGAAGCAAAAAAATATCTTTGAAGATCTGCAGGCATATGCAACCGAGCTTCATGATTTGTTACGCCTCCAATGTCCAGTGTTCTATACCATTCCTTCACATAATCTTTCGGTCTACCTGAACGATATTTAAGATAAGCACCTCCCTTAGGCAAACCTACTGCCAACCGATCAATATATTTTACCATCAATCGCCTGACTGATTCAGGAATTGTCTCATTACTAAATATTGCTTTAATTTCCTGTATATGTTCGAACCATGATTTTGTCCTATCCCATTTCAATCCGATTCCACTTCTAATAGGAGGCAAATCGGATAAAACCTCTCCAACTGTTTTAAATGTATCATTCGCCTTTAAGGCTGTTGGTCTTTCGGAAATATCCGACCTAACACCTAATATAATTAAACGGTGACGCATTTGAGGAATCCCAAAGTTTTCTGCCTTGATTATAAAATCAGATGCGTCAAACTCTCCATCATGACCCTCAAACAGACTGTCGCCTTGGGAATTTGATTCAATGAACGGGAAAAGTCGATATTTTAAGCCATTATCACCAGGTGATTTTAAATCCTTCAAAATTTGCTGGATAATCAATTTCCCTTTAATGCTTGAAGAGAGCAAGCCTTTTACATTCTCCATAACGAAAACTGGGGGCTCATGTGAAGCAATAATCCTTAGATAATGCTGATATAGATAGTGCCTTTCATCACTTTCAAATGAACTAAGATGTGTTTTTCTCACACGGCTCATCCGGGCACGACCAACAGTAGAGTATGCTTGACAAGGAGGTCCTCCAATTAAAACCCAATTTTTAGAATCATTGATTTTGCTTCTAATAATTCCATCAATAACCTCGGGTGGAAAATTATAACTTCCAAGCTCTTTACATTTAACTTCTTGGTGAACTTCTTTTTTTTCGGCTTCAAATTGGCCAAACAACACTTCTTCATCTTTTTCGTTTCTATTAGATTGAAGAAATTTCAAAAAAGGCTTTCTCATATGATCAAACGGAACCTTTCTAAAAAAACTTCGCAACCTTAAAGTTCGGCAAGCTAAAGGGTCTTTCTCAATCGATAATTTTATATCAAATGGACAAAAACCATTTTTTGAAAACGAACTAAAACCCTCACCTAAACCTCCTGGTCCAGCAAATATATCAATAACAGGAATTTTTAATTTTTCATCCACAGCAGCTTGTCCAATCAGACTTATTAATTAACATGGGCCATCTTTTCATTTTGAATTTATTTAAACTTGAAATCAATCTCATCGGCGCCTTTATCTGTATCAAATACAGTTTTTAAATTTTTCACTTCTGAATCGAGTCTTCTAATAATCTGCTTTACATGTTCATCAGTATAAAAATAGTTATTCCGATTTGATAATTTCCCAACCAAACGGAGTCTTTTAATGGCCTCCACCACCCTTTTTTCAGCTAATTCTTCAAACTTTGCTTGCTTAGCTTCTTTTGTCATTCTTCCTCCCCAACGTCTCCTAAAAGTTATCAGATTTTCATATATATAATCCATATCACATCATTTTGTCAATATAAATATCATATTTAGTACTAAATTTTAATATATTTAATACTAAATATAAAAATTTTAATAAAAAATATATCTATAAATCACCAATTTAATCGTTAAAAAAAACTATATATAAACATAAAGCTCACTAATAATAGCTCAAAATAAATTAAAACTTATAATTTATTTCTACTATATAATTTGAAAAGCATAATATTTATTTCATAAACAATTCTATTACTGCCTGCTGAAACAAACTATATTTGAAATAAATATAATATTTTTAAAATGGTCCATTACTATTAACAAACGAAAGGAAAAACAGATGAGAAAAAAGATTAACGGTGTATTGTATGACACTGCAACAGCATCCCTGATCGCTGAAACAGAAAACCTGAAAGCCTTTTTTGGGAAGAATTTTTAAAATTTTCAGCTGAGGACTACTTCAATAAGAGATCTCCCCAAATGCTGCATTTAAAGGTCCGAACTATTATTAACAGTGTATATGCCTTTCTGTCTCATAACCAGAAACAATATCTTCTATTTTTTTTGAAATTTAATCCATCCTTCAGATAATCAGATTTCAATAAAAAAAATTGATTTTTGATCTGATTTTAAAATAATCTCAAAGAGGACTACCGGCTTTATGTTGCGAATTGCCGTAACCTTATAAAATCAGGTCCTTTGAGGATTCAAAAAGAGCCCCAGACTAATTCCCTGAATGTTTTTTGATCCTTACCTTGACGAAAAGCAATTTCCTATCAATAAGCACGGAATTTGTTTTACTTTTTTGATAATATTTTTTATAAACGATCTACACCTTTAAACCAGATCAATGCGATTTTTCTTTTTTTTTTATTGGAGTTGCATCATGCCGACAACAGACAATGAAAATTATTATTTTTATTTCAGCACGATAGATATTGAAAAAATTGATCCTTCCCCCTATCAGCTCCGTAAATACTTTGATGAAGAAAAGTTAAGAGAACTTGGAGCCAGCATTTTACAGGATGGATTAATTGAACCTGTTATTGTCCGGCCGCACAAAAAAGACAGATTTCAGCTGATTGCAGGGGAACGAAGGCTCAGGGCAATTAAAGATTACACGGATTTCAGTGTTATTCAGGCTAAGATCGCAGAAGTGGATGATCATAAGGCAAGAAGAATAGGTGCTGCGGAAAACATTTTAAGAGAAGATTTGTCCGCCATAGAAACCATTGAAGCGACCATTAAAATTATTGATGTGGAAATAGGTGAAATCGATAAGACTTTGACGGTGGGAAAAACACCCCTTGAAAGGGTGCACAAATTGCTGTCAAAGTTAGATTCCATATGGGTTAGCAGGGATAGAGGCTCCCGGGTTTCCAAGGAGGCGGATGACCTGTTCTATAAATTTATAGAACAGGTAGAGTTGATTTTTAAAAACCTGCCCAAACCCTTGAAATGGAGGTCTTTCCTGTTAAATGATCTGAATTTATTAACCGACATTGCCCCAAATGTCCAAAGAATCTCAGTAAAGCATGGTTTGAACAAGGCCCAGACAAAAGCTATTGCAAGGCTTGAACAGGTATCAAAAGTGGATTTTAACAAGGTCGCTCAAAAAGGTACTATCCTGGTTCAAGGCCGGCAGAATAATCTTTTGCCGGATCCTAAGCTTAATGAAATCAGCGCAAGAGAGATCCGGATTTTTACAGAACGCCTGGAAAAAGAAAACAAAATCAAAGAGCAACAAAAAGAGGAAGGGCAGCGAGAATTTCCCATTGAAATCAAGGCGGCAGTAATGACCCGCCTTGGCATCCCCAATGTTCGTATTGCAAAGCGCTTAAATATCCACAGACAAACCATTTCAAACTATACACGGAAAACCAATGACCGGTTTTTTAAAAAAATTGATCAGGCATTTAAAAGCCGTGTCTCTGTACATGATATTGCTAAAACATATTCTGTTCCGCAGGCTTTGGTATGGTCCCAGGTTTTAAAAGAAAAAACTGACCAGGAAAGATTTAAAGCTTTGAACTGGGGATTGCGGACATGGGATCAATGGAATTTTAATGATGTGGATAAAAGATTCGGAGATCCATGGCCTGGAAGAATCCCAGCCCAGCTGGTTGCCCACGCACTTTTTTATTTTACAAAACAAAACGATCTTGTATTTGATCCTATGGCAGGCGGAGCAGTGGTTGCAGATACCTGTCTTGCCTTTAACAGACGATGCTGGTCTTTTGATCTTTCAGACCGACTGAATGCAAGACCTGAAATAGAACCTTTTTTGTGGGACCCTGAAAACCTTACCTGGCCTATAAAGACAGATAAAAAACCTGACCTTATCTTTTTTGATCCCCCCTATTTTAAAAAGATGGCTGATCATTACATGAAAGGCAGTATTTCAGATTTTTCCAAGCCCCGATACTTAAACTTTTTTAAAGAACTTTTTTTTCTAATAAAAGAAAACTCAAAGCCTTCCACCCATATTGCCTTTCTGAATGCCGACTTCAGGGACTTTCAAGGGATACCGGCTTCTGATGAAGACCCTGAAAACGCGATCCTGATTTTAGAGTATGCAAAATTGCTTGAACAATCCGGATGGAAGATAACCCATTTAATAGATACTCCCCTGTCAACGGAAAGATTTACGGGAAATATGGTAAAAAGAATGCAGGAAAAAAGAACCCTGGGCATTATCAGAAGAACCTTGATCATAGGGAAACCAGTTATTTATCGTTGATCACCTAATCGGTTTACGTATATTCCAAAGTCCCGGATGTCTCAAAATCATCTCTATGAGGGTAATGATTGCTATTGAAAAAATCTTACTTAATTACTTTTCTGCACCCTGGACCTGTTATGGCACTTTTTCCTCCAGATAGAGGATTGATACTGATTTGCGTGCTAATCCTATCCTTCAAAGCCGAGACATGAGAAATGACACCAATCAGTTTGCCATCCTGATTCAGGCCGGACAATGTTTCCAAAGCTGTCTCCAAAGCCTCATCATCTAAAGTGCCGAAGCCCTCATCCAGGAAAAGTGAATCGACCCTGACTTTACGGCTGGCCATTTTTGAGAGTCCAAGTGCAAGGGCCAAGCTTACGATAAAGCTTTCACCGCCGGAGAGATTTTTGGTTGATCTGATTTCTCCAGCCTGATAGTTGTCCATGACATTCAGCTGAAGCGGCTGGTCTTTATCCCGAGCCAGCAGATAGCGATCAGTCATCTTCTCAAGTTGTCTATTGGCATGTGATACCATCAGTTCAAAGGTCAGGCCCTGAGCAAAGTTCCGGTATTTTTTTCCATCGGAGGATCCAATAAGACCATGCAGTTTTTCCCATCGGTGACACTCTTTTTGCTGTGCTTCGATTGAGGCCTGTTTTCCCTTTATCCGCTCTTTGGCAGCTGTATTCTCTACCAATTGATGTTTTAGGCGAGCAATAGAATCCCTGAGAAGCTTCAAATTTTCTTCTAATTCTTTAAATTGTGGCTCCAGATCTTTGAGCTCTGAGTCTGTTATTCCCTTGGCTAATTCGATGGACAAACGGCTTTCACGATCTTTTTGTCTGACCATCATATCTGTTTGCCTGTCATCCAGATTCTTTGCCTTTAACTTGAGCTTATCTTTTTCCGAAATAGTCAGGCGCGCTTCAATTAAGTGTTTTTCATCCGTGAATCCTGCAGACCTAAGATGGCTGACAAACTCAGATTCCAGTTGCTTTAATTCAGAAACTCTATTTTCAATCCGTTGTTTCAGTGAACTTATATTGGCCTTGATTGAATTGAGCTTTTGTTGTGCTTTATTGTGGTCCGTCCTTGTCTTTTTTTCCGCTTGTTCTGCATCGGTTAGTGCCTTGTTTAAACCTGTTTCTTCAGTATCAGGGGATTTTGTTCCAAACAATTTTTGACGTGCTGAATTTTCGGCTTTGAATTCTTGTTTCACCGAATCCAGAGTTGTTTGCTTCTCGGTCAATGTCTTGCTTCTAGTTTCAATCACCGCATCGATACGTTTCATCTCATAGTCCAGATCAGAAAGCTTTTTTTCTATTTCAGTATTTTTTTTACCCTGATCCTGCCATTCCCTAAGTTTCTTCTGAAGGGATTCGATAAGTCTGGATACATCCGAGTCAGGAATTTCTTCTATGCCAAGGGGTTGTAATTTGATTAAAACAGCTTTCTTTAGATCTGCAAAATCAGATCGTAATTTTCTTATATCATAAGCCAGATCCGTGAGGCTTTTTTCTACAGGCTTCTTTTCATTAGCTGCGCTGTCTTTAAGTTTTTCACTCTCAACCCAATTTTTCTGGGCCTCTTTTTCTTTTGCCTCCAGCTTTTTAATGACTGTCTCCAGCTTTTCAGCTTTCTGGATTAATTCAGTGAGGATATCGATTTTTCTCTCTGTTTCATCCGGTACCGGGACATTCCCTTCAGCAAAAGGATGCTCTTTTGCTCCACATAGAGGGCACGGCTTGCCATCTTCCAATTTGGCACGGTGAGTCTCTAATTCAGAGATCTTCGTGAGGAATGCCATCTCACGAAGCAACGTCTCTTTTTGGGTACGGTATTCCCGAAGCATGCGGTTACCCAGGAATGAACTTAAATTCATTTTTCCTTTTTCAAGGGATTTTACAGCATCTTCCATTGTCTGTTTTCGGGCATTCAGTTGCTTTGTATACCCATTAAATTTTTCAGAGGCTAATTTAAGCGCTTCTTCAGCTTTCTGCGCTTCCTCCACTTTCTTGTTGATTTCTTTTTGTTTTATGAGAAGATTACCCAGCTGTTCTTCAATCCCAGCAAGACCACTCACGAGCCAAGCATCACAGGAATGTGCTTTAAGGTAGTCCTCTACAACTTTTAAATTCTTTTTGGTTTTATCGCTGTTATTCTGCGCTTTAAGCTTGCGTTTTCCGTCTGCCTCGATCTGTGCTGCTTCTTTCCTGCAATCTGTTTTACCATTTTCAACACTTTTCTTCTTGTCTTCAAGTTTCTGATCAAGAGAACGCACTTTCTGAATCAGAGGAGCTGCAGTTTTCAAATCTTCTTTTGCCTTGAGGATCTTTTGTTCGGCAACTTTTAATGCTTTCCGTTTCTGCTCAGCAGAAGCCTCCAACTTAGGCTGCATACCTGCTTCAGCATTAAAAGCAGATTGATCTGCATCTTGCTGTTTTCGAACGGCAGTAAGTGTGGCATATGCCCCGTCAAATTCGGATGCTTTAATTGCCCATCTGAGCCGTTCCCTTTCGGGTGTAAAGGATTCGAGTTCAATTTTAAGCCGGCCGGATTTTTCAGACAAAGAGACGATTTCTTCTTTTAGTCCCTCAATTCCGGTTAACCAGGCGATTGCTTTCCCAGTTTCGGTTAAATTATTTGCCAATCCGGTTTCTTGGCTTTGTTTGTCTTCTAAGTTCTGTCCGATTTCCTTTTCCTGCTCAGGTGTAAGTATTGCGATTCCAGATGTTTCAGCCTTTAAGACATTCAACTTTTCACGTTCATCCCGATGGCGTTCATGGACACGCCGTGAAATCTCAGTATAAATTTCAGTGCCGGTTATCTGTTCAAGTATTTTAGATTTTTGTTCTACATTGGCTTTGAGAAATGTATCAAAATCGCCTTGAGCAAGCAGTATGGATCGCGTGAATCGATCAAAATCCATTCCTGTCTTTTCTTCGATAATGCCGGAAACCAAGCTCTTTTTGGTCTCAATGGGTTTTCCTGTAACTACATCGCTGATTTCATGCCTGGCATCAATAAGATTTCCATCTGCTTTTTTACGGGCACGATGCTGCCCCCAGTGACAGCGAAATCTGCCGGCCTGGGATTCAAACGTCACCTCTGAATAGCATTCACCTGTCTGCCGGGACATGATCTCATTACCGCTTTTGGTAATTTTCCCTAAACGGGGTGTCGCACCATAAAGCGCCAGGCAAATGGCATCAAGAATTGTTGATTTTCCTGCACCAGTGGGACCGGTAAGAGCAAAGATACCATTTGAACCATATTCTGGATCCGTGAAATCAATGAACCATTCACCATAGAGAGAATTCAAGTTTTTAAATCTAAGTTCAAGAATCTTCATCGTCAGCCCCTCTACCCTAACTTTGCAAAGCCCATGAAGCTCTCATATCCAAGGCTGCAACGTTAAGGTCTATTCTGCGTTTGTGTCTTCTTCATGAAAAGACTTGATTATTTCATTATAGGTGTTGATTAATTCAACTCGGTCTTCATGAGGGACATCAAACGTTTCCAGACAGCGATCAAAAACATCATTCTCATCCAGATCGTCAAGCGTTTCGTTTTCTTGAATTGCATTGATAACCTGGTCAGTGATCTGTTTGTTTTTTATCCGTCGGATCTCCATGGAAGAATCTGCCAAAGCGTCCTCGAGAATTTCCCGAAGGTTGGTAATGATATCAGAACCCGTATATTCAATCTCCAGCCATGCCGTACTTACATCTCGTTTCAATCGTTCTATTTTTGAATGTATGTCATCCAGGGAACCAACAATTTTCTCCAATGGCTGAAAGCATGGAACGATCAATTCCTGGATTACAGGCATCCTGCTGTTAAATTCGGCCTTTATCACTTTTTTGATCTGTCCGGCTTCACCAAACCCCATTGGAATCGGGGAACCACAATAGCGTATGTTTTCGGCCCCTCCAACTCGCTGGGGAACATGAAGGTGACCCAAAGCAAGGTAATCAATCGACGAAGAAAACACCTCTTTACCTACATGGGCCAGAGAGCCGACGTACAATTCTCTTACACCGTCGCCATCAACAGTTTTACCTCCAGCCGTAAAAAGATGTCCCATGGCAATAATCGGCACTCCGGAATAACCATTTTTCTGGAACTCAACCTGTTTGTGTTCTGCCAGGGTACAGACATCCGCATAATGATTTTTAAGGCCGTTAATTAATTTGGCGTTTTTATCATCAATGGTTTCCCCGGCTTCAACAATGCGGATATCCTTATCCCTTAAATAAGGCACTGCACAAACAATGGCTTGCGGTTCATTTTGTTCATCATATAGTACAATCACTTCATCTTTCAAGTTATCCGTCGTTGAGCCGACAACATATACATTCAATGCCCGAAGAAGTTCCTTAGGAGCATTCAAAAATGAAGGAGAATCGTGGTTACCTGAAATGACGACGATATGACGGCAGGTTGAACCTGAAACCCTGCAAAGAAAGCGATAATACAACTCCTGAGCTCGGTTGCTGGGTGTACTGGTATCAAACACATCTCCTGCGACCAGCAGGGCATCAATTTTTTCATTTTCTATCCTAGTGCTGAGCCAATCCAGGAATGCCGTGAACTCGTCATAGCGTTTCCGTCCATAAAGAGACCGCCCTAAGTGCCAATCCGAAGTGTGAAGAATTTTCATAGGTTATTGCCTTGCATATCTGTAATGCCCCGATGGTACCTGTTTAGGGGTAATTCGGTTATTATGGTTTATGTAAAAGCCAGAGTATTATAGGAATAGAAAAAATAACAAGCATTATTTCAGTTTTTAACCGATTTTAGTATGTTTTATTTATTGACACTCGATACGTATCTGGTTACAATCATAATGGATGATTCAAAAATTCAAACATAAAGGACTTAGGCAATTATTTACAACTGGCGTTTCAACTGGTGTAAATCCTAAACATGTAGCACGCCTTAGAAAAATTACTGCTCTCCTTGAAACAGCTGAAACGCTTGAAGATATGAGCTTACCAGGTCTTGGGCTGCATCAGCTTAAAGGTAGCCGTCAGGAAACCTGGGCCGTTAATGTCAGTGGGAACTGGCGAATTACATTCAAGATTCAAAAAGGTGATGTTTTTGATGTAAATTATGAAGATTATCATTAGGGAGATAAAAAAATGCGTATGTTTAATCCACCTCATCCTGGCGAAATCATAAGAGAGTTTTGCGTCGAGCCTCTCAAGATTAGTATAACTGACCTGTCTATGGCTCTTGGTGTAAGCAGAAAAACTTTTTCAGCACTCTTAAATGGGCGGTCAGGTATTAGCCCTGAAATGGCTTTGCGATTATCAAAAGTGTTTGGTCGTACTCCTGAAGGGTGGCTCCGCCTACAGATCCAATATGACTTATGGAAAACCAGACAATCTATTGATATTGAAGGCTTAAAACGTATAGAAGCTGCTTAAGACAAAAACGGATCTGGGCTAATGTGCATTAAAAAAGGGCTGTTTCCTCAATTAAATGGGAAACAGCCCCTTTTGTTTAAAACAAGGAGGGTGTATTACAGTCTTTCGAATATTGCTGCAGCACCCATGCCGCCGCCGATGCACATGGAAACAATACCGTATCTACCATTGACTTCTTTCAGGTTGGCAAGACAGGTGGCTGTCAGTTTTGCACCAGTACACCCAAGAGGATGGCCCAATGCAATGGCACCGCCATGGATATTGATTTTGTCCATAACCTTTTCAATGCCAAGCTCTCTTATGCAGTAAAGAGCCTGGGAAGCAAAAGCTTCATTGATTTCAAAGATATCAATATCATCAATTGAAAGGCCGGCCTGTTCAAGAACCTTTGGAATGGCATAAAGAGGTCCTACGCCCATTTCATCAGACTTGCAGCCTATGGTTGTATAGGAAACAAATTTTGCAATGGGTTCAAGCCCTAATTCATCACATTTTTCTTTTGATGCAATAATGGTTGCAGCAGCTCCGTCCGTTGTCTGGGAGGAGTTCCCGGCTGTTACACTGCCTGCAGCTGAAAAAACCGTTCGAAGTTTTCCAAGCCCTTCAGCACTTGAAACCCTGATGCCATCATCGTGTTCCACAATGAATGTTTCTTTTTTATAGGTGCCATCTTCCTGTTTGACATATTTTGTGGCAGGAGTGGGGACGATTTCAGTAAAAAGACCGTTGTCTCTTGCTTTTGCAGCTTTTGCCTGGGAATTTGCTGCAAATATATCCTGGTCTTCCCGGGATATATTGTATCGTGAGGCAACATTTTCAGCTGTTATACCCATGGAAATAAACATTTCCGGATTGGTTCTGGAAAACTCAGGGTGAGGACGGGGGTTCAGTCCGGTCATAGGAACAAAGCTCATGGATTCAAGACCCGCACCTATGGTCACATCTGACCAGCCCATCTGGACTCTCATGGATGCAAGGGCAATGGCCTCAATACCGGAAGCACAGAACCTGTTAACGGTTGCACCGGATACTTTGTCGGGAAATCCAGCCATTTGGGATGCAACCCTTCCGATGTTAAGGCCCTGCTCCGCTTCAGGAAATGCACACCCAACCATAACATCATCCAGATGTTCAGGTTCAAGGTTCTTGGTCCTTTCAACAGCAGACTTCATGATAAAAGAAATAAGTTCTTCCGGCCTTGTCTGATTGAACAGGCCTTTTTTTTGTTTGCAGCCAGGGGTTCTGACTGATTGTACAATATATACGTCTCTCATGTCTTAATTCCTCCTTTAGTTTCTGAGTGGTTTGCCTGTTTTAAGCATGTGATCGATTCTTGCAATGGTTTTTTCTTCTTTGCAAAAGTCAACAAAAGCGTCTCTTTCAAGTTTCAAGATCGTGTCTTCATCAACAAGACTTCCCACTCTTACATCCCCGCCACTCATTACATAAGCTATTCGTTTGGCAAGAAATGCATCATAATCACTCATAAATTTTCCATTGAGCATGTTGAAGATTTCTGCATTCACCATACCCTGGCCGGCATCCCCCATGACAATAAGGCCCTGTTTGGCCGGCGGTACATATCCGTCGTCAACCATTTTAAGGACTTCTTTTTTAGCTTCGCCGATGAGGTTGTCACGATTGAATACGATCCGGTCCGCCTGACCAAGAAAACCATTTCCCTGTGCCTGGGCTGCAGACCCGGACACGGCAGCCATTCCGACTTTCATAAAGGCCGGTACAAATAATTTTGCCAGATCAATGTCCTTAGCCGTTTTTGCCGGAAGGGCATTGATATATTTTTTCCACAGGTTCATGCACCCGCCGCCGGCGGGAAGAAGGCCTACACCTATTTCTACAAGTCCCATATAAAGTTCTGAATGGGCAACCATTTTATCTGCACTCAGGCAGACTTCACATCCACCGCCCAGTACAAGTCCGTATGGTGCTGCAACCACGGGGAAGGGTGAATATTTAGCTCTCTGCATGCTTTTATGACCATCTTTCAGAAAGGCATAGATTTCAGCATATTTTTTATCATGGCAAAACTTTGAAACAACACCAAGATCCGCCCCTGCTGAAAATGCCCCCGGCATACCACCGGCTTCATTACCAATGACAAGTCCCACACCGTTTTTATCCACATAATCAAGGGCTTCACCAAAGACCTCAAAGATTTCTAGATTAAGCGCATTCATTTTTGAATGAAATTCAAGGCAGAAGACATCATCACCAATATCAACCAGGCTGGCAGATTTATTTTCCAGGACAGTTTTATTATTCCCTTTGGCAGCTGCAATGGAGACCATATTTTTGCTGACAGGTACTTTTTTGTACGAGCCTGATGCAAAGTCATAGAAATATTGAATTCCGTTTTCAAGCTTGTAAAAGCTTGTGTTTCCTTTTGCCAGCATCTCTTTCACATTGGCAGGGACATCAAAACCATCTTCTTCTATACGTTCAACAGCTTCTTTAACACCATAGGCATCCCAGGTTTCAAAGGGGCCCATTTCAAAATTGTAACCCCATTTCATGGAGTTGTCGATTTCAATGATGGTATCGGCAATTTCAGGAATCCGGTTTGCAGCATAGAGGAAACTGTTAACAGCCATTTTCCAGGCAAATTTTGCACCTTTGTCATCTCCGTTAAGAACACAGCTTATTTTCTCTTTTAAGGTGGATTTCTTTTTAGCATCATCAATACAGGGAAAAGAAGGCCTTACCAGGTCTTCATATTCCATGGTGGATGGGTTCAAAACTTTCCTGATTTTTTTCCATTCCGGGGTCAGTTCGGTTTTATAAAAGCCCCCTCCCGTTTTGTTCCCCAGAAGATTTTTTTCAGCCATTTTATTGATAAAATCAGGTAAGATATGTGTATCTCGTTGTTCATCATCCGGGCAGAGATCATAGGAATTTTTGAGGACATGAATCATGGTGTCCAGACCGACAAGATCAGTAGTTTTAAAAATGGCTGTTTTAGGTCGGCCAAGGGCAGGGCCAAAGATTGCATCTATTTCAGGAATGGTCATGTCATTTTCAGTCATGGTTTTCATCGTGGCCCCAATGCCCTGGACACCGATCCTGTTGCCGACAAAGTTGGGAGTATCTTTTGCCCAGACAATACCTTTGCCTAAATTTTTCTCGCCAAATGCTGCAATAAATTCAAGAATTTCAGGAAGGGTATCTGCGCCCGGGATCAGCTCTAAAAGATGCATATACCGAACAGGGTTGAAAAAATGAGTTCCCATGAAATGTTCTTTGAACTCTTTTGAAAAGCCTTGGCAAATATCCTGCAGAGGAATACCGGATGTATTCGAAGTAACAATGGAACCTGTCTTTCTAACTTTCTCTATTTTTGTGAACAGCTCTCTTTTAATTTTCAGATTCTCAACAACAACTTCAATTATCCAGTCGCATTCAGAGAGTTTTTCAATATCATCATCAAGGTTTCCAATGGATATGAGTCCGGCATCTTTTTTGTTGAAAAATAAAGAGGGGTATGAACCCAGTGCAGCATCCAATCCTGATTTTACAATCCGATTGCGTGCGATTGGATCATTTTTTTCTTCGTCTTTTAAATCAAATGGAACGATATCCAAAAGCTGCACCTTTACACCGGCACCGGCAAGAAGGGCTGCAATACCTCCTCCCATGATTCCGGACCCGATCACTGCCGCTTTTCTGACTTTTCTTATCATGATTTCCTCCTGCATAGTTCAAGGGTTATTAAATATTTATGAATGAGTATTCATTTCGAATATCAAAAAATTGCCAGGAATGTCAAGAAAAATTATTGAGAAAAAAACAAGGGCTGATCAGAAAAATTTTCATTCAATTTCAAACTGTTATATATATTGAATATTTAAAGTTAATCTCATTGATACCTATGGTAAAAAAAAGAAAATTTTATGAATGCTCATTCATGAATACTTTACGTTACCTTGTAATAAATAAGGTGTTCTGATAGTGTGACAGTTTAGTTTTTAAGGATATTTGTTAATCGGAGATGTTTGATGTTGCTAAAAGACCCAAAGCTAAAATTTTCTGAAACCCTGAGTATTGGCTCATTGACCCGTTTTATTTCAGGCCTTCAGAAAGAGTCTGGAGATATTCCCTGGCATATTGAAGGTAAAACCGATCCATGGGATATAGTTGAAACAATCATGGGATTGAATATTGGAAAGTGCTTTGATGAATCTTATCGTGCTTTTGAGTGGATGAAAAGAATGCAGAATCCCGATGGGTCCTGGTATTCTTCTTATATCAATGGAATCCCCGGGGATAGAACCTGTGAAACCCATATGGCTGCTTATATCTCAGTGGGACTTTTCCATACCTGGCTTATGAATAAAGATACTGTCTTTCTTAATAAGATGTGGCCGACAATGAAAAAAGGAATCAATTATGCCATCGGCCTGCAGGCAAAAGGCGGAGAGATCTATTGGGCAAAAAGTCCTGAAGGTAATGTCGATCCTATGTCTCTTCTGGCAGGTTCCAGTTCCATTTTTATGAGTTTAAAATGTGCTCTTGCCATTGCAGGCATTCTTGGTAAAAGGAAAATATCATGGGAACACTCCTTTGACAAACTGGGTAAATCTATAAGGGAAAATACCCATAATTATAATGTCAGCAAATCCAGATTTTCAATGTACTGGTTTTACCCCATTTTAAGCGGGGCACTGACAGGAAAAAAGGCAAATAACAGGATTGAAAAATACTGGAATAAATATGTTATAGATGGTCAAGGGGTGAGATGCGTGTCTGATGAACCCTGGGTGACCATTGCTGAGACGTCTGAACTTGTCATTGCCCTGCATGGTATGGGCAGAATTGAAATAGCAAAGATTGTGTTTTCCTGGATTCAAGACAAGGTTTATAAGGATAGCACTTTCTGGTGTGGGTATACCTATCCTGACATTGTGATCTGGCCTGAAGAAAAAATATCATGGACCAATGCAGTGGTTCTTCTGGCTGCAGATGCAATTTATTCTTTTACACCTGCGTCAGGCCTTTTTTCCCACAGTTCATGGGATGGATTTATTTATACGGATCTTGTCAATTGATAAAAGATTATAGGCCCTATTATATTAAAAAAGCATGGTACAGGCTCCAGCATCTGTACGTTCGTCATAAGCTTTCTCCCCAGCTGACATCCCTTGGAAAACATTCATTCATTGTAAAACCCTGGCATATTGAAATATTTGGCAGTCCTGTCAGCATCGGAGACAATGTCACACTTTTAGGATGCTCTGATAAAAAGACCAGGTTAACGGTGTGGTCGGATAAAAAAAATATCAAAGGAATTACAATAGGGGATCATGTCCTGATTTCTCCTGGAGTCAGGATCAGTGCTGCCAATTATATATCAATTGCTGACTCCTGCATGCTGGCAAGCCATGTCTATATCACTGATTCAGACTGGCACGGAATCTATGACAGGTCTTTGCCGCCCAGAGAAAAAAACTTTGTTGTGCTTGAAGAAAACGTATGGGTTGGAGACAGTGCAATAATCTGTAAAGGGGTGACCATTGGTAAAAATAGTATTATAGGTGCAGGGTCTGTGGTCACTTCCGATGTACCTGCAAATGTAATTGCAGCTGGAAATCCTGCTAAAATTATAAAACAATTAGCACTTGATAAACACATCATCGCACGTAAAGATAGGTTTGCTGATATAAATAAAATGACCCAAGCCCTTGAATCAGCTGAAAAAGAATTCCTTAAAGGTAATACATTGTTGGGTTGGGTAAGATCATGGCTTTTCCCGAAGAAGAATTGATTCAAAAAGATCAAACAATTTTTTTCAGTAATCTGGGGATCGAGTACCATTGTTTAAACAATATTAGTAAAATAATTCAAATAAAAAGTGCAACGGACATGGAAATAATTGAGAGTATTGTTGAGAGCATGATGATAGCGGAAGCAAGCTGGGTATCACTGTTAAGCTGAGCAGAAAGAACATATATGGCTGTTGAGGTGGGTAATGTGAAAAAAATCATACCGGCTTTAAAAGGAATTCCTGTAACTGAAAATATTTTTAGTAAGCAAAACCCTGTCATAGGCAGAATCAGCACTTTTAACACGGATGCAATAAGAGACACTTTTGTGTTTAGTTTAAGTCCTGAAAGAGTTAAGGAACCCCCAATGGATATCAATGCCAATGGCATTGTGACTGCGGTCATTAGAGCAAAAGTATTATCAATAAAGACAGGAAAAAAAAGTTGGAATCTGGAGAAAAAAAGCCCGGCCATGCATCCGAGGATTAGAGGATTGGAAATCAAAGCTTTTAAAAGATACCTTGTGTTTTGCCCAATGCTTCCCTTTTTACCGGAATGCCAGATCAATGTTGAAACAGCAAGAACGTTTATAATGGGGATGGCAAATCCGATCAGGATACCAAAGTATCTTATGCCTGATTCACCAAGGGTGTTCATGACAATAGCCATACCGATATATGTATTGAATCTGTAACAGGCCTGGGAAAAAGTTCCTGCCTGAAAACTTGAAATATTGAAAAGTCGGATCGCTGCAAGACTTAAAATATAAACAATGATGACTGCAAGAATTGAAGCAGCACATAAATTAATACTGATCCCCTTGTCAGGAGTTGAACTGCCTATTTTCCAAAACAGCATGACAGGGAAAAAAATGAAATAGACCAGTTTATCCGAGGTCTTTAAAAATGTTTCATTTGTAATGTTATAGCGTTTGAGCAGGTTTCCAAGCAAAAGCAGAGCAAATATCGGAAATATTGCATTCAGGACAATCATGGTCCTTAAATAAGGAACTTTAACAATTTTTGCAAATGAATAATTTATGATTATATTTGAGAGATAATGAAAAGTGCAGCATAAAATTTCCTGCTGCCAATGATATTATTTAGGAGACTTGTATGAGTGAACAAACCTTGAATCTGCCTATTACCGGTATGACCTGTGCCAATTGTGCTGCAAATATCACAAGAACCGTCAGCAAACTAGATGGCGTGACCAATGCCAATGCCAATTTTGCCGCTGAAAACGCAATGGTATCTTTTGATACGGATAAGATCGGTTCAAATGACATTATCCATAAAATCCAGGATATAGGGTTTAAGGTCCCCATGAGCAGAAAAGAAATGCCCGTAACCGGCATGAGTTGCGCTAATTGTGCTGCAAACATTGAAAGAACATTAAATAAAAAAGTAGAAGGTGTTGTCTCGGCATCCGTGAATTTTGCATCGGAAAGATTGCTTGTAGATTATATCCCATCCATTGTTTCTTTTGATATAATTGTTGCAGCCGTTAAAAAAATCGGTTTTGATTTGATTGTTGCAGATGATGGTCAGGATGAAGAGGATGTGGAAGAGATTGCAAGAAATGCTGAAATCAAAGATCAAATGCAAAAATTTGTTGTGGGTGTTGTTTTTGCCCTTCCATTGTTCCTCATCAGCATGTCAAGAGACTTTGGACTGATTGGTCCCTGGAGCCATGCATCCTGGGTAAACTGGTTTTTTCTCTTTCTTGCCACACCCGTCCAGTTTTATACGGGCATAGACTATTATGTGGGTGCATACAAGAATTTAAGAAATAAAAGCACTAACATGGATGTGTTGATTGCCCTGGGTTCTTCAGTGGCATATTTTTATTCGCTTTGCATCCTTATTCTTCCAGGACTTGGCGGACATGTCTATTTTGAGACGTCTGCGGTCATCATTACCCTGATTAAATTCGGTAAGCTACTTGAGGCCAGAACCAAAGGTAAAACAGGTGGGGCTATAAAAAAATTGATCGGGCTTCAGCCAAAAACGGCCACAATTATTGAAAATGGTGCAGAAAAAGAAATCTCCATTTCCATGGTTCAACTCAATGATATTATTGTTATCAGACCCGGAGAAAGGATTCCCGTTGATGGCGTGATTATTGAAGGCGAATCAGCCGTTGATGAATCCATGCTCAGTGGAGAACCCATCCCCATTGATAAGATAAAAGATGATAAGGTCACAGGCGGCACGGTTAATGGTCAGGGGCTTTTAAAATTTGTGGCCACCCGTGTGGGCAAAGACACAGCTCTTTCCCAGATCATTAGACTTGTTCAGGAAGCACAGGGCAGTAAAGCTCCGATTCAGGCCCTTGCAGATAAAGTGGCAGCCATATTTGTTCCTGCTGTCATCGGTATTGCCTTGATCACTTTTGGCATCTGGTGGGGGATAACAGGAGAGTTTGTTCCGTCAATGATTAGAATGGTGGCTGTTCTTGTCATAGCTTGCCCTTGTGCCCTGGGACTTGCAACCCCCACAGCCATTATGGCAGGCACAGGAAAGGGGGCTGAAAACGGGATTTTGTTTAAAAGAAGCGAGGCCCTTGAAAATGCCGCTAAACTTGAAATTATTGTAATGGATAAAACCGGTACGATCACCATGGGTAAACCAACCGTGGTTGACCGGATTCCTGCCAAGACTTCCGGCTTATCTGCAGATGAATTGCTTACAATTTCGGCTTCTCTGGAAAAAGGATCTGAGCACCCCATAGGAAAAGCCATTGTTGCATTTGCCCGGGATAAAGGTCTTGTATTGAGTGATCCAAAAAATTTTAAAGCAGTGAGTGGTTTTGGAGTTGAGGCGCAACTTGACGACAGTGTTTTCAGGTTTGGCAAACCCCTGTGGTTTGAACAGGATTCAGGTTATTCAGATGTCATCCGGGAAATGATCCTTGAATTGCAGAATAAGGGAAGAACCGTCATGGTATTGGCAAAAGACAAGGATGTTTTGGGCGTTATATCTGTATCTGATGTATTAAAGCCTGAATCAAAAAAGGCCATTCAAGAGCTCCATGCAGAAAACCTTAAAGTGGTAATGCTCACAGGAGATAACTTACAGACTGCAAAAGCCATTGGCAATGAAGTTAATGTGGATGATGTCCAAGCTGAAGTAAGACCTGAAGAAAAATCCGGAAAAGTGAAGGCCTTTCAGAAAAATAATGTGCTGGTAGGAATGGTGGGGGATGGAATCAATGATGCCCCGGCCCTTGCCCAGGCCGATATTGGTTTTGCCATTGGCACGGGTACTGATGTTGCCATTGAAACAGGGGATGTAATCCTTTCCAGTGGGAAGCTGACCGGGATACCAAAGGCCATCAAAATCAGTCGGAAAACCATTGCTACCATCAAACAGAATTTATTTCTGGCATTTGTTTATAATATTATTCTGATTCCCGTTGCAGCAGGGATTTTGGCACCTTTTGATATGTTTCCGGAATTTTTAAGGCAGCTTCATCCGATTCTTGCCGCTCTTGCCATGGCAGCAAGCAGCATTTCAGTGGTGACAAATAGTTTGCGGCTATATAATGCAGATATCAGTTAGTCTCTGAACGAAAACCCTAAATTAAGCAGAATCAATTGTAATTATTCAGCTCTTACGCCTGAAACCGCCCTGTCTGATGGATATTTTTGTTCGATGCTAAACGCTTAACCTCCTGCAAATATCTATTAGACAGGGCTTTGGGGATAACTTTTTTTAACGGGCTGAACAATTACAATCAATTTTTGTTTCAGAAGGTCTGTTTGATTGTATGACCTGTATGTCCATGGTGCTGCCCATGTTGATAATAAGATTTTGACGGGATAATTGGACTGAAATATCCGACAGCACCTGATTACATTTTTCCAGGGTAAGTCTTTTCCGAAATCTTGAAAAGGTTGAACTATCAGGTGCAGGGTCTCCCATTGGAAGACCGATGAATTTTTTAAATGAGAACCTGTCATTAATCAGGCTTTCCAATTCAACATCAGATTTGATTTGAAACCAGTTTCTAAGCAACATGCATTTGAACAGCATTAAAGGAGAATGGGCTTGGGGGCCTTTTTTCTTTTTTCCCGTGGGATAGCTTTTAAGCAGTGTGGATTCAATGGGTTCCCATTGTATGTTTTGATCCAGATGGTTCAGGTAGGTAAGCGTATTGTTTTTGGCTTTTATCTGGGACAATTCCAGGTCTGAGAATGAAGGCGTTTGATTATCAGATTTAAAACTCATGTATCACCTCTCCCGTATCCACGAGAAGATTTTTTTCTCCGCCTTTGATCAACCAGGTGTAAATGGGTATTGTGTATGACTCTTCCTGGCCGTATTGGTAGGTCATCATGCTTTTGTCAAAAACTTTTGTTCCCATGACAATGGGATGGATTGTGTATTTTGTCATCACAGGACTCCTTTTTGAAATTTGTATTTTCGACTATAGATAAAATTATCTGAATATGTCAATAACTCAAAATCGTATTCAGCTATCCATAAATAAATTGACAGATGTAAATGAAGGCTTCCCCTCTTTTGTTATCTCTATCCAAAGGAGAAAGATTCCGTGCTATTGGTAAAGTAAAAAAGTTCGGTAAAAATATCATAGTAACAGAAGGAGAGCTCTTCTCCCGGACAGGAGACTCCCAAAAATTGGTCGCAACAATGGTCGCTACCATAATGTCGGTTTATGATCGAAAAGATATCAAAGATTAATGAACAACAAATTCACAAGCCCCATTTTAAATTCCATTCGAAAGAAAAAATTAGACGACGATTTTAAGCTGGCTCAAGTTCAGATCTTATCATATCGTAACGCATTTTTATTTCCCTTTATTATTATACATCACCCAGAGCAGCATAGCTGCATATGATCTTAGTGGGCGCCAACGTTCAGCTATTTTATTAATATGTGCCGGTGTTCTTTTTTGAGAATCTTGCGACATGGCCTTTACAATCCCCAGGTCACTCGCAGGAAAAGCATTTTTTGAACCCAGACCTTTCATGGCGATGATTTGTGCTGTCCACTCACCAATGCCCCTGATGGATTTACATTGCCTAAAGAAAGTATCAAAATTATCAATATCATTTAAATCAATAGTACCCTCTTCCAGCATTAGTGAGAAACCTTCAATTGCAGCAATTTTATTTTGAGTTAACCCGAAAGAATGCTTGCCTATTTTTTTCAAACAGGATGCACTAGGAAATATTTTTTTTATGCCTTTTGGTGTTGAAATTAAGAGATCATCTGCAAATGTTTCAACAATGTTTTTCACCAGCTTAGTTGCAGTTTTCACCGAAATTAACTGGCCGACAATGGCGCGCACGGCAAATTCAAAAGTGTCCCAACACACGGGAACCCTTATCCCGGGATGGCGCAACCATACAGAACCCAAAATGGAATCATTTTTAAATAATTTTTTCAGTCTTAAAGGATCGGCATTCAGATCAAACATCCGTCTAACCCGCCACACTAAGGGCATTAAACAGGATAAATCAGATGCGTGTACTTCTAATCGTAATGCATTAGTGTTTTGTACATTCTGAAGAGAAAACCAGCCCTGATGACCATTCAAACAAAAACTTCTCAGGTAGGCATCTTTGGTAACTTTCTCTACTCCCTTAATAGTACGTTCTGAAAAATATTTAAGCAATACCGGCCAATCAAACGGTGGCCGATAAAAAAGCAGCAATGCACATGATTTTGCACCATATTCACCCTCAATTTTTAATGGTTTTCTGACTTTGACCGGGTCACACCGATACAGCTGAAACAATTCATTTACCATGTTTTCCGAAGTATCGAACTTGGTAATTTCAGCAATTTCTTCTTCAGATAATGAGGTATCCGTGAGTAACATTTTTGCAAATCCCAGTTGAATTGTTTTCCAATATTTTGTAGGCGTGACTCCAAGATTAGATGTAAACTCATCGAATTGAGGCTTAGCCATAGAACCCGGGGATATCCCCTGGTGAATTCTTCCAATGGTATTGTTTATCTGCCACATGGAATCTTCACAGATAGGTTGGTCTGGCGCCAGCTCAGGACGGCAGCGAAGGCATGGCCTTAAACCAGCTTTCTCGGCCAGGGCCTTATTTTGATAAAATGAATTATTTTTCTCCAACGGGGATCTTGCAGGGCAAGTTGAACGACAATAAATTTTTGTGCTTGAAACACCTGAAAAAAAAATTCCATCGTATTGCACATCACCGTCATGACATTTTCTACGGCAAAAATCATAGGTATATTTGTTTGAGTCTATTTTAGCATTCATTACACAATAAAATCCTTTCTTTAATAAAGATATTGCAAAACACAACTTATGCCCTTTTTGCAGCCTCCCATCCTACAATAGCCTTTTTTCTTGACGAGCCCCACCGATATTGGTGAATTTTACCTGTTTTATTATAATCTACTTCATTTATTGTCTGATGACCACCCGAATATTGCTTTAAAATTCAGGAGCAAGCAATCTGACTATTTAGGTCTCACATTTAAAGAAACAGTCTACATCTTGAGTGTAATCAATTTTTCTGATATTCTTAAAATCAACAAAAAAATACAAAACTAAAAGATTCATGTTAAAATTTTTAAATAAACTTCCATTCTCAACTTTGATCCTTGCAACAATTTTTATGTTATTGACACCCATACATCCTATGCCGCATGTTGTTGAAAAACTCCTAATGATTAAAAATATGACCCTTTATAAACCCTTAGATATTTTTGATCTCTTTTTTCACTTGTCTCCATTAATTTTACTGATTATAAAGGTTTTAAAAGAAAAAAAGTAAGGTATGAAAAAGTCTTCAAAAAATCGCTTGACCCCCCGGCAGGAAGTGTTGTTTTCCGGTACTAGCCTTTTTGGTAAAATTGCAAGAGCCGTGTGCCGGGCTGGAACGCTTCCAAGAAAAGAACTTTATGAAGCTTGGAAAATGGCAAAAAGGGTGTGGTGAAAACATCACTCCCAAAAACAGGCTGCTAATGGGAGAATATTCTTTACAAGATAAATAAGCCTTTTATTACAGACAGGGCAATGGCCCACATGGTACATCCCACAAGGGTATCCAGAATTCGCCAGGATGATTTTTTTGTAAACAAAGGCGCAAGCATCTTTCCGCCAAGGCTCAAAGAAAAGAACCAGACAAATGATGCCAAAACAGCACCGGCACCAAAAAAGATGTGGCCGGGTGGTTTAAACTGACTGGAAATGCTGCCTAGCAAAATGACCGTGTCAAGATATACATGAGGATTGAGCAATGTTACCCCAAGGGTTGTGAGAATGGCAATCTTTAAAGAGGTTTCCGTTGTTTGGTTGGCAGAAAGGCTGTCTCCTTTGAGAGCCGATCTAAAAGACCTGATTCCATAAATGAAGAGAAAAACAGCCCCGCCAATACCAGCGATTAATGAAAGACTTTTACTGGAAGCCACAAGAGTACCCATGCCCGTTACGCCCAATATGATGAGAAGGGCATCACAAACAGCGCAAATTAAAGGAATGATAATATAATGGTTTTTTTTAACCCCCTGGCTTAAAACAAATGCATTCTGGGCGCCGATGGCAATAATCAGACCGCTTCCAACACCAAACCCTTTTAAAAATGTTAACAGCATATATGTCCCTATTTTTATAGATACCATAAAATAACAGAGATAAAATATGCGAATCATCATACAAAGTGCAACCCATTATTTTTTTAATTATAAATTCTAACTTATGGCCTGTGATAAAATCCATCAGCGATTATCAAAGCTAAGATCTTAAAATATGGGTATTCAGGCTATTTTATTTGTTTTCTTGTGGATGGTTTAATTGTGCTTATCTTTACGGAAAACGACTTAACCAAAGGAGAGTATTATGTCTTCAGCTGTGGAGCTTGAAATATTTTCAGACTATGTTTGACCGTGGTGTTACTTCATTACCGGGAGTATTGAAAAACTTGAAAACAAATATGATATTCACATCAAATGGCGGGCTTTTCCTCTTCATCCGGACACGCCGGAACAGGGGCGAACCCTGGAAGTCCTGTTTAAACACAAGGGGATAGCCGTTGATGTGGACAAAATGATGGCGCATCTTAAAGCCACGGCAGCAAAGCTTGGGCTTGCTCTGGGTGATAGAAAGATGACATATAACAGCAGGCTTGCCCAGGAAGTCGGCCTGTGGGCAGAAACAAAGGGCCATGGTCATAAATTTCACATGGAAGCATTCAAGGCGTATTTCGTGGATGGAAAGAACATCGCTCAAACAGATGTTCTGCTCAACCTGATTGAAAATTCAGGACTTGATCCCAAGGAAGGGAAGACCATCATTGAAACCCGGGCATTTTCAGATGCTGTGGATTCGGATTGGAAACTTTCAAGGGCAAAAGGTGTCACGGCCGTACCCAGCTTTTTTTTCGGATTGGACCGTCTCGTGGGGGCGCAACCCTATGAAACCCTTGAGAAATTATTGGTAAAACAGGGTGTAAAGCCTATTTGACAATAAAACCATACTTGATCTTATTACTGACTTGGGTTTAACCTAAATATTGTTATTTATTTTCTTTTACCAACTATTTTGCTAATAACAAATCATGCAGATAAGATTAAAAGATATCATTGATCTGGATTATTTTATCCATATGGATGAGGCCAAAGATTCTCCCGAAGAAATTCAATCACAAACGCTTAGGGATCGAAATATTTATAATCAGTGCAAGGATTCTTCCCAAACCGAATCAACACTATTGTTAACATGGCTGGCTTTTAGAAAAGATAATTTTTTTAAGGTAAACGATAAAAAGGGATTCAGCCAACTGCCCGGCACTGTTTTTTCAATCCTTTATTCCTGGATGATTAACGCCATGATTTTGTCAGGGGGGATTTTCGGAATATCCCTGGCATATTCATTTCTTGCTTATCACGGGAACCGCCCGATCAATGTAACGATTTTGTTTGTTTTGTTTGTTTTACTGCAGGTCTTGTTGATATTAATCACCCTGATATTTCTGCTACTTCGTAGTATGGGAAAAAAAAGTCAGAAAAACCGGTTTGACAAATCCATCATCCATACATTGATCTCATCATTATTTTTTGATCTATTGCCCAAAATTATGAAAAAAACAGGGCAGGCCAATTTTAAAAGAAGCTTCGAACCCCTGGAGTATACCTCGTCGCTCATCAGGATTAAGCAAAGGGAATATAAAGATCTCTTTTTCTGGCCGATTTTTATTCTGGCATCTATATTTGCTTTTAGTTTTTCAGCCGGTGCCCTTGGCGGAACATTTTTCAGGGTGATTGTCAGCGATATGGCCTTTGGATGGCAGTCCACGCTGATGGCTTCAAGCGAAAGGGTTTATGATCTGGTTTCATTTACAGCACTTCCCTGGTCCTGGTTTGCGCCGGAATCCTTAGCTCACCCCACCCTTGCACAAATAGAAGGGTCCCGGATTGTTTTAAAAGACGGTATTTCTATTCTGGCAACACAAGATCTGGCATCCTGGTGGCCGTTCATATGCTTGGGAATCTTGTTTTACGCCGTCATACCACGGGGACTTTTTATCATTACCGGCATCATAGCTCAAAAACATGTCATGCAGGGGTTTAATTTTAAACAGCCAAGATTCAATCAGATAATTGTCAGAATGCAGTCTCCTGTTCTGGACATTGATTCTAATAAAAAAAGGGTAACCCAAATCATCCAAAAGGACCCGAACACGGATATGAAAGAAAGGCCGTGCTTTAAAAATAGTCCTGAAGGCCCAGTTCAAAACGCTTTGCTCCTCATTTCAAAAACTGTCTATTCGGATGAGATAATTCAAGATGTTGTCAAGAATATTGAAACGCAGATGTTTTTTAATGTGAAACAGACTCTTGGAATCAGTTTTGATTTTGAAAAGGATGTTGATACCATCCGCCAGATGAGCCAAAGCAAGTTGGATCAGGTGATTCTGGTCCATGAAGTCTGGCAGCCTCCCATAAGAGGGCTTCTCCATTATATTCAGCAGATAAAGACTCTTATGCCTGATGAAATTACATTATGCATACTTTTGACCCAGGATGCCGGTCTGGCAGATCTTTTTGTGGACAAAACGGATATTAATTATAAGGTCTGGAAAAAAGCAGTGTTTAAACTTGAAAATCCTTACATAGTTGTGAAAAGGTTTATGGAGTTATGATACCGGAATTTGCCGTTATAGGCCACCCCAATGAGGGAAAGTCTTCCGTGGTATCCACACTGACCGAAGATGATCAGATAAAAGTCAGCCCGGTCCCGGGTGAAACCACTATTTCAAGGAACTATACCATAACAATTGACGGAAAAGAGATCATCCGGTTTGTGGACACACCGGGATTCCAGGTGCCCAGGCAGACCCTTGCATGGTTTAAGGCTTTTGATGGTGACCAGGACAAAATTACCCAAGGGTTTATTGATGCCTTTAGAAATGATCCATTTTATGCAGATGAATGTGAACTTTTAGATCCGGTGGCCAGTGGTGCCGGCGTTATCTATGTGGTGGACGGTTCCAGGCCTGTACGGGATGATGACCTGGCTGAAATGGAAATTTTAAGGCTTACAGGCCAGCCGAGAATGGCCATTATTAATTCCAAGACGGAAGACAAAGATTATACCCGGGACTGGAAACTTGAATTTAGAAAGCATTTTAATTCCATTCGTGTGTTTAATTCAAATACTGCCAATTTTACAGAGCGCATTAAAATGCTTGAAAGCCTTAAGGCTATTGACCAGGAATGGGAATATGCGCTCTCCCGTGTAATTCTGGCATTTAAAGAGGACTGGCAGAAAAGAAATCAGCTTGTTACGACCTTAATGATCCAGTCCATTGAGAAAAGTTTGTCATTTTCCATATCTGAACCCATCACAGAGTCTTTCGATCAAAAAGAGATCAAAGAAAGGCTTAATGAGAAATATCAGAACCATATAAAAGATCTGGAAAATAAAATGTTCAAACAGATCAGGGCTCTGTTCAAGCATCACCTTTTTGAGGTTCATCTGTCAGAGTATTCAATTCTTAAACACGATCTTTTTTCAAAACAGACCTGGGAACTTCTGGGTTTGACAAAAGAACAGCTGGCAGCAGCAGGAGCGATCATCGGCGGTACCATGGGGGCTTTTATTGATACGGCAGCAGCCGGGATTACATTTGGAGTATTTACGGTTCTTGGAGGCGTTTTAGGAGCCGGGTCTGCCTTGTTTGGTGGAAAAAAAATCACTAAAAAGAAAAGGGCAGGCATACGCTTTGGCGGGGATAAACTCAAACTGGGACCCAATAAGAATCTTCAATTCCTTTATATTTTAATTGACCGGGCATTGATCTACTATTCCCATATGATTAACCGCCCCCATGGCAAAAGGGACCTGCCAGGCCAACCCGGGAATACAGATAGCAAAAAGAAAGGATATTCCACAGGCTTTACGGCAAGTCAAAGAAATGTTTGTGCAAATTTTTTCAAAGTTGTGACGGGCCGCTCGTTCATCAAGGAAAAAAATGCAGGACCAAAGTTTGAGGAATTGATTGAATCTATTTTAAATGAAATATCCAGGGAATAATGATGCAAAACACCGAGAAAAAATAATTGTAATTGTTCAGCCCGTTAAAAAAGTTATCCTAAAAAGTCCTGTCTGATGGATATTTGCAGGAGGTTAAGCGTTTAGCATCGAAACAAATATCCATCAGACAGGGCGGTTTCAAGTGCAAGAGCTGAATAATTACAAATAATTTTTGTAAAAAACTTGTATCAACAAGGATAATTCGCTTATATTCAATTTTGAATGCAGAACCTTGACTTATAATTTAAAAGGAAGTCTATAGAATGCTATCAAATCTTTTCAGCCCGATCCGGATCGGTAATATGACCTCAAAAAACAGACTGTTAATGTCTGCCATGAGCATCAATTTTGGCGTGGATGACAATTGTTGTGTGACAGACCAGTTAGTTGAGTATTTTGTAGAAAGAGCTAAGGGCGGTGTGGGTATGATGCTGGTGGGGGGCGGAAGTGTCCACCCCGGAGGCCAGGAACTTCCTGATCTTCCCCAGATGTATAATGATGATTGTATCCCAGCTCTCAAAGATATGGTTAAAAGAGTGAAACAGTATGACACCCTGTTTGGGGTGCAGCTCATGCATGGCGGGCGTCAGTCATATCTTCCAAAAAAGGTTGCACCCTCACCCATTCCAGCACCTGCTGTTGTAAAGGGTGAAGTCAGAGCGCTGGAAATTCATGAAATAAAAGAACTATCCTCCTGTTTTGGAGATTCTGCAAAGCGATGCCAAAAAGCAGGATTTGATTTTGTTGAGCTTCATGGTGCCCATGGGTATCTGATCAACCAGTTCATGGCGCCCAATTCCAATATCAGAACAGATGAATATGGTGGATCTTTTGAAAACCGGACACGGTTTTTATTTGAAATCATTGAAGATATCCAGGCAAAAACCGGCAAAGATTTTCCCATCGGTATAAGGATCAATGGAAATGACTATATTGAAAATGGATGGGATCTTAAAAGTACGGTAAGAATTGCACCATTGCTTGAAAAAGCCGGAGTGGTCTACCTTCATATTTCAGGCGGGGTTTACGGATCAACAGAATTGACGATTCCCTCCATGTACACCCCCCATGGATGTTTTGTCCATCTGGCCCAGGAAGTAAAAAAACATGTCAACATTCCCGTAATTACCGTGGGACGAATTAAGAACCCGGATCATGCCGATGAGATTATCAAAGAGGGAAAAGCTGACATTGTGTCCATGGGCAGATCTTTTCTGGCAGATCCTTATTATCCTGAAAAAGCCAGAAAGGGTGAATTTTCACAGATACGTCCCTGTGTGGGATGCTGTCTTGGGTGTATTCATGCAGTGCTTGCCAAGGAACCGGGTTCCTGTGTTGTTAATCCTGATGTGGGAAGGGAGTATAAACTCAAAGATGAAACCCGGCCTGAACAGGCCTTGAAAATACTCATTGCCGGTGCAGGACCTGCCGGTATGGCAGCGGCAAGACAATTTGCACTTCAGGGGCACAGGACGATTATCTGTGAACAAAAACAAGGATCCGGAGGATTGCTGTCCCTTGCTTCAAAAGCACCCGGTCGTGGAGAGCTTAATGATATTATCGATTTTTTTAAAAATGAAATACAAAGACTTGATATTGAAATTTGGTATGACACCAAATTAACCCTGGATCTAATAAATGAAGTGAATCCTGACAAAGTCATACTTGCCACAGGATCAATGCCGGACATGCCGGTGATTAAAGGGCTTTTTCAAACTAAAATGGATCTTGTGACCAGTGTTGATGTGATCAGTGGTAAAGAGCAGGTTAAAGATAAGGTCATAGTTCTGGGTGGCGGCATGACCGGTTTGATCACAGCGGATTTTCTGGCAGAACAGGGAAAACAGGTTGTTGTTTTAAACAGAAAGAAGAGTTTTGCTGAGGAGATGTCCAGCAATGACCGGTATTACCTGAGGGAACGACTGAAAAAAGGCAATGTGACCCTGTATAAAAATGTATCTGTTCAGCAGTTCACGGATGACGGCGTTGTTTTCAAATCAAATGGGGATAAGATCTCCTTAAAAGGGTTTGGCTCTGTCGTGATTTCGGAAAAACACATTTCCATCAGGGAGGCTAAAAAACTTGAAAGCAAAACCCATGTTCCGTTTCATCTGATCGGGGATGCTAAATCGCCACGGCATTTGATGTATTGCATCAGTGAGGCGGATGAAATAGCCAGATCAGCATGATACCAGATTTGCAGCTATCCTAAGATTGTTTTCTGTTTTTAACTTAAAACCTAAGACTTAAAACCGTGCCTCTTATTCTATTTCAAATGCCCTTTCACCATGGAGTGCATTGTCAAGACCGGCCAGTTCAACCTCTTTTTCCACCCGCAGCCCATGGGTAAGCCACCTGGTGATAAGAACAATGATAGCGGTTGCTATTGCGCTGAAGAAAATGGTAGCGATAATAGAGACAAATTGAATCCAGACCTGCCCTGGGTTGCCATAGAACAGACCGGATGCGCCTTGGGTGATGGATGGGCTGGCAAAAAAACCTGTGGCCAAAGCTCCCCATATACCGCAAAGACCATGTATTCCAAAGGCATCAAGGGAATCATCATACCCTATTCTGTGTTTCAGCACGGCAACACCGAAAAAACCGATAATTCCGGAAATGGCCCCGATCAGGATGGCGCCGGTGAGAGTCACAAATCCTGCAGCAGGGGTGATGCCGACAAGCCCTGCAATGACACCGGATGCAAGTCCTAAAAGTGTTGGTTTTTTACTGTGTTTCCATTCGATAAACAGCCAGGCAATACCGCCCATGGCTGCTGCCGTATTGGTGACCAGAAATGCGGAGGCTGCTATCCCATTCGCTTCAAGGGCACTGCCGGCATTAAATCCAAACCAGCCAAACCATAAAAGTCCTGCACCAAGGGCAGTAAAGGTAACACTGGATGGAATCATGGCGTTTTTCCCATATCCCTGTCTTTTTCCAACAAAGAGCGCCAGGACAAGTCCTGAGACCCCTGCATTAATGTGAACAACATTGCCGCCGGCAAAGTCAAGGGCACCCATTTTATGCATCCACCCACCGCCCCAGGCCCAGTTGCACACTGGTGCATATACAAAGGTGATCCAGAGGATGGTAAATACGATCCATGATGAAAATTTCATCCTGTCAACCACTGAGCCCAGTATGATGGCAACGCTGATACAGGCAAAGGTCATCTGGAAAAGCACAAATATGATAGTGGGTATGGTTCCGGAAACGGAATGGATATTAATGCCGTTTAAAAACAGATAGTTTAAATTACCGATAATAAGGCTGTCACTCTCTCCAAAGGCCAGGGAATAGCCCCATACAACCCATACAATGCTGGCAAGGCAATAGGCAATCAAAATCATGGCAATGGTATTCAGGATATTTTTATACCGTGACATCCCGCCATAGAACAGGGCAAGACCGGCCGGGGTCATAACCATGACCATTGCCGTGGCCATGGTAACCCAGGCCGTGTCCCCTGTATTGATTGTTCCCTCTCCGGCAAAGGCATTGGCAACGGTTGAAAATATGAATCCCAGTAGCAGCAAAATTTTTCTTGGTAACATGGCAGACATCCTTTTTTATGGTATAATTATTCTTTTGCTTGTTATTGTTTCTTGATTGTAGAGCAAACTATGTGCCAGAAAAGGGCCTGTTCAGTATGGATTTTATAACATTCTGAAAATATAGATTAAAATGAGATTAAAAAAAATTATATTAAGAAAAATATTAATTTAAATACTATAAACATTCAAATTTGTATTTTTTATGATCATGTTATATTACAAATTTGTTAGAACAATTTATTAAAAATTAAAATAAATATTAATATCGGCCTGGATCATTTTATGTCACCAACCCCCATGCCCTTGCGGGCACAACAAAAAATGAAAGTTATGAGTGTTGAGAGATGAGTTATGAGAGAAAAAATGCAATATTCCAATCTCACTACTTTCATATTAAGGGGAGCGGGCAGGTTTTTTCAACAATAAGGGTGATGGCATCCCAGTTTGAGTCAAGCTTCCCGTAAAGCATATAGGGCCTCCCATAATCCAGGGAATGACAGAAAACAGCATAGGGCTTTGGGAAAAAAACAGTTTCAACAATACCGGTTTCATCTTCAAAGGTCAGAAATTTCATGGGGTCTCCATGTTTGGTTTTTACGACTTTCCCTGTTATGAGCCATCCGGCAAATTTGATTTTCTTATTGGCAAACACAGGCAGGTGCATGGCTTTGATAGCACCGTGTTGCAAGATGATATCCTTGAACAGGATAATGGGGTGGCAGGCGCATAAAAATCCCAGGACCAAAAATTCTCTTCGAAGCTTTTCAACAGGATTTTCAGCAGGAAGTTTCGGTATATTGGTGATGGGCCTGCCGTGCTTAAATCCAATGGGGTTAAATCCAGTATGGTTAAACCCGTTAAGATCAAATAAGGAAGGCTGTTGATCTACTTTTTTCCCCTGCTTTTGCCAGGATGCAAAGGCCCATAAAAGGGCGGCCCTATTGCCTTGATCATCTAATGAATCCAGGCCGCCGCTGTGGACCAGGGCCCGAACCTCATCTTCCCTGGGATTGACCCGGACAAAAAAATCTTCAAGGTTTGAAAATACAGTTTTTTTTCGTTCTTTAATAATGGTTTTCATGGTTTTAAGGCAAAGGTCTTTGATGGACAATAATCCAACCCTGAGTTTGTGATTGTGCCCTTTCCAGCTGATATTGCTTTTGTTGATATCCGGGGGAAGAATTTTGACAGAAAGTCTTCCGGCTTCAGATACATAGGCGAAAGTGGAATAAAACCCACCCTGATTGCTGATGACTGCTGCCATGAACTCTGCCGGGTAATGGGTTTTTAAATAGGCAGCCTGAAAGGACACCCGGGCATAGGAGGCTGAGTGGGGTTTGCAAAAAGAGTACCCTGAAAAGCTCGTGATCATTTTCCAGATAGACTGGATGTCATTCAGGGAAACTTTTTTTACAAGTGCACCTTTTTTAAATTGGTCATAATAATCCGCAATTTCAAGTTCTTTGTCCTTTTTTGATATGATTTTTCTTAAGCCGTCGGCCTGGGCATGGGTGAATCCTGCTATTTTTATGGCCACTTTTGATACATCTTCCTGAAATACCATTATGCCGAAGGTTTCGTTCAATACGTCTTCCAAAAGAGGATGAATCGGTTCCCAGATTCCCGTATGAAGTCGGCTGATGTATTCCTGGATAAATTCATTGGCTGCCGGCCGGATAATGGAGGAATGGATCACAACATGTTCAAAATCACCGACCTTGGACTTTTTTTGCAGCAGGCGCATGGCAGGGCTTTCAATGTAAAAACACCCCATGGTATTGCCCTGGGCCACATTCTGCTGGGTTTCATAATCATCTTCCGGGTCAAGACGGTTAAAGTCCTCAAATTTGCCGGAAGATTCCTTTATGCTATTTATGCTGTCCCGGATTACCCCCAGACTCCTGTTCCCTAATAGATCAATTTTAACAAGACCTGCCTCTTCCGTGCCGTCCTTTTCCCACTGGATAAGCGGCACTCCTTTAGGGGCTGTTACTACAGGTACATAGGTGTCAATGGGGTTGGGGGTAATGACAATGCCGCCCGGGTGGACGGAAAGATATCTTGGGGTTCCTGTAATGGCCTGGGCATAGCCCATGATTTCAGGCCAGGGCTGTGGAAAATCCATAAACTTAAATTCAGGCCGATGCTTTATCCTGTTCAAAAGATCGTCTTCAGCTTCATTTAGTTTCCAGAACCAGGGAAGCCGCTTTGATACTTTTCCGATTTCTGCATCCGGCAGCCCAAAGACCCTTGCCACCTCCCGGACCGCCATCCTGGGCTGGAACAGGATATGGCTGGATACCATTGCGCTATGGTCTTTAAACTCATTTAACACCCAGTTTAAGATGTCGTCCCTTTCATCCCAGGCAAAATCAATATCAATATCCGGCGGATCTATTCTTTGGAGATTCAAAAACCGTTCAAAATAAAGGTTGTATTTAATGGGGCAGACATTGGTAATACCAAGACAATAAGCCACGATGGATGCTGCACCAGACCCTCTGCCACAGATTCTTGATGCTCGTTTAACAATTCTTTCAACCACTAGAAAATATTCACAAAAATTCATTTGCCGGATGATATTCAATTCATGTTCAATCCTTTTGATGACACGCCCTGACAGGCTTGAGCCATAGCGAATTTTTGCTCCCTGCAATGTCTTTTCGTATAAAAGCTTATCTGCACCAAGACCTGTGCCTTTTTTTAAGGGAGGCATGACAATACCAAAATCCGGTCCTGAAAATTCTATTTTTTTTGCCAGGGCAAAGCTGTTTTTTATGGCATCTGGAAACACAGCAAATTTTTCCTGGTATACCTTTGCGGGAGCCAGAAATGCCGTATCCGGTGCTGCATCCTTATGGGTCAGGCGGTTTAAACAGGTGTTGTTGTCTATAGCCCTGAGCATGAGATGAATTTTCGCGTCTTTTTTGTCTAAAAAAAAACTGCCGGGTGTTGCCACCATGGGAATGCCAAATTTTTTGGCTGTCACACATAGGGGATGCTGTTGGGACAGGGGATTTCGGGTAAGGTTGACGGCAAGATCTACATTGTTTTGATGCCAGAAGGGTAAAAGGTCGTGGTTTTTGGTCAATACCACAAGTCCTTTGGAAAGATTTGGCAGAGTTGTTTTTAGTGAAAAGTCTTTTTCGCTGTGCCGTTGAGTGATAAGCCGGGTCAGATGGCTGTAGCCTTTACTGCTTTTTACCAGGCATACCGCTCTGTGGGGGGTATGGGGATCTGTGATCTCCGCACCAATGACAGGCGTTAATCCCTGATGTCTGCAGGCGTTGATAAATTTCCACATGCCGCATAAATTGTCTGTATCTGTCAGGGCTATTTTTTGATATCCAAGGGTCTTTGCATGGCGGCAGAGATCTTTTACAGAACCTGTTCCCCACATAAAAGAATAATGGGATCTTGTGTTCAAGGCAATCATTGGTGTCTGTTTTTGTCAATCATTCTTAACCCTCATTGTTAACCCTGCCTTTATCGAGTTTTTGCCAAATTTATCGTGGATTTTGTCCATTGCCAGGATCAGTTCAGCCTGCTTTGTTTCTTTGTTCCCAACGGAAAACAGGTCTGCCTGTATCGCGCCTTGACAAATTTTTTCACATATCAGGCGCATGTGGCGGATTCTGACCCTCCGGGTCCATGCTTTGTTTAAAAGCGGAACACATTTTTTAAACATGGCCATATCATTGGATGTTGAAGGAACAAGTTTTAGCTTTGAGGTGCTTTGCAGTCCATCTGAATAGGAAAGGATAATTTTTGTGGCACCACCTGTAAGTTTTCGGTTCCGCAGGGTTTTGCATATTGATTCAACCATGAGATAAAGGGCTCTTTTAAGCAGATCAGCATTGTTGGTGTCATCGCTGAATTCATGGTCTGAGCGTATGATGGAAAGGTTTTTGCAATTGCAAGAGGTTGTGACGGGTGTCGGATCAATCCCCCTTATCCAGTCGTAAAGCAGGGGTGCCCGGAAATGAAAGGGGATCTTAAGCTGTTCCAGGGTAAGGACTCTTGCCTGGGAGATAAAAAAAAGATTGAATTCAAAAAACCTTGTTAACTCTTTTTTTATAAGGCCGGGTATCAGATTGAGGGGTAATGGAGCAAGAAAGGCTTTTTCATCACCAGGTGCAACAATATACTCTCCCACAGGCTTGACAACCCGGGTGGCCACTTTAGCCACAAGTTTGTTGGTGGCAACAGACCAGATGGGATCAAAATTAAAGGTTTTTTTAAACGCTTTTTTAAGCTTGAATGCCACATCAACGGAAGGGCCAAAAAGTCGTCCTGAACCTGTGACATCCAGAAATATGTGGCCGTCTGATGTTCCTGATTCGATGAGCGGGGTGAATGCAAAGGTTTCTTTTAAAAGATCTTTCATGACCAGTTCATACCGGTTGAAACTGGGTGGCAGAATTTTAATCTTTTTATTGATCCGCTTTGCACGGGCCAATGTCATACCTTTTCTGATACCTTCTTTATATGCCTCATCGCTCATATCATACACCACGGCCCGGGGCGCTCCCAAAGGAGCGATAACCAGGGGATAGCCTTTGAGAGACGGCTGTATATTGCTTTCCACTGCAACGGCAAAATCTGCAATGTTTAAATGAATGATTGAGCGGCTCATGTCTTCTGAAGGTGATAGTCCTTGAACAAAAGATCAATCAAGCGTAATGCATTTTTCGGGGCCTGACCCCTTACATGATTGTTAAAAAAGATACCACCTGTTGCAGCCTGGGTCATCATGGCTGTTTTAATGGTGGCTGCCCATTGGGCAAGTTCCCATTGGGCATAATCATAATCAAATTGTTTCTGCATGTTGCCTGATCGCCATCCCCTGGAATTCCTGCCGTGAAAACGGACATAAAAAAGATCTGGGTTGGTCACAACATCAAGACGTGGAAAAAGGTTGGGCAGATCCGGTTCATCCACGGACACCAGAGTAACCTTTCTTCTTTCAAGCTCTGAAAATACCTTATCATTTGCCCAGGAATCGTGTCGGAACTCCACGGCAATCGGCAGGCCCGCAAGCTCATCCAAAAGCGCTGCAAGATAATTTCGAAACGTGATGGATCGTTTGAAATATGGCGGAAGCTGTATGAGAATACATAAAAGTTTTTGATGTTGAATTAAAGGCTCTATTCCCTGGCGGTAAAGCATGACTTCTTTTGCCCATTGCCCTTTTTTTACTTCATGGGTCATGGTCCGTGTGAGTTTGGCCGCAAACTTGAAGTCTTTTGGAACTTTTGTACACATACGTTCAATGGCCGGAGCCTTTGGCATTTGATACCAGGTATAGTTGAGTTCTGTTGCATGAAAGATCTGGGTGTAAAAATCAAGCATATTGGAAGAATGGGTGCCGGAAGGATAGAATCCTGAGTCGATCCATTCTCCATAGGAGTACCCACTGGTGCCGACAAAGAGCTTGCTTGCCCGGGAAAGCATCTGGGTCATTTATATCTCCAAACCCTCGGGTCCGCGAACAATCCCGATGACCTTGCCCTGGATCAATACGTCATCAAATTCATATTTCTGAGACCTGAAATCCGGGTTTTCAGGACGCAGTTCAATAAAATCAGGGCGAAGGAAAAACCGTTTTACAGTGGCTTCTTCATGATGGATCAAAGCCACGACAATCTCTTTGTTGCGGGCATACTGCCTGGGTTCACAAATGGCCAGGTCCTGATCAAGGATACCGGCATTTTTCATGGAGGTTCCTTGTATCTTAAGGGCAAAAAGATTTTGACCAGGGTATATCTTTGCATCAACCAGAAGGTGACCTTCCCATTCCTGCTGGGCATACATGGGAAGGCCCGCTGTGATGTGACCGATGACAGGGACCTGCTTTTGTCGTTGTGTAAGGTGTAAGTCGCCGCTATCATCCAGGATGTGAATGGTCCGGCTGTATCGGCCTTCTCTTTTGAGGTATTCTTTATTCTCAAGGGTTTTAAGGGTCTGGGAAACGGCAGCATGGCTGATGGCAAGTTCAGCGGCAATGGTGCGAAGGCTGGGGGAAGTGCCGTGTTCCTTAATTCCTTGTTTTAAGAAATTAAATACTTTTTGCTGGTTTTGAGTTAGTTTGAGTCTCATGTTTTTTAATCTCTGTTTTTGATTTGGTTTTTTAATAGAGTGGCAGGCATTTATTTAAATGTCAATATAAATGTAAAGGTATTGTAAAGAAAAAATCTGAACAAATTTTAAAATTGTAGTTTAGTATGGTTAGACCATTCCAAATTTTTATAGCTTTGCCGGGTAGGGGTTTCTGGCAATCGCCATGAAAATCCTGGATTTTTTTTGGTTGACAACAAATGGTATATGGGCTACAGAAACCTTAAATCAGGCTGTAGAAGCGCTTTTTTAGCTATTTGTAGTTTTAAAAAATTTAATGGGTTGGAAAATCTGTATGGCACAGCTAGAATTAAAAAATGTTAGTGTGAGGTTTGGTGGGCTTTTAGCATTATCTGATTTGAGTTTCACAATCGGGAATGGTGGCGTTGTGGGGCTCATCGGCCCCAATGGTGCTGGAAAAACAACTGTTTTTAATGTCCTTACCGGTGTTTATCAGGCATCGGAAGGCGAGGTGCTCTTTAACGGGAAAAGTATCCTTGGCAAACGCCCATATTCGATTTTTGAAGAAGGGATTGCCAGGACCTTCCAGAATATTCGCCTTTTTTCCGCCATGACCGCTATTGAAAATGCCATGGTGGCAAGACACTGCCGGTCCTCCAAAGGAATCGTGGGATCTATTTTAAGAAGCCCTTCACAGAAACGAGAAGAAGCTTTTATTAAAGAAAAGGCTATGGAAGCCCTGACCTTCATGGGTGTTGGAAAATATGCCGATGATGTAGCATCAAACCTGCCTTATGGCCTCCAGAGGAGACTTGAAATTGCCAGAGCCATTGCCTCGGAGCCAGAAGTGCTGCTGCTGGATGAACCCGCTGCCGGCATGAACCCCTCTGAATCCTCAGAGTTGATGAAAGACATTACACGCATATCAGAGCTTGGCATTGATGTGCTCCTTGTGGAGCATGACATGAAGGTTGTGATGGGTGTGTGTGATCATATAGTATGTGTTGATCATGGAGTGAAAATTGCTGAAGGTAATTCAAATGAAATTCAGAATAACCCAAAAGTAATTGAGGCGTATCTAGGTCAGCCAGCCAACCAATAATTTTTAGGAGGAAAAAATGAGAAAAAGAGTTTTATCAATTATGATTATGGGCCTTATTCTGGTTCCATTTCTGTTTAGTGCAGTCGCTGCAAAAACCTTGAAAATAGGTTCTATGAGCCCTTTGACAGGCCCCTATGCATCTGATGGAACAGATATTAAAAACGGTGCCCGTGCTGCCATTGAAGTATTTGAAGAAGCCGGTGGAATGCCGGGTTATGACAAAATTGAATTTTTTCCTCAGGATACAGCCTGTGATCCAAGACAAGCAGTAGCTGCAGCCAACAAACTTATCAACCTTGAAGTTGTCGGTGTTATCGGCGCCTATTGCTCTTCTTCAACCATTCCATCATCTGAAACACTGGATGAGGAAGACGTCATCATGATTACCCCTGCTTCCACAAATGAAAAAGTGACAGACCGCGGTCTTCCTTACATGTTCAGAATGTGCGGAAGAGACGATGACCAGGCCCCTGCAGCAGCTAAATTCCTGAAAGAATCTCTGGGCGCAAAAACGATTTTTATCGTAGATGACAAAACCACTTATTCCCAGGGCCTGGCCGATGGTGTTAAAAAAGCCAGTATCGCTTTGGGCATGGAAGTGGTTGCCCATGAGCATGTTAACCAGGGTGACAAGGACTTTTCAGCTATCCTGACCATGGCAAAACGAGCCAATGCCGATGTTTTTTACATGTCTCTCCAGGGATACTCTCCTGCAGCCATGATGACACTCCAGGCAAAACGCCTGGGTATGGATTCCCAGATTGTTACCCAGGATGCCGTGTTTCAACCCAAATACATGGATGTTGCAAAAGAAGCATCACAAGGTGTTTACCTGACTTATGGATTTACAGATCAGACAACACCTCAATACAAAGCCTTTGAGGAAAGATATGTACCCAAATATGGTAAGATTGCCGCCTATGCAACCTATGCCTATGATGCAGCCACAGCATTGTTATATGCCATCAAGGCCGCAGGGTCCACAGATCCTGAAAAGGTTAAGGCTGAGCTGATGAAATTGGATTTTCAAGGTGTTGCAAAAAAAATCAAGTTTAATGCCAAAGGCGATTCTGGATCTTCTTATATTGCCTACAAAGTTGTCGGCGACAAGTTTGTTCCTTATTGGGAGCCGGTCAACGGTTTGATTAAATAACCTGATTAATTGACCCGGATTAACTAATCCGGTTAAAATGTGATGCGGCTTTTGCCGTGGCATAAGCCGCATCTTTTGGTCCGCCCCAACAACCTAAAGTTAAGAAAATTAAATACAATGGAATATTTTATTCAGCAGTTGATTAACGGTTTAACCCTTGGCGGGATGTATGCATTAATTGCTCTTGGATATACAATGGTCTACGGTGTTATCCAGCTTATCAATTTTGCCCATGGTGAATTCTTTGCTGCCGGCGGATATGTAGGTGCCATTGCCCTGGCTTATTTTGCCGGGATCGGTTATATGGACTCCCACCCGGTGATCTGCCTGACGGCCTCTTTTATGATAGCAATGGCCTATTGCGCTTATCTTGCGGTGGGGGTTGAAAAAATAGCGTATAAACCATTGCGGAAAAATTCCCGACTGGCTGCCCTTTTGTCTGCCCTTGGTATGTCCATTTTTCTTTCCAACGGCATGATGCTAACCCAGGGGGTGTATGACAAGGTTTATCCGGGTGAGCTGTTCCAGGGAAGATTTGATTTTGGTATGGTAACCATCTCCTATCTCCAGATTATGATCGTATCCCTGACTGCCTGCCTTTTAGTGGGTCTCAATTTATTGGTATTCAAGACCAAAATCGGTATGGCCATGCGGGCCACGGCCCAGGATAAGACCATGTCAGCTCTGGTGGCCATCGGCAGCAACAAGATCATTTCTCTGACCTTTGCCATCGGTGCCGGCCTTGCCGCTGCCGCAGGTATCATGTACGGCCTTTATTACGGGTCAGTCAAGTATGACATGGGATTTGTTCCGGGCATCAAGGCTTTTGCTGCAGCTGTTCTGGGCGGGATCGGAAACATTACCGGTGCCATGATAGGCGGCCTGATCATAGGAATGGTTGAAATATTCGGTGCAGGCTATATCTCAGGAGAATATAAGGATGTGTTTGCATTTATAATATTGATAGGCGTTCTCTATTTTAAACCAAATGGAATTATGGGCGAGAATATAGATGATACAAGAGTTTAAGAAAGTTTGGAAACAATATACCATCGGCATGGTTTGGCTTTTGGGCCTGCTCTGGCCGATGCTTGGCATTCATGCAGACGGCACTCTCACCTTTCAGAAAACGATAACGATCTGGAGTTATATCCTGGCAGGGTCTTTTGTCTGTTTCATGATTTATATCATGAAGTCCGGAAGTTCCTTTAAATTCATAGCTGATCCGGTTTCCCGTGCAGCCAATGGGGTTAAATCTGCTTCCGCTGCCTTGCCCATCTGGGTGTGGATAACAGTGGCTGTGGTGTTGGCATTGATTTATCCTCAGCTGGCAGGCCGTTACGGCACAGACGTGGCCATTACTGTGCTGTTTTATATTTGCCTGGGGCTGGGCCTCAACGTGGTTGTGGGTCTGGCAGGAATGCTGGATCTGGGGTATATTGCATTTTACGGTGTGGGCGCCTATACTTATGCCATCCTTAACGTAACATATGGTCTGGCCTTTTGGGTCTGTTTGCCCCTGTCTGCATTAAGTGCATGTATTGCCGGCTGTATTGTCGGGTACCCAACGCTTCGTATGCGGGGAGACTACCTGGCCATTGTTACCCTGGGATTTGGAGAGATTATCCGGATTATCCTCAACAACTGGATGACTCTGACCAATGGTCCTAATGGCATATTGGGGATCAAGCCCATTGGTATTTTCTGGCCCATGTTTGAAAATGGATTTACCTTTGAACATATCTGGGTGAAAAAACTTCAGTTTTTTTACTATTTTGCCCTGGGGCTGGTCATTCTTACGATTATTGGGGTGCACCGGCTGAATCTTTCAAGGGTTGGCCGGGCCTGGGAATCCATCCGGGAAGATGAGACCGCAGCAGAACTCATGGGGGTGAATACCTTTATTTATAAACTTTTAGCCTATGCCATGGGCGCTGTGTTTGCCGGCATGGCCGGTGCATTTTTTGCAGCGCGCATGAAATTTGTCAGTCCGGAAAGTTTTACTTTTCTTGAGTCCGCCATGGTGTTGTGTATGGTGGTTCTAGGCGGGATGGGATCCATCCCCGGGATTATCCTGGGGGTTGTCGCCCTGATTGCCCTGCCCGAGATTTTCCGCGAACTTGAATCCTATCGTATGCTGGTCTTTGGTGCTACCATGATCATCATGATGCTCTTCAGGCCTGCGGGTCTGATACCGGCCAAGCGTATGGGAACCCGATCTGAAGAAAAGGAGGGATGATGAGTTTGCAACCGATTCTTGAATTGAAAAATGTTCATTCCGGATATGGGTCCATCAAAGCCCTGAAAGGCATATCTCTCAAGGTTATGCCCGGAGAAATAGTTGCGATTATAGGTGCCAATGGTGCTGGGAAATCAACAACTCTTATGACCATCTGTGGAATTGTCCCGATTGAAAAAGGCGAAATTTACTATGATGGCAAACTGATCAACAAAGTTTCAGCAGAAAAGCTTCCCACCATGGGGCTTTGCCAGGTGCCGGAAGGAAGACGGATTTTCCCCAGACTCTCAGTTATGGAGAATCTTCGGCTGGGGGCTTTTCACAGGGATGATACGGATCAGATCATGAAAGATATCCAGCATTCCTATGAGATGTTTCCTATTTTGGGAGAAAGAAAAGCACAACAGGGTGGAACCCTTTCCGGAGGCGAGCAACAGATGCTGGCAATAGCAAGGGCGCTTATGACAAAGCCAAAGGTTCTTCTACTGGACGAACCATCCCTGGGGCTTGCACCCATCATTATTCAGCAAATTTTTGATATCATTGCCAAAATCAACAAGGAAGAAGACGTCACCATTCTTTTGGTTGAGCAGAATGCAAATCTTGCTCTTCAGGCAGCGTCCAGGGGTTATGTTGTTGAAACAGGCGAAATTACACTTGAAGACGAAGCACAATCTTTGTTGACCAATCCTAAGATCAGGGAAGCCTATCTGGGTGAATAAGGCGATTTAGTCAATCCTTTAACCCAAAAATTCGATCATAATTTTCAGCCGGTTTCATTTTAATTTGAAACCGGCTGTTTTGTTCTTATTCAGCCCTTATTCAGCATTGATTTGTTCAACGCATCAGCCAAACACGGCTTACAGCTACTTGCCAAATAGTGAATCCACAAGACAGATCTATTTGGGGATTTTGTTAATATTAACAATGCCAATGCATGAACAATTGCTAAAAATTCATCGATATTTTTTAGCGATTTATTTTCCTAATTCTGAATTTATCGTTCTGAAAAACACAAAAACAGTTTTTGATACGATCAGAATAATTTTCTATGATGAATTGTAACACTTTCAATTTTTTAGAACCCGTAGCATCTTCCACTAAGTAGCAAAACCCCACTATGTTTAATTAAAGAATGGTAAACCAACTCTCCGAAATCTTTATCCATTGTTATAACCATATGATTCTCTAAAAAGGCAGTTCGAATAATATTCTCATCTTCCATACAAGGATTAATATCCCGAACAGCTTTGATGTCATAGCCCTCTGCATGGAGATAATCTTCTATTCCTTTGCCAACACCTACATCAACAAGGAACTTTAGCTCTATTGAATTCATGCGGAAACTTGTATTGGAAAAACTTGCTCTTCTTCTACCAACCCGGTTGCATATGCGAACACAGCATGAAAATCTTTTCTCTCAAGCTCTGGATACTCTTCAATTAGTTCATTTTCAGAGATACCGGCTGAAAGTGCCCTGAGTATTTGCTCTACAGTGATTCGCATACCCCTTACTGTCGGTTTTCCAAGCATAATTTTGGGATTTATTGTTATCCTTGAAAGCAAATGTTCTGTTCTCTTCATGACATTATTCTCCTTTTTGCATAAAAGTTTTCCGCCACAATTCTGTTGACATATTCTTTTAGTATCTTTAAGAATATCCCATACTTCCTGTTGAGTCAAAACTTTTATCCGTTATAACAACAAAAGACATTACCAAAATTGACATTTGCTTGGTAGGCAGAATGGCGACATGCAAAGGAAATAAGATAACAGGGCAAATCGCTGAACATTTAGTTGCTGCAAAGCTTGGTACAATGGGATATTCTGCCTCACCTTATTCAGAAAATGTCCCCGGTTTTGAATTGACGGCTGTTAATTCTGATACACTTAAATCAGTTACTGTACAAGTTAAAACGAGTAACGGTGGTGCTGTCAATCACCAATTGACAAATGGGTAGAATTTCACATATATAATGAAGGTTACCAACATTTAGGTAATCCACTAAAATTAGATCATCCTTTTTTTGAATTGCTTTGTTCAAGGCACTGCCCTCATGGAATTTTGATTATATATTGACAATAAATCAGACAAACTGATAGATTGGAGAAGTTATACTGCTGAATTGAAACTTAATCGTCAGTTTTCGCAATTCCGGTATTTTCCAATTGTTTTTCTGTATTCCTGTCAACACTTTTATTTTATCATAAATTGGTTTAAAAAAGGAGGAAATTATGGCAGTTTCCATTATCATCAAACGAACCTTCACTGACGAGGCCATGGCGGTCAAACTGGCGCCTTTTATCGTACAGCTCAGAAGCCGGGCCACAGTTCAACCGGGTTTTTTAACCGACCAGACCTTCAGTTGCCTTGACTGTGACGGGGAGTATATGATCATCAGCACATGGAATACCCTGGAAGACTGGAATAAATGGATGAACAGCGAGGAACGCATGGCAATCCAGAAGCAGATTGATAAATTGCTGGGTGAAAAAACCCTGTACCGGTATTATGAGCCTGTTGTGGGTGGTATCACCCCAAGGTTTTCTCCTGGCCCGCTTTAATAGCCCTGATCCTTCATCAAGGTACCACCTGCTGCGTTGACTGCGGTCGTTCCTCCCTGCGAAGTATGACTTAGGCCTCGTTCGTCACTCCTTATCGCCTTGCATCTCGCACCTTGCTTATGGCCAGGGATAGTGCACAACCCGTGGCCCGGCAGGCAAACAAAAATTTGATGGTGGATTTGGGATGGGAACAAGGGTGGCTTCAGAACTATATACATGAAATCCAGCTGTCCAAATGCAAATCTATAATCTGATGATTTCATACTCCTGATTACAATGTTCCATGAATTTTACCAGATCTTTTGAGGCAATAGTTGTTGTGGCAGTATTGACAAGGGGATGAAAGTTGAGAAGCTCATTTTCCATCATTTCTTTGTCCAATATCACTTTGATGTCATGGCTTTTAGCATTGATAACGGCAAAGGGTGTCACTGAACCTGGAATCACGCCCAAAACCTGGGCTAAAAGATCCGGTTTTCCAAAGGACGGACTTTTGGCACCGATTTTCTTAGCCATTTCCTTGATTATTATGGCCTTGTCAGAAAGGGTGACCACTAAAAAAAGATTTTTCTTTTTATCTTTGAAAAATAAATTTTTACTGTGGGCACCATCTATACCGTCATGTTGCAGATTGGCTTCTTCAACAGTATAAACGGCCGGATGTTCATGGTTTGAGTATTCAATACCTATTTGTAAAAGTACATCAAGGAGTTCTTTTTGGGTTTGTAACATGCTTTTTTCCAATTATTTAGGTTCAAGGTTAAACAGGACATCGTTTTCCAGATAAACCTGCTCCAATTGTTTTTGATAATCAATCAATTCTTCACCTTTCATATTTGCCAGTTCCTGGACAATATACTGGATTACGGCCAGTATACCCGAGACATTGCCGATAAAAGGGATGGATCTTGCAGGTACCACAAGGGAAAGGTCTGCAAACTGAATTACCGGGCTGATGGAACTGTCAGTCATGGTTAACAGGGTGTGGCCGCTTCTGCGGATCATTTTGCTTAATTTGATCAGCTCATTGGGATACCGGGAGGTTGCCACAAGAATGACAAGACAGTCGGGATGGGCATTGGTCAGCATGTCAAAGGAGGTAGAGTCACTGCCTTTAAGAATGTGGATACCTTTTCTTATTTTGGTCAAAGACCAGCCCAGGTAATAGGCAAATGTATAGGATAGTCTTGACCCTACAACATATACAGAATGGCTTTTGTCAAGTTTTTCAACAAATTGGTTCATGGTTTCAATATTGATATTTTCGTACAGATATTTAAGGTTGTTCAATTCTTCCAGGATACCCCGGTGCAGCCGGTCTGTTCCTGGTTCCTTAATGCCTTTGATGGCAACTCTTTCAGGAAGAGAAAGGCCTGTGTTGACAAAATCCTTTAATGCTTCCTGGAATTCTGAATATCCTTTATACCCCAGGGTGCTGACAAACCGGACCACGGTAGCTTCACTGATCTCGCAGGTTTCAGCCAGCTCTTTTGTTGTCATGAAAACAGCTTTGGAAGGATTTTGCATTATATAGGTACCCAGGGTTTGAGCTTTGGGGGTAAGGGATTCCAATTTGTTTGAGATATCATTGATTACCGGATGTGATGCTGGGTCATTCATGTTATTTTACCCTGTTAATGTGTTATGTCCGTACTATCGTCTTTAAAACAATTAAAAAGCTAATTTTGTAATTGTTCAGCCGTTAAAAAAAATTATCCCCGAAGCCCTGTCTGATGGATATTTGCAGTAGGTTAAGCAAATATCCTCAAAAACAAATATCCATCAGACATGGCGGGTTCAAGCGCAAGATCTGAATAATTACTTAATTCTATCCATTTTTATAAAAGCAAAATGGGTTTGTCAAGCATCTATGAAAGAAAAAGTATCATTTTGAAAATAAATACTTGACATGAATCATTTCATCGAGTAGTGAAGAAAATGGATAAGGTTAAATTTGACAAAAATCCATAATTTTAAGAGAAGGCCAATGTTTTTGAAAAAGAAACCCATGTGGGGAAAAAAGACCAAGCTTAAATCAAGTTATGATGTGGTTATCATTGGAGGCGGGCTGCACAGCCTGGCAACGGCTTATTTTCTTGCAAAAGAACATGGCATCACCGACATTGCGATTATAGAGAAAAACTATATCGGATTTGGCGGTGCCGGTAGAAATACTGCTATTGTTCGCGCCAATCAGCGGACACAGTATAATGTTCCTCTGTATAAGGAAGCCCTGGATCTCTGGCCGGTTCTGACAAAGGACCTGAATTACAATTTAATGTTTAACAATTGCGGGAACTTAAACCTCATGCACTCTGAAGCTGCAATGAAGGCTGCCCGCATGACAATTGCTACGGCTCAGTTTCATGGGGTGGAAAGTCATCTCATTGATGCAAAAGAAGCAAAAGAGCTGGTGCCTGCCCTGAATATCTCCGAAGATATTACATTTCCCATTCACGGAGCAATGTTCCATCCGCCGGGCGGTGTTGTTCGACATGATGCCGTGGTCTGGGGGCTTGCCAGAGGTGCTGCTAAAAAAGGTGTTGAGATTCACCAGCAGACCGAAGCATTGGGAATCGGCACAAAAAATGGCAAGGTTACCTCAGTAACCACAAGCCAGGGAACCATTAACACCAAACAGGTGCTGATCTCAGCCGGTGGATATTCTGCGGCATTGATTTATGATATGTTGGGAATCAAGCTGCCGATAAGTGTTCTGACCATCCAGGCAATGGTGACCCAGCCTTTAAAACCCGTGTTGGATCATGTTGTTTCATCAGGGGCATATCATTGTTATGCCAACCAGACTTTGAAAGGTGAAATAGCCACTGGTGCTCATATGGATCCCTGGCCGAATTATACCACCTTGAATACGGCTCATTACATCAAGCATCAGGCTGAAGCACTTTCTGAATTTTTGCCCTGCTTCAGGGGACTTCGTTTCATGAGGATCTGGGGCGGGCTTGCTGATATGACACCCGACATGGCTCCCATCATGGAGGGTAATAACCACGTTGAAGGATTTTTCATGGACTGTGGCTGGGGTTATTTTGGATTCAAATCCTGTTCAGCAGTGGGTAAATATATGGCAGAGTATATGGCTACCAACAATTGTCCTGATATGTTAAAACCCTTTGCCCTGAAACGATATCAAGAGCACAGGCTGATGGGTGAAACCGCAGCGCTTGTGAATTACAGCCCCGACAATTAGCCGGCAATTAGGCATAAGGAGAAAAGAAAATGGCATTAACAATTACATGTCCAATTTGCGGGAAAAGAAATGGATATGAATTCAAATTCGGCGGAGAGGAAAAGGGTCCGAGACCTGATGAAAAGGATCTTACACCGGAAGCCTGGTGCGAATATGTTCACATGAATAAATGTGTTGCAGGTGTTCAGCAGGAGTGGTGGTGTCACAAAGATGGATGTGGGTCCTGGTTTAAGATTCACCGGGACACGACCACAAACCTTGAGAAGGACGTGCAGGAGGGCAATAACGATGAACAGGCTTAATCATCTGCCGACATTGAAAATAGATACGGCGCAAAAACTTGCCTTTATATATAAAGGGAAAAAATATTATGGCGTAAAGGGCGATACAGTTGCAACGGCTTTATATGCAAACGGTGTCAGGATATTTGCAAGAAGTCTTAAATATCACAGACCCAGAGGCCTTTACAGTCTGGACGGTGAATGTAGCAATACCTGCATGGAAGTGGATGGCATTCCAAATGTCCGGTGTGAAAATACCCTTCTTGAAGACGGTATGGTTATAAAAGAGCAGAACGTAAAAGGCTCTGCAGAAAACGACTGGTTATCTTTTTTGGATAAAATGGACTGGCTGATGCCGGCAGGATTTTATTATAATGTCATGCACAAACCGGCAAAAATCTGGCCCATTGCCATGAAACAGATCAGAAAGGCTGCAGGGTTAGGTAAAATCAGCCCTGATTATGAAATGCCAGGCAAATTTGATGAAATCTTTTTAACCACGGATGTTTGCGTCATCGGTGGCGGGCCTGCCGGAATGATGGCTGCTCTTTCAGCTGCCCAAAAAGGTCTGCGGGTTATTCTTATGGAATCGCGTCCCTGGCTGGGGGGATTTTTTGAATACAGGTCAGGAGAGTATAAAGACAGTCAGACCCTCAATGAAAGGGCTGAGTTCCTGGCAAACGAAGTGGCTGCAAATAAGAATATTCGTTCGTTTACATCTACGTCTGCTGTGGGAACCTATAACAATAATCTTGTCACGGGGTTCCAGATCGGAAAAAAACAAGATGTTTTTGATCAACGATACATTGAAATAAGAGCCAAAAGCGTTGTTGCCGCAGCCGGATGTATTGAAAGGCCTTTGATTTTTGACAATAATGAAAGACCGGGTGTCATGCAGGTTGCCTGTGCTTTAAGGCTAGCAAAAACCTATGGCCAGATACCCGGTAAAAAGGCGGTTTTCAGCATTGGTCATGATCTTGGACTTGAAGCTGCACTGGAACTTCATGATCTGGGTCTTGCCATTTCCTGTATCGCAGATATAAGGGAGGATGGACAGGACCCTGAGCTTCTAAAAAAGATAGAAGATAAAAAGATACCCCTTCTCAAAGGATGGGTTGCAACAAAAGCACATGGTAGAAAACTTGTAAAAAAAGTCAACCTTGCAAGTGTTGATGGCCAGGTATCAAAAAATTTTGATTGTGATCTTGTTGTGGCATCAGCAGGTATGACACCTGTTACGGGCCATATTACAGTAGCCCAGGGAACGCTCAAATATGATAACCATACAGGTTGTTTCCTTCCCGACCAGATGCCTGAAAAAATGCATGCAGCCGGTCGTGTCCTTGGGTTAAATGATCCAATATCCGTAGAAGCATCTGGAAAGCTTGCCGGGTTGCAGGCTGCCTTTGACTGTGAAAACTGCTCCATCCAGGAAATCGGGGAAGCCAGAAAAGCGTTGGAAAATCTTCCAGGACCAGTCCGGGGAACAAAACTTGTGACGGCACCTGTGAAAGGTCGTAAGAGTTTTATCTGTTTTGATGAAGATGCAACCATTAAAAATATTAAGCAGGCCATTGAAAAGGGCTTTGATGTCCCTGAATTGATCAAACGGTTTACAGCGACGGGACTGGGCCCTGGCCAGGGCGGTATCCCCGGACATAATCTGCCCTTGTATGTGGCCAAGTATCAGGCTTTGCCCGATATTTCCATCAGGCCCACCAATGTCAGACCGCCTCTGGTACCCACACTGATTTCTACCTATGCCGGTGTCAACCATAAAATGTTTAAAATAACACCCATGGATGAGATGCAGAGAAAAGACGGTGGAATTTTTAGAAATCTCGGTGTATGGCAGCGGGCGCGATATTTTTCAAGTGATTTATCTTGTAAAAAAGAGATTGAAAATGTTCGAAATAATGTGGGAGTGCTGGATGGATCAAGCCTTGGTAAGTTCAGGCTTCATGGGCCTGATGCTTTAAAAGTACTCCAGCGGGTATTTGTTTCAGACATGTCCAAGGTAAAAGAGGGACGGGTCAAATACTCAGCCATGTGCAATGAAGACGGCTGTGTGATCGATGACGGTGTTGTTGTCAAACAGGGTGAAAATGATTATTATTTCACAACCTCTTCCGGCCGTGCAGGCCAGACGGCTGAATGGCTCAGATACCACACCCGTTATGACGGCTGGGATTTTGCCATTATCAATCTCACGGATTCCATGGGTGTGATCAATCTTTCAGGACCCAATGCCAGGAAGGTGCTTGAAAAAATACTGGATATCGATGTTTCAAATGAGGCCTTTGGGTATTCCGAATATAAAGAGTTTAAAATAAAGGATACAATTCCTGCAAGAGCAATGCGCCTGGGGTTTGTGGGAGAACTTTCCTATGAGCTGCATGTACCGTCTTCATATATGAAGGCTGTCTGGATCATGCTCAAGGAAGCAGGTAAAGAGTTCAATATTCAGAACTTTGGTGTTGAAGCTCAGAACGTACTTCGTATGGAAAAATGCCATATCATCCTGGGTCAGGAATCTGAACAGAGAACCAATCTTCTGGATCTGGGTCTCGGGTTTTTGTGGGACCGAAGCAAGGCAGAGGCAAAAACTGTTGGTGCCGTGGCTTTGCGCCAGGCTGAAAATGATCAGACACGTCTCAAGCTTGTCGGCTTTAAAATGGAAAATAATTTCCGGGCTCCAAGAGACGGTGCATTGGTTGTGGATGACAAGGTCAGGGGATATATCGCTACGGCAAGAGATAGTTTTTCATTAAATGAAGCTGTGGGAATGGCCCTGGTTGAGGCACCGCTTTCCAAGCTTGGTACAAGGCTTGAGATTTTTGAAGATGAGTGCGGTGGTGAGCGGATTTATGGAAAAGTGGTTGAAATGCCGTTTTACGATCCTGAAGGAACAAGGATGAAAATGTAAGGGAAAAATCATGAAAGAAATACAAAGAGTTTCCCCGGTTGTATTTAAAAGTACACCTCTTAAAACCGAACAAAGAGACAACTGGGAAGTGGTTATGGAGTACAGTGGAGAAGGTGACGGACCATACCTGGTTGACTTGAGCCACAGGCCGCGGTTTGATCTGCAGGATTCCAACCTTGCAGCGAAAAAACCGTTTGGAATGGGCATTCCTGAAACACCGGGCGATTGTGTCCTTGAGAACGGGTTTCTGGCCAATCGTATGAACGGCACCCAGGTGTCATTATATAACCTGGATGGCGATGATACTGCCACTATGCCGGATGAATCAGAATACACGGATGTGACGGAAGCAACCTTATGTGTTGCATTGATCGGGAAAAATGTGTTTTCAATTTGTGAAAAATTGACGGCACTTGATTTTATGTATCCGAAAAAAAAGGCGCCCTTTCTTTTTCAGGGCCCCTTTTCCCATGTTCCGTGCCAGATAGTAACTATGAACAAAGAAGGTGAGAACTCAGGGCTGATATTGACCTGCTCACGAGGGTATGGCAGAGATATGATTGATTCCATATCCCATGCCGGTGAAGAGTTTGGGTTGAAACCTGCCGGTGAAAGCATGTTTACAAGCTGGATTAAAGGTCTTTAATTATGGCATCTGCCGTTAGAATAAATACAAGGAGATAAAAACAATGAACAAAAAATATGATGCAATTATCATTGGCGCCGGCGTTATTGGATGCCCAATCGCTTACGAACTTTCTAAAATGGGCTACAAAACCCTTAATGTCGACAAACTCCCGGATGCAGGCGAAGGCTCTACTGCTGGATCATGCGCCATTGTAAGAGCCCATTACTCAACAGCAGACGGTGTTGCCATGGCCTATGAAGGCTTTAAATACTGGTTGAACTGGGAAAATTACCTGGACAATGTAAAAGATGAAAAAGGCCTTGCCAAATATATGAACACGGGATCACTTTTGCTCAAATCCCAGGGTCATGACTGGAAAAAAGTTCAGAAAAATTATGACGAAGTGGGCGTGCAGTATGAAGAATGGGATAATGATAAGATAAAAAAGATGGTTCCTGTTGCTGATCTTCACGAATTCTGGCCAGTTACCCGACCTGAAGACCCTGCCTTTTACAATGAACCTGTAAAAGAACTTGAAGGCGGGATTTTCTGCCCTGAAGGCGGTTATGTAAATGATCCGGCTCTGTCTGCCCATAATATCATGAGAGCTGCCGAAGCAAAAGGCGCACAATTTTTGTTTAATGCAGAGGTGGTTGATATTAGAAGTGAAAACAAAAAAGTAACGGGTATTACACTGAAAGATGGCACCCAGATTGATGCAGGAATCGTTGTTAATGTCGGCGGACCTCACTCATTCAAGATCAATAAGATGGCCGAAGGCGTATGGGAAGGCTGCAACATCAAAACAAAAGCACTTCGTCATGAAGTCATGTACTGCCCTTCACCGGATGACTATGATTATCTCAATGATGGATATCATATGTCTGATGGTGATATCGGATGTTATGTCCGACCGGAAGTGGGCAATACCTTTCTCATCGGCAGCGAAGATCCGGACTGCGATCCCCAGGAATGGGTTGATCCGGACACTTTTTATGCGGGCAAAGGAGGACACGGCAAGGATAACGTCCTGAGCGAAGAACAGTGGAAAGCACAGTGTTACAGGCTTGGTAAACGTATTCCATCCCTCCAGGTGCCCAATCAGCCCAAAGGTGTTGTTGACCTTTATGACTGTTCTGATGACTGGATTCCGGTTTATGACAAGTCTGATCTTCCAGGGTATTATATGGCCATTGGAACCAGCGGCAACCAGTACAAGAATGCTCCTGTTGTCGGACACATGATGGCCCAGTTGATAGATGCATGCGAAAAAGGACTGGATCATGATAAAGAACCCATGCAGTACAAGTTCAAATATACTGACCGGTCAACGGATGTTGGTTTTTTCTCAAGAAAAAGAGAAATCAACTATAATAGTTCCTTTTCCGTGAACGGATAAGAACGCTTAAATAAACCCTGACGGTAACGCTTCAGTTCTTATGCTTGAAGCCGCTTAAGTCTGATGAATATTTGTTTCGATGCTAAACGCTTAACCTCCTGCAAATATCCATCAGACAGGGCTTTAAGATAACTTCTTTTAACGGGCTGAACTATTACCCCTGAGGTTGCATAAAATTTTATGCAACCTCAGGGTAAAGTACAGAAGAACCGATCATGCCGGTATTTCAGACAGTGAATATGCAATTTAAAACTGAAAATCGGCATGGTCCATTTTATGCCTTATAAAAAATATTCCAATCCCATATCCGTGCAGAAAATAGTATGACGTGCAATTTTATGGTTTAGGACTGCAGATGAAATAAAGTAAACTGAAATAGCGAAGGCCAATCTTTAAAATCTGGTGGGTCATCTACAAGGCGCATTAAAGGTTTAATAGCAGGCCTATTTGGCCTTTGATGCAACGCAGTAGATGGGCCAAAAGACAAGCAATTTCGGTTACTTTATAAAATTTGCGGTCCTTAGATATGGAATCGGTTTAAATTAATTTTTTGGATGAATAGCCAATGCAAATCTATATTTGTGTTAAACATGTTCCTGATTCTGCTGCCCATATCACCATCCTTGACAAAAATCATATTGA
>Ga0209045_1000335_pt1 | contig 59537 bp, 34 predicted proteins | sample SaaInlLV_10m_DNA_4_FD_184664 | JGI IMG/M metagenome (GOLD analysis project Ga0209045, IMG submission 184664) | Marine microbial communities from expanding oxygen minimum zones in the Saanich Inlet - Saanich Inlet SI072_LV_200m_DNA (SPAdes) (version 2) | ecosystem: Environmental > Aquatic >...
TCCGTGGAACATCTGTGCCCGATGGAGGGCGAGACTCTGTCGAGCCGCTTCAGGAGTACTGAGTGTTCACAGCAGCGGCGTGCCGTTCTTTGCATCCTCAGTCGCCCCACGCTATTCTGCTGTTCATCCCGGGAAAGCAGCTTCACCCCATCAGCTGGGAGGACGACAGACATGACGCAACCGAAGATATCCAGAGCTGAGTTCACATCACGCATCGAGGCCGTGCAGGAGGCCCTTGCCCGCAAGGAACTGGACGCGCTCCTGGTATATGGCGACGAGTACCGCAAGGAGAACCTGCGGTATGTGTGTGATTTTTGGCCAATCTTCGAGCGTGGAGGATGTTTCATTCCTCGCACGGGGGCGCCCATTCTGGCGGGGGCCCCAGAGGGGCAGCTTTACGCCCAGTCCATGTGCGTGTGGGATGATGTGCGTAACATCAAAGAGTTCGCCTGTGTCAGTGTCCCCGAGGAGATCGATTACCCTCTGGCGGAGTTCTCATCACTCAACGAGATCCTGGGCGAGACGCTCGCCGGAGGGCGTCGCCTGGGAGTTGTCGGGATGCTCGACATTCCCTTTCCGATCATGGAACGCATCCAGAACGCGGGATCCGCGGTAGAGATCGTGGATGCGGCCGACATTCTGAACGCTCTGCGTCTGGTGAAGAGTCCAGACGAGATCGCCTGCCTGCGTAGGGCTGGGGAACTGGCCTGCATCGGCTACGAGAAGCTCATGGAGAATTGCCAGCCCGGCAACACGGAACGGCAGGCGGCGGGAGCCGGTGAAGGGGCAGCACGCATGGCGGGCGCCGAGGACATCAACTTCACCGTATTCGGCTCCGGACCGCGCGCAGCAACCATCATCGGTCGGCCCGTCGAGCGGATCATGGGCGATGGCGACATGGTGATGGCTGCTTTGGCCGTTCAGTATGAGGGGTACGTCGCCACTGTCGAATACCCCTTCGTCATCGGTCGCGCCACGGATGGCCAGAAGCGTTTCCTCGCGGCGCTTTTCGAAGCGGCCAACGTTCAGCAGGGCTACCTCAAGTCCGGTGTCATTTCGGGTGAAATGGTGCGCGCTGTCAAGGCCGTGTTCAGGAAGCATGGCCTTGAGGAGTACGATGTCTACCCGCCCATGCACGGCATCGGTCTGGCCGAAGCCGAGTCTCCCTACCCCGACGCGGACAGCGACTACCCGCTGGAGACCGGCATGTGCGTCAATTCGGACATCAGCCTGTTCGGGCATCCGGATGGTTCGAACCGCATTGAGGAAGGCTTCATGATCACGGAAGCGGGAGCGGAATCGCTGACGCCAAGCATCCGTGAGCTGGTGGCCAGGGGCGTGTGAGAACAGCGACTGACAGGGAAGCTCTCAATGAAGAAGATTCTCGTTTTAGGCGGACATCTGGACGACTCCATTTTGGCGGTTGGCGGCATCCTGCGTAAGTGCGTCGACTTGGGGGGAACGGTGTCGGTCATGTGTTTTGGCAACGGTGACGAAGCATTTACCACGCTCGCGGACCGCGACACGTGCGTCGAGCGCTTCAAGGCTGAGGCCGTCAAGGCGCACAAGATCCTGGGTGTCGACGATTTTGAGTGCCTGGACGTGCCGGATTTTGCCGTCCAGGAGAATCGCGAGACCTACCGGGAGTGCATGCGCGCTATCCGTCGGGTTCGGCCCGATGTCATCCTCGGCCATGGCTGGCTCGAGTACTTCCAGCATCGCGCGATGGCGCGACTGGCTTGCGACTCGTGGTGGCAGGCGGGGTGGGAGTGTAGTGCCGATTTGGGGGAGCCCTGGGCGGCCCCCTCCATGTACCACTTCGAGGTGCTCCACACCTTGCCTGAACCGACGCACATCGTTGACATCACCGACACGTTTGACGCCAAGATCGAGGCGTGGCGGCAGTTCGAAACAGCCCAGGATCATCTCGGATCCATGTTCGATCAGCTCGAGGCGCGCGCCCGCTTCCACGGAAGCAAGATCGGCGTGACGTATGCTGAAGCCTTGACCCGCTCCTACTTCATTCCCCAAAAGGTCGATAACGTTCTCGAGGAGCTCTAAGTGGATCCCTTCTACCTCGCTGTCACGACCGACGATGTGGGTATGGATGGCTATTCCACTCCCGAACATGTGCGCAATCTGCTTGATCTCTGGGCGAGCGAGAATCTCACGGGAACACTGTTTGCCGTGCCGCGCTGGGACGGCCGGGAGATTGGCGCTTCTGCTGAGTACGTCTCTATCCTCCAACACGCCGTTGAGCAGGGGCACGACGTCGCGCAGCACGGCCTGGATCACACGCGTTTCCAGACCGGCATTCCACCCAAGATGGTACTCGATCTTCCCCACGAAGGCCCTGCACGTGAGTATTTGGCCAACCACCGGGACGAGATAGCTGCGGCGCATACAGTCGACAAGCTGCGCCACATTCTGGGCACTGGGCGCCAGATCCTGGAAGATGCCCTTGGTGTCCCAATGAGAGGGTTTCGGGCGCCGTGCCTGTCCACCTGTGATCAGCTATTCGAGGCCCTGGAAGCGGAAGCGTACGTGTACGACAGTTCGGCTGTGTTCCAGACGACAGCCTGGGACTTGATCAACGACCCTGACAGGGATGTCGCGCCAATGCCTGTCACGCGCGAGCTTTTCGAACAGATGCAGACAGCCGGGAGCATGTGGACCTGGCCGATCAGCGCCGAGTATACCTGGTATCTGAAGTGCGAGCACGCGGAACGTTTCCTCGCCCTCGCCAAGCACGATTTCGAGGCCTGTCTGTCCGCCGGCATTCCCTTCGTTCCGGTGTGTCATGTGTCGCCCGTGCAGGAGGGCGATGCAGGTCAAGGCTTTGACCTTTACCGGAAGCTCATGGCCTATGTGCGTCAGAGAGTGGTAGAGGAAGGGAAACGGCTGGTCAGCATCACGCTCTCTCAGCTCTGCGCTGAATGGCCACCGAACGGGAAGTAGTTCTCATGGATCAGGAAATTACCTCTTTTGACGCCGCTGAACCCGGAGCGTTCGGCGACATTCTGAATGTGGACCGCGGGCCTGCGGTGCCCGCGAAGGTCGGCCTTCTGGCCGTGGGCTACTTCGAGTACTGGCGCATGTATCCGTCGCTCCGTGCAACGGTTGAGACCGATCTGGCGAAGGTAGCCGAACGCCTGGCGGCCAAGGTTGACGTCGTCTATCCCGGGATGGTTGACAACCTGGATCGTGCCGAGGAAGCGGGCCGTGCCCTCGCCGAGGCCGGCGTCGATGTTGTCGTTGTCGTAGAAGGCACATACCTGCCCGACTACATGGTGCTGCACGCGCTGGAACACGTGCCTCATGCCCGTGTGGTGCTTTTCAACACTCAGACCGGAGCCGGTGTGCGTCCATCGGACGACTATGAGGCCACCATGCGCAACAGCGCCCTCATCGGTGTCACGCAACTCTCCGGGTCGTTCACCAAGGCGCGACGCGACTATGACGTGGTCGTCGGTGAGATCGCAGAAGACCGCGGCTATGAGGAGATCGCCCGTATCGCCCGGGTTCGAGCGGCGGTCGCACGCTTGCGCGCCTGCAATCTGGGACTCATCGGGCACGTCTTCCGAGGCATGTACGATCTTGAGTTTGACCGCGGAAGTGTCCGTGGTTGTTTGGGGCCTGAGGTCATCTCCGTCCAGGCGGATCACCTCGTTGACTTGTGGCAGGATGTCGCCCCGGACAACGTCCGCGCCCGTGCCGCTCAGCTCACGGATCGATTTGCCGTCCGAGGGGTGACGGCGACGGACATTGAGCGGTCCGTGCGCCTTGGGATCGCCATGGAGCGTCTGAGCGCACGCTACAAACTCGACGGGCTCTGCTTCCTCGGGCAGCATTACCTCGAGAAGATGACTGGCGCCCCCGCGCGAATCGGGGCATCGATGATGATGGAAGACGGGGTCATGGTTGCCTGCGAAGGCGACGTTGGGGGGCTCGTCATGATGCAGCTCATGCATGACCTAACCGGACGAGCTCCGGTGCAGATGGAGTGGGGCCAGTTCGATGTGAACAACAACGCCTTGTTCCTGCTCGGGCATGGCATTGCCAGCCCTGACGCTGCAGCCGATCCCACGGGTGTCACCCTAACTCGTGCCCCGGAGGAATGGGGCTTCGAAGGGGCAGGTGTCAACTGGGAGTTTATCCTGAGGCCCGGCCCCGTCACCCTTGGACACTTTATCAGCACCCCGGATGGCTGGCGGATGCTGATCTCTGAGGGCGAGTCGATCGAGTTTTCCTGCCTGCCCTGTGACGAAATCCACGGCATGGTGCGCGTGCAGTCCCCCGTGTGTGACTACCTGAAGCAGCTGATCAAGCTTGGGGTCACGCACCACGCCATCGTCATCCACGAAGAGCTGGTCCCGGAACTGGAACTAGCGGCGGAACTCATGGGGGTCGACAGTGTGGTCCTGCGTTGATGGCTGGACCTGGACCAGATGTTCCCAGAGTTCAAACTCTGACGGTCAGGCGAGCTTGGCCCTCCGCGAAAGCTCTGCGGAGGCGGTTTCTGGCTCACGGTTGGTTCCCAGGTGCGATCGGAGCAGCAAAGCGGTACACTCGGTCCATCTGAGGAGGATCCCCGAGCATCCGGAACCAAATGTCGCGGAGGATATAGTAGACGTTCCCCATAGATGATGGTTGAGCTCCTGAGCGCTGAGGGCGCGGACGCATACCAGCCCAGGGCACAGCGTAGCGACGCCCTGGGTATGGCGGAGTAGAGTGGTCATGCCCTGTAGGGGCTCCGCATAGTCTCTGGACACAGGATCGCGACGTTCGTCCTGTGCTGAGCCCCTTCAGGGCAAGACCCGGGGGGACGGGCAACCTGGGGCGGATGCCCCAGGCTGGTATGCGGGGCGCCGTTGGCGCAGAAGACGATAGGCAGGGAGAACGATCCAGCGCGGGCCGTGACATTGCGCACAGATTCCCGGCAAACGAGACGGCACAGCGGACCTCGCAGGTCCTCGGTCGCTGCCCCCACCGTTCCCCCGGCATGCATGGATCTTCGTAGTGAATGAGCCGAAGGTCGCTTCGGGTGTGAGCCTGGGGATATTCAGAGGCGATGTGGGCTCACTTTGCGGCGGTATCCCAGACGAGTAGCGTCATATCTTCGGACGCGGTGACCAGGCGTCTGCCGTCGGGGGCGAGAGCGATGCCGTGGATGGGGCGTTCGTGCCCCGGGCGTGCGGCGATCAGTGTCCCTTTTACCAGGTCCCAGGCCGAGAGTGTCCGGTCGGCTCCGGCCGTGAAGGCGGTTGAGCCGTCAGCGCTGCAGGTGAGCGCGTACCATGGATTGTCAGTATCGACAGCTGTCGTCAGCTCCTGCGACGTCAGGTCCCAGCTCAGGATTCGTCCGCCTTCCCCGGCCGAAACGGCGTGTTCCGCGTCTCCGGCGAAAGCGACACCCCGCACCCACCCCCGGTGTCCACGCAAGGTCGCGAGAAGCGCGCCTTCTGCTGTGTTCCAGAGACGAACGGTTCCGTCTCGTCCCCCGCTGAGCACGACTTTGTCGTCCGCTGAGAGTGTGGCGGCAAGGACTCCGCCACGGTGCCCTTCAAGCACGGCGTCGGGTTTGGCTCCGCGTGCACCCCATATCCTGATCACGCCATCGCCGGCACCGCTCAGCAGGCGCTCGTTGTCGTGTGTGTAGGCGACAGTGAGGACATAGCCACGATGCCCTTTGAGTTCACGCAGCAGCGTCCCCTTGTTGAGGTCGAACTCACGGATGACTCCATCCTTGCAGCCGGCGGCGACCCGGTGGCCATCCGGTGACACGGCCACGGCATGGGCGCCAAGCTTCGCGCCGGTGATCACGCGGGTTGTGGTGCCGCTTACCGTGTCCCAGACCCTCAGTGTTCCATCGACTGAGCCGCTCACCACATGCTGACCATCGGGCAGGTATGCCACTGTTCTTACGGAACCGGCATGGCGTTCCCAGTCGATTCTCGGCTTGCCGGTGGCGGCGCTGCACTCGGCCACGGTTCGGGCACCGTACGACAGCACCCATTCTCCGTCCGGGGACACGGCGATCCGCGTTACGTGGCCGTTGTGCGCAAACCAGCGCTGCAGCACTTTCTTGTTCAAGCGGTCCCAGCGCCGGATCGAGCCGTCACGGGAGCCGGTCAGGAGCTGGTCCGGGTTCTTGCAGTAGGCCACGCTTGTCACTGCGGCGCCATGGTGGCCGGTGAAGGTCTGGAGCAGTTTGCAGTCCTCGGCTCGCCATTCTGTAGCCTTGTGACGGCTGCCTACGAGTAGGCGTGTCCGGTCCGGTGAGAGCGCGATGCTGCGGCTGTGTGTGTAGTAGTCTTTTAGCCAGGTTCGCAGCTGTTTGCCGGTAGTCAGATCAACGTGGACGATGACGGGGCCGGAACCAGCCGCTCCGTGGGCGAATGCTGTCTTGCCGGCGGGCCCGTAGATTCCTTCGGTGAAGCGATGTACTGAGCCGGTTGCGCTGACCAGTTCCTTACCGGTCGCCAGATCCCACTCCTTCAGGGTTGGTGGTTGTGCGTTGGTGGTAAGGACACGTGTTTCGTCTGGTGAGTAGACAGCGCGTCTGAGCTGGGCCTGTCCGGTCGGCCAGACGCGGATCTGCCGTTCCGCCTTCAGGTCCCATTCGCTGACTTGACCCGCCTTGTCTGCCAGGAGCAGGATTTGGCCGCCACGGCGTGGGATGATACTGACCAATCCAGCGTCGCAGACTTTGCTGCTGGACTGCTTCTCGCCAGCTGCCAAATCCCAGATTTCGACGGTTCCGCCAACGGCGAAGGCGCCGCGACCGTCGGGCAGGTAGCAGAGATCGCCGATCCCGGCGCTGTATAGCATGCGGCATGTTCCGAGGCGTTGGACTGCTCCGTTGGGCAGCGTGTCGCCGAGGCGATCTTCGCCGGCCATCAGCAGCAAGCTTGAGGCCGTGATCAGCAACCCGGTCAGGATGCGGTTGCAGGTTCTCATGCCTATTCCTCCAGCTTCTTGTCCGGGCCGTACACGTTCTGGTAGACCTTTGTGTTGCCCCCCGTCCGAGTGCGTTTGGCGGCCGGGCCGGAAAACCAGTTGTGGTGCACCTGGGCACCGGCGGAGGGGACGCCGCGGATGACCACGTGCCTGTGTCGGCCCTGGAACGTGTTGTGGTGGATGTGCATCCAATCACCGGCGATGTTTGTGCCGTCGCCACGGTCTCTGCCGCCGTGCATATCGAAGTGATGGCTCGTCGCCTTCGGCTTGATCAGGTTCCACGCGGCTTCGTATCCGGAGCCGGGCCTGCCACTCGACGCGATGTGGTGTCGGCAATCGCTGAACACGTTCGCGATGATATGGACGTCGCTCGACGAGGTGGAGATGCCGTATCCCAATCCGCCCCGTTGGCAATGATGGATGCTGTTATGGTGGATCCGGACGTCGATCGCACGGGCACCCACTCCCAGCCCGACCACGTTGAAGTTGAAGATCTCGCAGTTGTCGATTTCCGTCGACGAATGGCCGACGCTCAGGAAGCGTGAGGAGAAGCTTGCTCGGTCCGCGCCGCCGTGGGGGCCACGGAAGCGCAGACCGGTCACGCGTATTCCGTGGCCACCGGTCTGCATGAGGCTGTAGGACTCGCGCGCTGTCGTGTGGATGAGCGCCCCCTTGGAGCCGTCTGCGCCGCGTGTTCCGGCAAGAATGACACGTCCTGGAATGACAATGCCGCGTTGGCCTGTGAGGTCAATCTCAACCCCATCGGGGACAAATATTACCTGGCCGGGTTCGGCCTGTCTCAGGGCCTTTAGCAGTTCTTCAGCCGTTCGGACAACGACATCACCGTCTGCCCGGATATCGCGGTATCCGGGACCGCCTCCGATTGGGTCCCCGGTTGGGTTGGCTTCGCAGCCAAAGGTCTCCGTTGGGGGGGGCGCCCCCAAACAGACGAGGGACCATGTGAACGACAGGATCCAGGCAATCACGCGTGCGGTTCTCATCCGTGTTCCCCATTGAGTTGGTCGCGTTTGCTCGTTGCCGACCTACGGTAATGGGCAGAGCCGGCATTGCCAGAACTGCGGACCTCCACGCCGGACTCACTCCTGAGAGAGGAGCATGCGCACCATGTTCGATACGCTGCCAAAGGCCCCGGTCGACCGTCCTGTCCAGTGCCTGGCCGATGAGCGACCGGATCTGTTATCCCCTGATTCACCGGCCGGGCTGCGTCTGGTGCAGATCACCAATGATGCCTCCGGTGTGCACGCGCATGTCTACATGGAGTCACACATCTTCACGCCGGACTCCAGGCGGCTCGTGTTTCGGCGCATCCTGAACCACGGTGAGAAGATCCCCATCAATATCAGGCAGGATTACCTGCTCTGTGACATAGCAGACGGGTTCACTATCCGGCAGTTGACTGATGAGCCGGGAGCGACGGCTCCCGCAATCACGCCTGATGGGCGTTTCATGTATTACCTGCTGGATCAGGCCCCGGCCCCGGACCGCGGACGTTGGGTGCTGCGCCGGGTGTGCCTGCAGAGCTTCCGGCGTGAGACAGTCCTCGTCATCGACAACCCGCTTCCCGGGACGCGCTGTCGTCCGAGCTTCTGTACCACGCTGAGCAGCATGTCCGCCGACGGTGAGCGCCTGTGTACGTCCGGTTATTTGGGGGATGGTGTGCGCCCTAACGGGCCTTTCGGCGTCGTCGTGTTCGATCTGGCACGGGCGACGGCGGAGGCGATCATGGAGAGCCCCACGTTCTCCAACGCCCATCCGCAGTATTGCCGCTGTCCGGATCCCGAATCCAAACACGACATCCTGGTCCAGGAGAATCACGGGGATCAGGTGGGCGCCGACGGGCGCGGAGATCGCACGCTGCCGAAGACTGATGCGAGCGGGGCCGACGTCCACGTCATTCGGGATGATGGCACTCAGTTCCGGACGATGCCGTGGGGACGCGACGGGCAGGAGTTCTGCACCGGGCATCAGTGTTGGCGCGGCCGGATACCATCTGCCGTTGCCGGCGTGTCTCGAGTAGGGCGCGATGTGCCGGTTGTCGAAGGCAAGCCTGGCCCTGCCGACAGCAGTGCGCCGCATCGAGGAAGAGAGACTCCTGGGGCCGTGCGGAACGAGATCTGCCGGGAGATGCCCCTGCCGATGTTCAGCCACTTCGCGTTCGACCCTACCGGAACACGCTTTGTGAGTGATTGCATGCGACCCGGCGCGGGAAACTGGGCCAATGCGCAGATCGTTGTCGGCTCGTTGCCGGATACCCCTGACGCTGTGTTGAAGGTGCGCTATCTTCTGGAATCCGGGACGTCTTTTCAGAACCCGCAGGCGACGCATCCGCACCCGTTCCCCTCGCCGGATGCAACCAAGGCGTTCTTCAACTCGGACGTGACCGGGCAGCCTCAGATCTGGATGGTGGAAGGGTTCGAGTTCCCTGAGTGAGTGGATTCGTCTTAGGTGCTTGCCGTCCTGCATTTCAGCTTGCGCTGCCTGCGCAGCCGGCTGTATAATGGATGATGGTTTTCCGGCGAAGATGCTCCTGTCGCCTCAATCGACCCAGCATGCTCAAGGAGAAGCACCGTGAAGCATCGCGGAGTAATGAACACATTGAAGACGTCTCTGGCGTTCACGCTGATCGAGCTTCTCGTCGTCATTGCGATCATCGCGATTCTTGCGGCCATGCTGCTTCCGGCGCTGCATCAAGCGCGCTCTCGAGCGCGGAAGATCTCGTGCGTTGGCAACCTCAAGCAAATCACGATCGCCGGGTTGGGGTACGCCGACGACAACGAAGAGATCTTGCCCTCCTACTACCAGTACGTTTCCAGATTTGGCGGCTCATTCCGCACACGTGACATGCCGTATGCGAACCATTTTTTGAACTGGACGTCGAACAGCTACAGGTGGTGGCAGGATCAGACGTACCCCTACCTCAACAACTTCCCCATATACAAGTGCCCAAACCCGCAGGCGCGGACCCAGTGGTTTGGCGGTTATGGCTGGAACGTCTACGGGGCCGGCTACGTCATGAACATGGCTTCAAGGTATAACCGGAGCGTGATCTACCGGGGTGTTCCGTTGAAAGCTGTTACCGATCCCACAAGGGTACCGATGCTTTCGGACTCGTTCCCGAACGCGACAAATGGCTCGAATTGGCCAAACCACTGGAACCCGGCGAGCAGCTACCACCACACGTATGCGCCCATCGTCCACGACAACGGCGCGAACATCGGGTTTATCGACGGGCACGTCACATGGTTTCGGAAGCCGAATTACTGGTCGGAAATTCAGTGGGTATTCGACCCCGACGCTCCGCTCTGATCGTCTTGGGGCGTCGGGCTCGTCCGCAGCACCAGCCGGTCCGCGGCTCACGTGCAGGACCACAAGACCCCTGCGGTCTCCCGTCCCAACCTGAAGCATCCAGATGGTTCACTCATCGAGGTGGCCGCACTTGGCGGGAAGAAGCGCCGGTTCCACTATTGCGAACCAGAGGGTGGTTGCCGCGCCTGGTTCCATCCAGTCGCCGACTACTGGGCTCGGGAGTCGCTACAAGACCAGTGCCGTGACTTGGGGAACTTGGCGCCGCGCGACTGCTGCGCCACCGGAGCAGAGGATCCCGCGCCACCGAAGTCACAGACGAGCCTGGCCTTCGCCAGTTGTTCTATCGCTCATATCCGAGTGTGTAACTTGGTCGTCAAGGTCAAGACTGGTCGCCGTCCAGAGGCCGCCTCCCACTTTGGGGGCGTCCGATTCAGTGTGGGACTCGGCTTCTGGACGGCGACCGAATCGTGCTCAAAACGGTGAAGTTACACACGAGGCCAGAGGAAATCGCATGATTCGGATGTCACATCGACTTGGGGTTGTCTTGATCGTGGCCGCCGTGTTTGCCGGTTGTGGCTGCGTTCATTGCCACGCCCAGGAAAGCGGCCCGAATCTGCTGCCCAACGGCGGTTTCGAGGACGGCATCGAGGCGTGGGCCTGGGGGCAGTGGAAGGGATTGCCCGAGCCGGGATACCTCGATACTGAAGCGCCTTATCGAGGCAAGGCGTCTTACACCATGACGCTTGCCGGTGTGGAAGGCGAGCGCATGCTGTACGCAACCATCGGTGACATTGATCCTGACGCGGACTACGAACTCACGCTTGCGTTACGGGGCCGTGACCTGTCGGCCGACGGCGTTGGTGTCGCACTGCTGCAGTGGGGAACAGAGAAGAGCGACAAGCCCAGGCCTCAGGGATGGATCACCTGGCCTGACCGTCCGGCTGAAGGGGAGCTGATGACGACGGGGGGTACCTTCCCCTGGACCCCCACCAAGATCCACATCTACAAGCAATCGATCAAGCTAACGACGACACGCCTCGCTCTGTACATCCGGCACAAGAACGTCGGGACAGGCGAACTCAGCATCGATGGCGTTTCGTTCCGGACCGTTCCGTCGATTCCGTTCCGGGCGTCGGCCCACTCTGAGCGCTCCCTCGCGCGTCCTGCGAGGGAGCCTTCCGCCCCTGGGAAGGAGCTTCGCCCTGGACCGGCTGGGCGCAAGTCGCTGGGAGCCCCGGTCGACGTCCTGGTGGATCGCTGTGATTCGTTGCAGGGCTGGGGAATGCAGTTGGGGGCTGAGTTCCCGGGTGCACAGGGGCAACTGAACACGGTTTCCAGCAACGGCTGTGCTGTGATCGAGGTGACCGTGGATCTGAGCAAGGGGGGACGCTATGCAGGCGCGGAATACCACACTGCGATTGAGAAGGCTGAGAGCATTCTCTTCGATGTACATAGTGCGGGGCTGGGACAGTTTGGGGCCCGGATTCACGATGCAACGGGTCAAGTGCATGCCGCGTCGTTCGGGGTGAAGCCCGGTGACTGGCATACGATCACCCTCCCTCTGGACAAGAAGACGTTCACGGGACACTGGGGGGGAGCGAAGGACGGCACGATCCACTTTCCGCTCCGTCGCGTTCTGGTCTCGGCCAGCTCGACCAAGGGGGCAAAGGGCGCGTTTTTTTTGCGCAACCTCGGTGCGCGACAGCGGTCCCCCAAGCGGACTTGGGAGATTGGCGTTTCCACCAACCAGCCTGGCCATATCCACTTCCTCGGCGAGCCGACCGTCGCAGCGGCTGTCAGGATCCTGAACCGGTTGCGGGAGGAGCGTAACGCCCCGGTGACCGCTTCGGTTGTGGACTTGAGCGGCGAGGTCCTGGCAACGACCACGAAGGAACTGCGCTTCGGGCCGTGGGCCCCCGAGACCGTGTCGTTGGAGATGGCGTCGCCGGGGCCTGGGTACTTCCATGTGCGTGTCGAAGTCGGGAGCCAGACCGTGGAGCGTGGCGAGGGGACATTCGGTGTCGTCCCCAAGCCCCTGCGCTTCCTCCAGCGCGACCCGGAGTCGTTTTTCGGCATGCACAGCGTCATTCCGGACATTGCGGCGCGCATCGGCGTTCACTGGTTCCGCTATTATCACTTTTGGAGGTATCGCGAGTTGCACAAGGGGCTGCGCACAAACGCTGTCGACAGATTGCAGGGGTGCAGGGACGCCGGAATTGACACGATGATGTGCCTGGACTACCGCGAGCCGAGTTGGCTGAAGCCGCCGACCGGCCCGGATGGTCTGCCGACTGAGGAGGCCTGGCAATGCTACGCCGACTTTGTCCGTGACGCCGTCAAGGTCCACCCGATGGTTGCCGCGTTCGAGATTCAGAACGAGCCGGATCTGGAACTGATGGCTCACCGCAACCTGCCGTTGGGCGCCGGCGTTGCGTTCTATGCACGTATGGTCAGCATGCTCGCCCCTATCATTCGTGCGGAAGCTCCGGGAATCCCGATTGTGGCAGCCAATGTCAGTGGTCAGGATCAGAAGGGTGGTTTCCGGTTCTGTCGTGCAGTTATCGATCAGGTCGGTGATCTGTTTGATGTCTGGGCGCCACACCCGTACGCGAGTCCGCGCACATTCGGGCCTGGGTTGGCGCCGTTGTTCCCTGAAGGCAATCGCGAGACCGCCAAGCATCAGGAGACCCTCGAGGTGATTCGCGAAGCCGGCAAAGGGCACAAATACTGGATTGGCGAAAAGGGTTGGGAGATTCGTGACGAGGTGCCGCTGACCGGCCAGACCGCCCGAGCGTTTGCCGATTGCGCGGCCCGTTCACTGATCATCGCGAAGTCCGTTCCCGGCGTGGAGAAGTACTTCTGGTTTGTCCTGGCCCAAGGCCATCGGCAGGGCGGGAAGTACACGCTCTTCCGGGGGCGGCCGCTGCAGCCCATGCCGGGAGCAATCGCCTATGCCAACGTTGCCTACCATCTCGATCATGCGAACCCGGTTGATTCGTTTGAGTTGGCCGGTGGCCGAGTTAGGGTTTGCGTCTTTGAGCGTCAAGCGACCGACACGGCCCTTGCCGCCCTTTGGTGCGTGAGCACGCCTTTTGTTCTGACTGCCGAGTTGCCCGGTGACACTCGGGCGTTTGATCTCTATGGACGCTCCGTCCCCAGTCGAGAGCTCCGGCTCACCGGGACCCCTCTTTTCGTGCAGGCATCCGCTACGCAGGTTTCGGCCTTGACGACGTCACTGCGAGCCGGGCGTGTGACGGCGGCCGAGCCGTTCGCGGTTGTCGGGGCTCGCCTCAGCGATGTCCGCACGGTGCACCTCGAACTGCTGAACAACACGTCCGACGTCGTGCGGCTGACCGGGCTGGCCGATGGCGTGTCTCGGAAACTCGCTCTGCTTCCCGGAGGGGAGACCCCGGTGCCCTTCGAGATCGCGGTGCCTCGACCCGTCACCGCCCATGATGGTAAGCCGCTTTCCGTCACGCTTACGCCGCGCGCAGGCAAAACGGTCCACGTGCCCATCCCGACGAACGTGCTGCCGGTGACGCGGAGAGCAGGAATCATGGTCGACGGCAAGACCAAGGATTGGGACGGGGTTGCGCCCATCGTCATTGACGCCCGAACTGACGTCCTCCCCCCTGACAAGGCCGGCTGGAACGGTCCTGACGATCTGAGCATGCGCGTGAGTCTCGCCTGGGATGAGGAGAACCTCTTCCTGTTGGCTCAGGTGACCGATGATATTCACGCGACGCCCAACGCCGTGCAGTTTTGGAAGAGCGATGCCATCCAGATTGGCGTTGACGTGTTGAATGATGCCGGTTCCGTTCCATCCTATGACGAGGACGATCATGAGTACGGTGCGCTGGTGGAGAGTGACGGGACCCGCATTTACCAGACACACCCCGCCGGGAAGCCCCGGTTTCGTGCTGTCGGGACGCGAGCTGACGATAAACACGAGACGTGCTACGAGTTTGCCTTTCCTTGGGCCGAGCTCGGCCGTATTCCCGAAGCTGGGATGGTGTTCTCTCTCAACCTGGTCGCCTGCGACAATGACGGCGCCGGGATGAACTACTGGATGGGCCTGAGCCCAGGAATAGTCGAAGGCAAGCGCCCCGCTGAATACCGGGATTTCTACCTGGCTGAGTGACCGTGCGAAGGAGGCACCACACAATGCACAAGAGCTTTCGTCTGATTCTGGCTATCGCGATCAGCTGTGTCGCGGTGGCCAGTGCCCGTGAACTTCATGTAGCTCGGGGACAACCGGGGGCCAACGACAGCAATGTCGGGGGACCGGAAGCCCCGTTCAGTACCATTTCTGCTGCCGTTTCCGCCGCCCGCCCGGGCGACACGATCTACGTCCGGAACGGCACCTATCGGGAGTTCGTGATCGGGGAGAACGCCGGTCCTGAACGGATCACCTTGACCGCTGCTCCGGGGCACCATCCGACCATCACCGGAGCCGATCCCATCCCCGGACCGTTCGCGCCTGTGCGAGTTGCCCTGCGGGAGGCCTCCGGGGCTGCGCCCTCCGAGACATTCGATGCCGATGCCTGGCGTCGCGAGATCGGCCTGGACGGCCCCACTGCAGCTCAGTCCACGCCTGCGACTGGAGGAGAGCTTGACCACACATCGGCTCCGTTTCTGGGCATATACAAGACGTCACTCGACGGCGTCTGCAGCATGGTCTTCGTCGACGACGAGAGACTGGATCAGATAGGCCTGCAAGGCACTCCCGGGCGAGCAGAGAAAGGCGGAGGGTTTGCCTACCGCATGCAATGGGATGGACGCGACGTCTCCGACTTGCGTCCGGGGGCCTTTTTCCATGATCGAGGTCGCGGCGAGCTCTACGTGTGGCTTCGGGACGGTGGCGATCCCAAAGGACGGCGCCTGGAGTCTGCGGTGAGAAGCGGGGCCGTTCGCCTGAAGGGGACCTGGACGGTGAGCGGATTCGACCTTGTCCGAGCTGCCGACCGGCAGTTTCACGGAGGCGGCCACGCGGCTGCGCTCCTCAGTGGCCACCATGCTGTCATCGAGAACTGCCGGATTCTCCAGAATGAGTTCTTTGGCCTGATGCACCACGGTACTGACGGCGTGGCCCGAGACTGTGTGATCGCCGAGAACGGGCTCTGCGGGATCAGCGCATCGCTCGGCTGGCGCATGCTGATCGAGGGGAATGAACTCTACGGGAATGCTTGGCGCGGAAACGTCCGCTGTGGGCACAACGGCAACAAGATCACATCGTTGAAGGACACCCGGATTTTGCGGAACCACTTCCATGATGGGAAGGGGCTTTGGCTCGATATCAATGTCAACAACACGCTTGTGGCGGAGAACGTGTTCGAGCGTTGCAGCGTCGGTGTGTACTTTGAGATCAGCTGCTGGGGAGTGATCGCCAACAACGTGTTCCGCGACTGTGGTCGCGGGATATGGGTTTACAGCTCGAACACGCTCGTGGCGCACAATGTTCTGGACGGTTGCGGGGAAGGGATCACCCTCACGACGTCGCCTCGGAGTTGCCATTTTCGACAGAAATACCGGGATCCGTTCCGTCCACAGCCCGTACACTGCCTTTTCACGACGCGGAACAACGTCCTGGTCAACAACATCGTGATCAACTCGACCGGGTCGTATCTCGCCTGCAGTCGGGACTCGGCTTATGGCCACAACAATCACTCGGACTACAACGCATTCGTCTGGACGCTCCCGGCCATCCACAACGGCGCGAACCACATCAAATTTATGGCTGGTTGGGATGACTATTATGGGCGTCTTCCTTTCTGGTGGAGAGCGACTCACTCTGACCGCCATTCCGTCGTGGCCGATTCGCTGCTTCTGCGTGCGCATCAGACCGACCGGGCCTGGAAGACGATTCATCCGCCGCGGTTGGTGGGCGATCCGCGGTTTGTAGACGCCGCCGCGGGGAACTACCGTCTGGCTGCCGACAGTCCTCTGAGAGGGCGGGGCATCCGGTTGCCGATGGTCCTTGACGCGGTTTACGTGCCCACCGAGACGGACACGATTGTCAGCCGATCGCTGGCGAATACGGAAGCTGCACCCGAGAGCCCCCGGACGTTCAACGTCGGCAGTGGGAAACACTACCGCCTCCAGCCGATTCCTGAGCTCCGACCCCTGCTGACGATGGATGGCCTCGAGGCCGATGACCCCGGCCTCAACGACACGTGGCGCAGGTCGGCGACGTACCCGACCTTCCGCCGTGACTCAGAACCTTACTGGCCGGAGGATTGGGAGTGGGCCGTGCTTCCAGTCAACCGCCTCGAGAACCCTACGTTTGAGGAAGGACTCCCGGAGGGCGGAGCCTGGACGAATCGTGGTCTCCATGCCTACGATCAGCAGGCTTGTGTCAATCTCCTCCCGCATCAGAAGCAGGGCGTTTCAGGCCGGCAGACGCTTGGACCCGTCCAGCCTGAGACGGAGTACATCCTCTGGGCCAAGATGCATCTGAACGCGGTTGCTGCACCGTCCGATGCCTGGATTGGCCTGAAAGCGGGGGACACAGACTTGGGAACTGCCCGGGTGGCCTCCCAGGTTGGGCAGTATCGCCACTGGAAGACGTATGCCGTCCGCTACCGGAGCGGCAAGGAGGGGGCGGATCCCGCAGTCGGACGAGCGCTCGCGGTGACGTTTGGGGCCCGCCTGACGGCGGAAGCCGAAGCGGACGCAAAAGGCCCCGTGGCTTTCGCACGCTGGGATGACTTCTTCCTGCTGACGGGGGAGCAGGGGGCCGCTGAGTAGAGATGCCCCGCCCGAGGCCCAACGGGTTGGGAATCGTCGCGCCGCACTTCGTGAGCTACCACCCAGCCTGCGTGTGGGCTGAGTTCCGGCGCTTCCGGATGCCACCCGGGGCAATGGGAATACCGTCAGGCTCTGCGCGAGGTCCTTCGGGGCGAAGACCCGATCCTCTGTTTGAATCGTGGTTCAGTGCGACTATTTTACCCTGCAAATCCAACGCGAGGAAGTGAATATGCAAACTTATATCCCCCGCATGTTGGCGGCCAGGCTGGACGGGGCTACTGACAGTTTTCCTGCGACTGCCCTGCTTGGGCCTCGGCAGTGCGGCAAGTCGACTCTGGCCCGCCACTTTGCGGCGAGTCAGCCGGATATGCTTTTTCTCGATCTGGAGAATCCTTCGGATCTCGCTAAGCTGGAGGATGCGGAGTACTACCTGGCCCAGCATGCGGGGAGGACAGTCTGCATCGACGAGGTCCAACGGCGTCCTGACTTGTTCCCGGTCTTGCGAGTGCTCATCGACCGGGATCGCCGCCCAGGTCGGTTTCTGCTGCTGGGATCTGCTTCGCCGGAGCTGCTGCGACAGAGTTCAGAGTCGCTTGCGGGACGCATCTGCTATTTGGAGTTGACGCCGTTCCTACCCGATGAGATCGCGGACACGCATTCGGTGACCGAGCTGTGGACTCGTGGGGGATTCCCAGACAGCCTGCTTGCTTCAGATGACGAGGCCAGCACTGACTGGCGGGAGCAGTTTGTGCGCACCTTTCTTGAGCGTGATCTGCCCGGGTTTGGGTATTCGCTGCCGGGTGTGGCCATGCGGCGTTTCTGGACCATGTTGGCGCACTACCATGGCCAGACGGTCAACTACGCTAAACTGGGACAGGCGTTGGATGTCAGTGACACGACCATCCGGCGATGGCTGCAAGCTCTGGCCCAGACCTTCATGGTGAGGCTGCTGCCGCCTTTCACGAGCAATACCAAGAAACGGCTGGTGAAGTCCCCTAAGGTCTACCTGCGCGACACTGGAATTCTGCATCGTCTTCTGGATATCGTGACCTGGGACGACTTGATGGGGCATCCGTGTGTTGGCGCTTCCTGGGAGGGGGTGGTAATTGAGGCGATCGCCAGTCTGTTCCCGGACGCACAACATGCTTTCTACAGAACCGCTTCAGGTGCGGAGATCGACGTGATCGTGGAACGTCGTGGCAGGCGGATCGGGGTTGAGTGCAAGATGTCGCTGTCGCGACGGCTTTCCAGAGCGCTTCCCGAGAGCATGGCGGAGTGTGGTTTGGAGCGGGTCCTGGTGGTGACTCCGGATGCGTCGGACGACTTGCTGCGTCCGGGAGTAGAGGTCTGTTCACTGCGGAACATGCGGGCACGCATGACTGAGTTGCTGACGGGTTGACGTGCTCAAAGATTGCCGGGGGGGTAGCAGGGACATGGTTCGCCGTGTCCTTCGGCAGATGCGAGACGAGGGCCTGGTCGCGGTCCGGGGAAAGAGCCGAACCGCCAAATGGCAGCGAATCGTGGACTGAGAGCGCAGTGGGAAAGGCAGAGCCGGCTTTGACATCGAGAGGTCCGTTGGGTAGCGCAACCAGCGGACAGACGTGCGGGATGAAGGCAGCACTTCCAGAGATGTCGTGGTGGTCCATGCGTGGCATGAAAGATACCTCCGGCTTTGGGAGCGCCGTTTGGATGCCAAGGCCTTCAAGGCCTGAAAGGAAGCGGGACGTCAGGCAGTTGAGGATGCTCTCAAGACACCGTTCGACGACGGGGGATTCGGCCTCACGCCGGACCGTGCGGCCCATTGGACGGGCGAGATTTTCAGAACTCTGAAGAAGCAGCTGTGAGGATCGAGCAGCTGTGGTCGAGTTTCGGTAAACACTATGGAGGCAATGCCGTGGGGCCATCAGCGTGTCAAGAAAAGCTCGTGCCTTGGACTTTCCGGATGTATGCCACGCCGTCCGGGCAAGCAGCGTCTCAGCCAACGGACCTGGTTCCTCCTCTCGTGCCCGTTTGGGAATTGCCCAAGGCGGCTACACATGGTGTTGATGGCGTGCCCGTTGGTGGTCCCAAAGTGGCCTATGTGCCCGTTCGTCAGACGGACGTTGTCGCTATCCAGGGGATTGACGGGGATGTGGTGTGGCATGCACATGACATCCGAACGGAGTATGGTTTCTTGCGATGGACGGATCGTGGGATCATCAGTGATCGCTGTGGCTGTGACCGAGCATACAGGTCCGGGGGCGAGGGCAGCGATCGACTCCTCATTTCTGTCGCCGATGGCGCCAGTCGAGGGTTCGTGGGAACGGACGGTATCCCTGTCCGACGTCCCGACAAAGACGACGCCCATTGGTGCCACATCCCGACATGGGGCAAGTGGATGTTGTCTGGTACGACGGCTTACGACCTGGACCGTGCGTGTAAGGTGCATTTTGAGGGCGTTGTTGGCGGAGAGATGGGGGTCAGCGAGCTGTACGACGGCCACGCTATAGGGCTGTATCGTGGGACAAGCCCTGACGAGGAGATGGTTCGCTGCTGGGATATGCGCGGTGAGAAGGTTCTGTGGGAGGCGAACCCGCGCGTCATTTCCCGTCTCCAGTGCATGTCGGGACGAGTGTTGCTTTGCTGGGAGGCACTGGATCGGGTGGTTTGCCGCCGCCTGGACACTTACGAGCTGCTGTGGCAAGCTCCTGTACTTGAGCTTCCTTTTGAGTACAAACCGGGGATCATATCGGCGACTGATCCCTACATGCACACGGCCGTCTGTGATGGCTCGATCTACTACGATGTCCCTGGTACCGGCGAACGCAAACTTGTATGCCTGGATCTGGCAACCGGACAGCAGCGTTGGCAAAGGACGGTTCCGAAGTACCCACTGTGGGAGCTCGACCGGAAGCTCGTTTGCCCCGATATTCGGGGGCCGCATGCCTCGCTGGGCATGGTTTGGACACACGAACAGGTCGAGGGATGCTCTCAGAAGGAGGGCAGCATCGTCGCCCGTTCTGCGGTCGACGGCAATATCATCTGGCGTTCCGACCCGGCTGAGTCCCTGCTTCTGCGCTTGATCATGGATGGCTGCATGGTGGTTCAAAAGGGGAGAGACATCCAGTGTTGGGCCTCGGGCGACCCAACTGGTGCCGCCCCCAAGCCCAAACGCATCAAGCTGACGCGGCCCAAACCACAGCCCAAAGTGTTCTGATACTGCCCCGGTCACCCGCGCACCTGTCAGTACGGGGGATGTCCGTACTCCGTTGCGGCTCTGGCGGCAACGTCCGGAGACTGTAGATGCTCACGACGATGAGCCCGGTCGCCACCTCAATGTTTACATCGACAATTGGCATGTATTGCGGACAGCGCAGGTGTGGGAGACGCTGCAATCCGTCGAGGCGCTGGAACGCCCGGGCCTGCGCATGCGCCTCATGCCGGTGGATGAAGATGGGGAACCAGTGGAAGAGGAGGAGTACTACGAGGGCTGCGAGACGTACTGGCTTCTGCCTGTCATCCTGCGTCGCACTGCCGACGGCATCCAGCTCTACAAACAGGAACTCGAGGGAGGTGACGAGATCCCATTGGCCGAAGTGCCCCTCGACCGCTGGCGGGCCATGCTCGAACGCCTCTCGCCGGAGTGACGACGCAACGAAGAGTGGATCTACTCCCGAATGCCCCGGAACTTGGGGGCCTCGCAGCTGCGAGGCGCCTGCCCTAAGGTGGAGCCGGGCATAGCTGCCCGGTCATTCTATGGGAGGCATCCCGCCACTTTGGAAGCCACTGCGTCGCAGCCCACGAACTACCGACCAAGCTCAGATTCCCTTAGTTCGGGGGCATTCGGTCTGCTCCCGCATGGATTGGCTGACGGCTGTCTTCCGTCTTCCCAATAGCCACCAGCTAACAACCCCGTCTCTCCTCCCGTCTGGCCGAGTTCTACTTGCCTGTCAATGGCACGACGTTGTTGCCTTCGTAGATCTCGTCGAAGGCTCCGTCGGGATCGATCACGACGGTCCAGCCTGCGTGGTCTTCCGGCAGTCCCTTAAGCGTGAACGGCTGGCGCTTCGGGATTAGATCCAGCGGGGCGTCGAGTTGGCCTAAGTCTGTGCGTGATACAACGCGTCCTCCCGGATCGCGTAACGCCATGATGGCTCGAGCCGTCTTTGCACCGATGTTGTGAGCAACGCCATTGACAATACCGTCCTGCACTCTGATCTCCATCGGGCTGATGGCCAGGTCGGCGCGGTCCCAGATCGGGTCCAGCTTGCGGACTTGCTTTGCCTCAATCACGACTTGGGTTTTCGATGGGAGCGTGACGGGTACTGTGGTGCCTCGGGCGATCTCCAGTTCCCGGCTGTCGATGGCGTGGTCCATCTCGTCGTTCCCGTCCCTGTCAGGCCCCGTGGTGATGCGGTACACCCCGTGGTCCAGCCGCCAGAACGTGGCTATTCCCTGGACGGGCTCCTCCGCAAAGCTGTAGGCCGTGGCCCGAAAATGGTCGGGTTTGGCGCGTGTGACCAGCGCCGCGTAGTCCGTTCCGAATCCGGCCCAGCCGACGGCGAAGGTGTGCCAATAGCTGTTGCGGGCGGCGAAGCCACCGGTGTAGGCGTTGGACGGGTCGTAGAGGCCGTACAGGAAGATCCGGTCGGTGAACTGTTCAGCGGACGTGTAGATGATCGGGAAGTACTGGTACTCGCCGACATATCGTTTGAGAGCGTCCATGAGTGGCGCCCGATTGCCCGTGGCCAGGAAGCGAGCCATGTCGCTGCCCTGCAGGATGCTGGGGAGGTGTTGGGCGAAACGAGACATGTCCAGACGGTGGAAGAGCGAGGGCAGGTAGTAGTTGACGCGACGAGCGGACCGGCCGGCCTCGAACTCGTTAAGAAGGGGTGCGACGTACGTCTCGTCCCCAGTCAGGTCATACAGGAACAGGAATGCCGACGCCTGTCCGCCGTAGCCTCCACCGAACGGCGTCTTGTCGGAGTTGACGGTCTTGCCCGTCTTCACATCAATCCCCGTGGCGAATTTGCCCGGCTCCATGTGCTTCATCCAGGTGTCGGCCCATTCCCGGACGTGTGCCAGGGCGCGGGGGTTGCGGTTGTACCAGAGCACCATGAACGTGGGGTGCCACATCAGCGGATGGGCATGGGCGTCTCGATCCGGAGGACGATCAATCTCGAGATCCTCCGCCCCGAGACGCTGACTCTTGAAGAGGCGGCCGCCGTCCGGGAGCCTGACGGTGAGTGCTTCGGTTGAGCGGGCGTTGACGATACAGCGTTCCAGATAGACTGGATCGCCGTAGTGCCACAGAGCCATGGTGGCGTCGTGATTGACGCCTTCCTCGTACGCGTGCAGGGGATCCATGCTGCGCTTATTGAGACCGTGGCGAAGGTTGTTCTTCTGGGCCAGTTCGGCCAGGTTCCGTGCCCCGGCCAGCATCTCGGCCGCCACACCGTCGTTTTCGAAGAAGGGCAGCGCCACGTAGTTCTGGTACATGTCCGTGTCGTCGTTCATGACTCCGCCGAACTCACCTGAGGGCGCGAGGCGGTTGTCGATCCACCACTCGGGGACGCTTCGGGCGTTCAGCCAAGCCTGCCGGGCCACGACAGCCCACTCAGGCGCGCCGGGGATCTGGTCAATCGTTGTCGGCATCTTAGGCCACCCTTTACGGCGGTAGTAGACCCACTGGTATTGGCGGACCAGATCATGTTCCGGGTCGAGGTACGCCAGATGATCAGCGGTAGCGAAGACCTCCTTGATCTGCTTGCCCCACTGGTCTTCACGGAAGAACGTTTCCAGGTCGGTCTCGGGGTTCAGGGTAGCCCACCGTCGCGCTTCGCTGGCGCAGATGAAGACGCTTTTCATAAGGAACAGTCGATGGGCGAGGGCCGATGGCAAGGCTCGTTCGCGTGAGACGCGGTAGAGCTCAAGTGTCGCGTCTTCCAGCGTTACGGGTGCCTGGAAGGCGACGGAGACCCAGAGGCTGTGACCTTTCGGGATGATCTGGTCCGGGCCGTCGAGCACAACTCTCATGCGGCCGCCCCCGGACAGGACCATGTCCGGCCCGCACAACTCAAGGCGAGGCGTGATGGGGTCCTGGACGCGCACCGTGAACCCCACCGGCGCATTGATGCCCGCCACGATGGCGTTGATGCCGACCGCTGCCAGAGGGGTCTCTTCGGGAAATGCGGGTGTGATGAAATGGACATACTGCCCCCGCGACAGCTTCAGGGAAGGGCTCGCAGTCTCCTGCCCCGGGGCGAAGAGATACGCAGAACGGTCCTCTTTGCCGAAGCGTGTCGTCATCATGGGGCTGGCTTCGGCCTTCCCGCGAAGGCCGTAGTGCTCTGGTTCAGGCAGGTCGCCCAGACCGTTCCGGTAACGGAAGAACGAGAGGTCGCCGATGATGCCATCGCCCACGTTGTAGAAGCTGAACTTACGGGCAACCAGCGGCTGCTCGAAGAGCGCGCGCGAGTCGGTGGCCTGACCCGGGAACTCCCAGATCAGTCTGCCGTTTCCGGGACCATCGAGGCGATCGGCATCGGTGTAGAGCTTGGCCCGGATTCCCCCACGGATGACGATGGCCTGTGGGGCTTCATCCTTCTCCAGTCTCACGTGCAACCCATCATTCCCGTTGTAGTCGTAACCGACCCCGGCGCCTCCGCCGCCCATGCCGTACTCCCAGGTGCTTGCAGACCAGCTATAGCTGTTCAGCGTCCCATCGCATGGCGTACCGATGAAGCCTCTAACGGCACGGCAATCGGCGACCTGGAGCTTGGTGATGACGACTGGAGCCCCCGTGTTCGTCTGCACGGGAATTGCAGGTCCTACCTGCCTGCGGGAGACATCACTCATCAGTCGTAGGCTGCGCAGGAATACGTGCCCTTCGGGATCACTTCCCGAGCTGCCGATGATAAGCAGGGCGCGACCGTTCTCACCGGTTCGGAATGCCACGCCATAGCGCCGGTACTCCTCCGACGGCTTCGTGTGGAACGTGTGTGCAACAGATCCCTTGCGGTCCTTGTGTGTTGTCCGCGCTCGGACGTAGATGCCTGTGTTTCCCTTGGCCTCGGCCTCCAAACGGTAGCTGGTCTCTGGCTCCAGTTGCAGGCTTTGGCTGGCCGTGGCATAGCGGCCTGGGTTCGTGACCTCGATGACATTCTTGCCGGCGTGGTCGACCGTGCGGTACAGGGAGGCATCTTTTTTGCCGAAGTGCCAGCTCGCGACTTGGTCCTGCTCGCGCTTTGACATGTCAGCGTTGGGGATCAGGTTCGGGTCTCCCAGGTACAGTTTGCCCATCTGTCCACGGTGTCCGTAGGCGGTTCCGGCGGGCCACGTGGTGTAGACAGAGCGAGGCCCGGTGTGGTCTTCCCGCCCGAACTTGATTTCCAGCATCTGGCCCTTGCGGATCTCGTCCAGCTCCAGAGCGCTGAAGGGAATGCGCATCTCGACGGTCCATCTGGTTGGGCCGACGGCTGCCTTCGTGTTCCAGATGGGTGTTCCCACGATCGCCTGCGTTCCTCCGCGGATCCGTTCCGTCTGGCGCGAGCCTTCGGTGTTGACGATGAACTGGTCATGGTCGCCGACCACGCCCGTCGTCCGGATCCACACCTCAACGCAGTCGTCGGTCCAGACGTCGTCGGCACCATCCCGGCTTGCCGCCCGGATCTTCCCGGGTTCCGGTTCTCCGCACACGAAGGCCAGGTAGAGGTTGAGGTCATCAAAGCACAGGTGTGCGGTCATGGCCTCTCCTGGCGGCCCTTGGCGCAAGACGTTGCTGAAATCGTGGATTGCCGCTGTCTCCCGCCAGCACGCGTCATTCAAGATCCCGTCCAGGTTGGGGGCAACCGTGGTACGGTTGGCCACGATGCTCCCCGGTATAGCACCCAAGGCGCCACCCGCAAGAGCCAGGAGGAGAGCGAATAGGGACGTTCCTCTACGGGACAGACTACGAGGGTGGGTGGGCATGGCGGCGTTTCCGTGTTCTGACCGTGGGATACGAGCGGTGTCTTTGTCTTCCACGTTACTGCCGTCACCAGGATTCGACAAAGGACGCTCTTGCCATGGCTCCGGCTCTCTGCCTTTGAAGCGCTGTTTGAATGCCGCTCACACCGGGCTACACTGGCAGTTCAAATCACCGCGCGTTGGGTTGAGAGTGGAGACGGTTGTGATGCGAGCCTTGTGTTGCCTTTTTAAGCTTGGGCACGGTCTGCGCGGGGCGGGTGCGGAGATCGCGTGGATTGGTGAGGAGGGGGGGACAATGGTCGAGATGCCGGGGACCAACCTGATTTGAAGATTGGTGACGAAGGTAAGCAGATTCATCCGGGACGCAACAACGGGATGGTCCTTGTCGAGGGGATCAAGGCCGATGCCCAAAACCGTGAGATGCAGTGGCTGGATGTGGTCAAGGGCGACTGTGTGATTACGTTCAAGAATTGCCATCAAGCATGGACAAAGGACGGCAGTCTCTACCCGCGGAAGTGGACGCTGCATGGTGAGATCAAGCTCACGATACGCGACAGCGTGAATCTCTTTGGTGACAACTCGTTCGTTCTCGAAATGCGTGGCGATGAGCAGAAGCCGAATGTACTGCTGGACCGCTGCCGGGTGGACTACGGACGTGGCCCTGCGGACTGGATAGAGTCCAGCACGGGACACTGGCGTTTCCGGGTGCGAGACTGTTTTCGCTGGAACGGTGAGCCGTTGGAGGATGTGACCGACTGATGAAGATCTCCACAAGCCCATGGAGATAGTCTTCGAATTCATCTGGGCGGAGAATCGCGAAGAATGGTCCGCCCGTAAGGGTTGCCAGGTAACAGAAAGGCCTCATTCGCCGAATGATGAACGCCGAGCCAAGAAACAGTGCCCGGCCTACGGCTTACCGATCCCTGGCGCGGGAGCATTCCGGCCTCCTCGGTACGTACGTCTGTACGCACCAAGGTGCCCGAGACACTTCCACATCCAGGCGTCAGCAAGGAGTGGGCCCGCTATTCGCGCCCGCCGCCAATAGCCACACATCGGCCAGAGCGGACGAGTGAACCGTACGTAGTTCCGTCTTTAGACGGTCTGTTCGGGCCGCGTAAACGCGGAACTACATACACCGAACGCCAGCTGGGGAAGCCCCACCTGACCTTCGCCCCACCGTTGCCGACGCTCGCGCGACGGGCGACCACGTAGACGGAGGCCGTGACACCATCGTTTGTCGTGGTGTATTGCGCTGTCCAGGAAAAGACCATGCCTTGGCTTGACGCGCATGCGCAAGTCGCGGCTCTGACAGACTGGCTACAAACGGAACGCGATGACATGCAGAACAGCAACTCATCCGTGAAATTCCGCTCTGAAACGCCCCTCCTCCTAGCTGACAAGCCCTGGGAGGAGGGGGGCATTCTTCGGGCGATTTCAGTGATGCCTGATGTGGAGGAGGGGCGCATCCGCCTCTACTATCTCACCTGGCACCGTGATGATTTCACCAAGAACGCGCTCTGTGTCGCCTACACAAGCGACGGATTCGCCTGGGAGAAACCTGATTTGGGAGAGGGGCACAACGTGGTCATGCGCGGTTCGGGGCGTAAGCTCAATTGGGGGTGTTTTTTCCCGCAGCAGGTGATCCACGACCCGCTGGAGCAGGATCCTGCTTTGCGCTGGAAGATGGTCTACTGGGACCAGCCCGGGACCGCCAGCCCGTATGGTATCTGCTTCGCCGCGAGCCCGGACGGGTTTGCCTGGACGCCGCTGAGTGATTACCCGGCCATCACCAACGTCAACGATGGGAGTTGCCTCATCGCCACCCACCGTGAAGGACCATGTCCATGGCTGAAGAGCAACTATCTGCTCTACCAGCAGACGTGGAAGTACAACCCGGATCTGCCCGTGGAGCGAGACAATCTGAAGAACATCCATCGGCGCATTTCGCTGTGGGCCTCGGAGAGCATCCATGGCAAGTGGATTGGCCCGATCGTTGTTCTCGAACCCGACAAGGACGATCCGCCGGACCTGCAGTTCTATTGGCTCACTGCGTTCCACATGAAGGAGGGGTTCGGGGGCTTCCTGTCCTGTCATCACACGATCGATCAGACCATGGATATCCAACTGGTCACCAGTGTCGACGGCTGGACCTGGGAGCGACGGAACGGACGTCGCCCGATCCTTCCGCTTGGCGCGCTCGGACAGTTCGATTGCGGCATCGTGTCATCGATCAGCGGTCCCATGCGCATCGGGGACAAGGTCTACATGCTCTACATCGGCAGGGCCAGGGCCCACGATCAGAAACTGCGGTATCCGGAGCTAGAGTGTCCGGATCCTGCGGCTGGGATCGGTATCGCCGAGCTCGATAGTGACGTGGTGAGCATTCCTTGACTACCCTCGGTCCCTCAGCTGTCTCATCCGCAGGCCAAGTCGCGGTCGGCCCATTGTCCCCTGGGATGTTCCTCGTGTGTACGCCTTCTGTCTCACTGAGATCACACTCGCCTTTCCGGGCACAGCTGACATACGGATGAGTTGCTCTGGCACGAGGGAGGTCGTGATGGGAGAGCATCCTCTCGCCCCGGAGACGGTGATCGGCTTCCCCATCTCAAGCGTGCCATCGGCCCTTTTCCCGGGAACCAGGATGCGCATTGACCTGCCTTGCCTCTGTTCCTGTGTGGGCTTCTGATGGTCGCTGGCCTCGAGCAGGATATCGTGTGCGTGTCGAACCAGGCGGTTGCGCCGGGCGCGCCTGTAGGGCAGACGGACTCTCTCGGCGCTGCGAAGGAGACAGACCTGGCAGCCAGGAGAGCCTGCTGGTGGATGTCATGGGGGCAGGTGGGTGCAGACCGGGCGGTAACCTGCTTCGGCGGACGGTGCCTTGACGCAGATAGTAATGCAGGTAAGCTGGATCCGGTCTGTTGGGAAGTAACAGCAGAAGAAGGAGCGGCGATCATGTGGCCAAATGGAAAACGCTGGGTCTACTCCATCACGTATGATGAGGGTTGCCAGGCTTTGCTCGATCACGCCGTACCGATCCACCGTCGGTATGGGGTGCCCGGGCACCTGGCGCTGGTCGCGTCGCAGATCGGTGTGCCCCGTGACGTTCCCGGCAGCAGCTATGACGGCATGCAGATTCTGTCGCGTGATGAGATCCACATGCTCTGCGATGAGGGGTGGGGTGTCTCGTGCCACGGCATGACACACGCTCACATCACGGAAGAAAACGTGGCTGAGGAAGTCTACGCCGGCCGTGAACAGCTCAGCACCACGTTGGACATGTCTGTCACCATGTTCTGCCTGCCGGGGAACAACACGCACCACGAAATCGTGAAGGCCCACGCCGCCAAGGCCGGATACACCTCAATCATGACCATCTACGACGACGTCAACCGAGCGGATGTCGATCTGCTGCGGCTCTGCCGCTGCCCCCTGCACCAGGAGTACCCGCCCCCGTTTTACTCGGCTTACGACCCCTATAAACGCCTGCACCAAGCCATCGATTGTGGCGGCTGGATCATCGATTACTGCCATTGTCCCACTCCGGACACCCCAATACACCCGTGGAAGGACTGCACAGCGGAACAGCTTGCCGAGCGGTTCGAGACGGTGTGCCGGCTCGGAGGGGATGATGTCTGGCTAGCGGAACCGAACGAAGTCGTCAAGCATCTGCTTGAGCAGAGGAGTTGAGCGATGGCTGAGAAACGAGAACAGGCAACGTACGGTGCAGCTGCGTTCGCCGGCATGACCGGGTCGCTGCCCACACAATGGCCACGCACCATCGGTCCGAACGCCATGAAGTACCTGCAGGAGGTCGTAGACAGCGGCCTGCAATCAGACATGAGCTCGCGGTTCGAGAGAGCTTTTGCGGAAGCCTGTGGCGTGAAGCACTGCATTGGCACGCCGGGCTGTACCCCGGCTCTGGCCATGCTCGCCGCCGCGTTCGCGTTCGAGCCTGGCGACGAGATCATCGTCAGCCCGGTAACCGATTACGGCACGATCCAGGGCCTGGTCCGGGAGAATTACATCCCCGTTTTTGCGGACACCGCGTCGAGTACGGTGAACCTGTCGGCGGAAACGATCGAGCCGTGCATCACCGATCGGACTCGCGCCATCCTGGTCGTGCACAAGACCGGACTGGTCTGCGACATGGACCCGATCAACGCGTTGGCGGAGAAGCACGGGCTTATCGTCTACGAGGATGCGTGTCAGGCGGTGTTCAGTGAGTACAAGGGCCGGTTTGCGGGAACGCTTGGGAAGGCGGCGGGGTTCTCGTTTGACTCTGAGAAGACGCTGGGCTCGGATGTTGGCGGGTGCGTTGTGACGGACGATGATGAACTCGCGGAACGCATCCGCTTTGTTGGGCACAGCCGCGGGGGCGAGATGGCCCCGGGGTTCGGACGTATCCACACGATGCCGGGCTACGCCTTTCGCATGCCGCATTGCACGGCAGCGATCTGTCTGGCCCAGCTTGAGATTATCCGCGATCAGGTCGCTCACCGCGACCGCATGATTCGGTTGCTCAGCCAGCTTATTGGTGAAGTCCCTGGTGTGACCCCGTTACCTATTCCCGACTACATGACCGTCTACTCCGCTTGGATGTTCGGCATGAATCTGGACCCGGCCCAGTTCACCTGCACGACTGAGCAGTTCGCGCGGGATTTGGCGGAGACCGGGATTCCCGGTGCCGGCACCGGACGGTACTACCTGATTCCCGCTGCCTGTACGTTCCTCGAACAGAACGCCCGCGCCGGAGTCTATCCCTACTCGCAGCCCCCGGCCTCGCGGTCTTACAGCTACGTGGGTGCGTGTCCCCGGGCCGAGACATTCTTGCAGACCTGGATTCGTTGGTCGACATTTTGTGCCCGTTACGAGGAAGAACACTGTGAGTTGGCCGCACACATTGTGCGACGGGTTGCGGACAAGCACCGGAGATAATGCATGATCACACGGGCTTCAGGCATGGTCACATTTGGTCGCTCGCGGCTCGCTGCCGGTATGGCGCTGGTCTGCGCGGTCTTCCTCTTCTCTGGTTCCCTTTCTGGAGGTCCTTCCATGCCGCAGGTCATGACATCCGAGGAGAGGATTCATCTGCTCTCTCGCCTCGCTGATGGATATCCGTGGTTCGCTAAGCAGAAAGGCGAGATCATCGCGGTGTGTGAACGCCGCATGGATCAGGCTGACGACGAGGTCTGGGACACGATGCCCGGGCAGTGCATTCCGCGGTCGAACTCAGTCAACAGGGAACACGGGTGCCCCAACTGCGGGGTTGCCATCCATCGTGGCTACGGCTACTACCCATGGGGTGCTTCCACCGCCCACCCGTGGAAGGTCCGGTGCCCCAAGTGCCGGGAGCGGTTCCCTAAGAACGATTTCGCGGCTTACTACAAGTCCGGTCTGGATGAACGCGCCGTCTTCGACCATGCCCGGGCGAACAAAGGCCTGCTCATCAACGAGGAACACCCTGATCCAAAGGACCCGCTGCACACGTTCGGTGTCGATCCCGGCGCGGGCTATCGCGATGAGAAGGGGCGCATCTATGCGTTCGTTGCCTGCTACAACGGCAAGGCCTACTGGGGCCAGCCATGGGGCAAGCAAGACATCACCAACCGAGCCCTCAACTTCGCCCATGGTTACGCCCTCACCGGGGATGTGCGCTATGCGCGTAAGGCAGCAGTTATTCTGAGCCGGGTTGCCGTTCTCTACCCGGAGATGGACTACTACGCCTGGAACCGGAACGCTGAGTACAACCCCAGTGGGAAGCGGATCCCGGGGAAGATCCTTGATCGCATCTGGGATAATTTCCTGGTGAAGCGATTGCTGAAGACGTATGACCTCGTGCACGACGCCGTTGTGAATGACCCGGAGTTCATGACGTTTCTGGCTCGCCGAACGACCCACCTGTCGCTGGACACTGATCGGCACGGAGATCGTTTTACCGCCCTCATCGAGGAGCTCTACTTCAAAGAAATATTCCGCTGTGCGCAGAACGGATTCCTCTGGGGCAACACAGGGATGACCGAGGAGAATATAGCCATTATGGCATCGGTGACCCGGGACACTGCGTTCAGAGAGCAGCTTGTGCAGTGGCTCTTCTCGCCCCGCACGATCACCGGCTACAACAGTGAAGAGCATCGCCAGCTTGGAGGCGGGCTCCTTGACCTCGTCCTCAAGCTCACGAGGGATGGGTTTTCCTGGGAAAGTGGAGGCTATTGCGAGATCCTGCCTAAGACACTCGCAACGATCTATCCGGCCATGTCCAGGCTGGCCGGGGCCACTGCGAGTCCTGTCCAGCAGGCCGTGATGGAGCTGTGCCGGAAACGGCTCTCAGCGTTCTACCGAAACCACTACACCCTGACATGCTTGGACAGATTCAAGCCCTACTGGGGTGACAATGGGACCTTCTGCGACCCGATGTACCGGAGAGGCCTGGCACCGAATCTTTACTTCAATGGCTTCCTCATGTTCGGCGATCCAACGTCAGCCCAGCATGTCAAATCCATTCTGGCGACCAGTGGGAAGGAACGTAGTAGCGCTCTGCTGCTCGACGACCTCCACCTGCTTCCACCGGACATCATGGCCAAGCTGGACGATCTCTCTGGCGACGGAAGCTGGTTGCCGGAAGAGAGTGTCAATCTCACGGGCCGAGGTGTGGTCGTGCTGAAACAGGGGACCGGGGAAAACCGGCGGGCTCTGTGGACGCACTACGGGAACAGCCACACGTGTCACAACCATCCCGACACGTTTTCGCTGGGTCTCTTCGCCTTTGGCCGAGACATCCTCCCCAACCTTGGCTACCCCGACCTCAAGGAACGCCACCAATTCACCAACTGGCACCTCAGCGCAATCTCCAGCAACACGGTGGTGGTGGATGGTCAGGAACACATGCGGAACCTGGAGATCGCGGACCAGAAACTCCTCGCCGAGTCGAAGCTCATTTCGCTGTTCGACATCTCTGCCGACTCTCTGTACGAGCAGGCATCCCGGTATCGGCGTTGCGTGGGGCTGGTGAACGTGGCAGACGATGCGTTCTACGTGGTCGATTTCTTTGACGTAGCCGGCGGCCGAGAGCACGTCTACAGCTTTCACAGTGGAGAGGGAGATGTGGTCACTGAGTCGCAGATGACCTTCGCGCGACAGACGACCGGGACTTACGCCGGACCAGAGGTGCCGTACGCCCAGGAAGACTACCACTACTCCGAGGCATACGATTGCCGCTGGGGAAACGGGTTCCACTACCTCTATGATGTGACGCGATCCGGTCCACTCGATGCGGCGACCTTTACGTGGAATCTGAAGAACACGCACGGGATCTCCCCGTTCGGTGACGATGTGCGCTGCCGCCTGAACCTGCTGTCACCCGTCACGGAGGCAGCGATTGCCAAAGGCAAGCCGCCCCAAAACACTAAGGGTAACCCTGACTACATCCATTACATCCTGGCAAGGCGCAATGCGGAAGAGAAGCTCACGTCGCATTTCGTCGGCGTGATCGAGGCATATGTTGCGGGCAAGCGTCCGGCGGTGTCGGTCCGGCGGTTGAAGAAGCTCACCGGAGGCCCTTTCTCCAGTGCCGTCGAGGTGACGCTGGCCGATGGCAGGAGAGATCTGATCGTCAAAGGGCAGGACGAGTCAGCGGAGGCCACCTTCGAGAACGGATTGAGGATGAAGGGCTTCTTCTGTCTCCTGCGCCTGGGGGCCGATGGGAACGTCTTGGAGTACCACGCGTCCATGGCACGGGAGGTCTCGATCGAGGGTGGCTTCCGCAAGAGCTTCGTGCCCAGTGCCAGGTCCCGTGTGGCCGGATTCGAGGAGGGCGTTGCCGAGAGAAGCACCGTAGTTCTGACTGATCCGGTCGTCGTACCCGAAGGCGCTGTGACCCCGCTGTGGGTCGACATCACACCGACCGCTGAGCGGATCGACGGCAGCTACCGTGTTGTTCACATCTCAACCCGACGTGGGCAGTCCACGCTGTATCTGGACGCCGATTCCTTCATCGCGGGACCGAAGGACAAGAGCGTGTTTGGCAAGAAGACCTGTGCGGAGGCCTTCGAATACGCCTTCGCCAAGGGGGCCTCCGTCACGATTCCGTTCTCTTACCATGGTCGGTAGATGGAGGCTCCTATCTGGATCCGGGCCGCGACTTACGTAAGCGGTCTTTCCTTTCCGGCCGAGCCGCGCACAACGTAAGCGGTCTTTCCTTTCCGGCCGAGCCGCGCACAACGTAAGCGGTCTTCCGCCGATTGGTCGGGGCTCTGTCGGATTATCCCCTCCCGTTGGTCAGGGCTCTGTCGGATTATCCCCTCCCGTTGGTCAGGGCTCTGACGGGTTATCCCCTCCCGTTGGTCAGGGCTCTGTCGGACTATCCCCTCCCGTTGGTCAGGGCTCTGTCGGATTATCCCCTCCCGTTGGTCAGGGCTCTGACGGACACCAACCGCAGGTCAGGGCTCTGACGGACACCAACCGCAGGCCGGGGCTCTGTTGGGGTGCCCCCTCCCGTAGGTCAGGGCTCTGTTGGAGTCATCGCCCATCACTTCTCAAGCGTCAGAACGGTTGGTTGCAGGGCGTAGAACCAGTAACCAAGGCCCGGGGTGAGCGCGTCGCCCAGGCGTGCGGGATGGTAGGATTTTTCTTGCCAGTACCAACCGGGATCGACCACGCCGGAGACGCTCTGAAGAACAGCTTCTTCCGCGACGCCGATCAGGTTCCAACCGGTAGCCAGAGCGATTTCCGTGCTGGCCAGAGTCAGTCCCAACACGGTCTGTGTCTGGGGGGTGTCCGTGTAGACCCACCAACCCGCCAGTGGCTCGAAGACCGTGACGGCGTGGTAGTCGCCCGAAGTTGTGTCCCAGGCCCAGACGGACCCCGCATACTCGATGCCGGACATGACCACCTCCAGCCTCGGATCGACCGGCTCGGACGGCAGGGCCAGAAGATCCCACCCCGCGGAGAAGGAGAGCTCAACGCTCACTGGTGGCAGCGTGACACGGAAAAGGGCAGTTGTGCTCGCCTCGACAGAAAGCCCCTCAACGGCTGCCATATCGATGCTCGTGTCCGGAACCGGTGCGCCCTCAGCCAGCGATAACTGCTGTATTTGGAGGCCATCGTGGGGCATGGAACTCCGGTCCCAGACCAGGCTCACGGCGCTGTCTGAGGCCGTGACGATCACGAGCCATTTGGCCCCCTCTGCCGTGCCTCGCATGTCCCGCATCAGGTCGCCATCGATCTCCTCCGGGCCGGCCAGGACCATTCGCGCATCGGCTGCCGCGAGGACATCAACGGCCTCGTCGAAGGTCTCGGTCGCGTCTGCTGTGATCCCGAACTGCACGCTGTCGTGAAACTGTCCATCGACTGCGTCAATCGTGACCCGCCAGCCGTCGTAGACGAGGATGCTCACCGTCCCAAGCGCGGAAGCCCCCTCTCCGTTGTCAGCGAGGTATGTAAAACTGTCTTGACCGACGAAATTCTGTTCGGGTGTATACACGAACGCTCCGTCGCCTCCGAGCTCGAGCGTTCCATGTTCGACATCATCGACAAGCGTGGCGTCCAAGGCGGATCCCTGGAGCGTGGCATCATTGCCAAGAACGCCAGGGGCAGCGGTTACGAGCGCCATCCCATTCCCGGTTTCATAGACATCGTCGCCCGCGACCACGGCTTTGACCGCAATGCTCCCGTCCCCGTCCACCGTCTGTCCCCGTTCTTGCTGGTTCTCGATCCACAGCGCCAGGCCACCAAGCGCGACGGCCTGCGACTCGGCGGCTCCCGGAACGGTGACCGAGACGCTCAGCGTGCCTTCTGCCGGAGGCACCCCCAACGGATCAAACAGCCAACTGCGGTTGCCGCTCGGAACCGGAGCGCTCGGGGGGACGTCCCCGGGGCCTCCGCCGTCGGGCTCCCAAGTCGCATTGGTGACAACCCAGCCATCGGGGACCCGCTGCTGCACGATGAGGCCCAACGGGGCGTTCCCTGTGATGACGACTGACAGGTCAACCTGGAACGTGCCCCCCGGGGCGACGTCTTCCGTTGACAGGGAGCGCGTTACAGAGACGGCACCCCAACTCAGCCCAGTCCATGTCAGCACAGTGCACAGCGTGCTCCGGAGCACGGCGTGGCACAGGCTGATCTGCCGCTGGATTCGTGTGTTGGTCATTCGTCCGGTTCCGTTCATGTCAGGGTCGACTTCCGCTACTCTCCAGCCTGCCAGACGCTGTAGCCGCTTTCTCCGTGGCCGTATTCGTAGACTCCGGCCTCATAGAGATCGATCGTCCAAAGCAGGAAGAAGTCGGGGTCATATTCGCTGATGGCATCGTTGGCCCAGTCCGTCTTTAGCGTCTGCAGTTCGGTTGCCCCGATGACCCAGTTGCCGTCGGCATCATAGGGATGGGGCACGGCGATCGAGACCGTGTAGGCCCAGTTTGACGATGGGAGATCCTTCCCTGTCCCATCCTGAATGTCACCAGCGTCCGCGGCCAGGCTGACGTCGACGGCGCCACTGGCCAATCCGGAAACCGGGAATCGCCAGACATTGCCGCCTTGATCGGTGGGTGTCCCAACCACGGCGGCGTCCGTGCCGGTGCCACTCAGGACAAGATCCGTGGAATCGACGCCGACGACCGCCTCACTGAAGGTCACATCGATATCGATCGCGGTGGCTGTGACCATACTCCCCTCGATTGGTACAACCGTGAGGACCTCAGGGGGATCCACGTCGACTGTGAACGTCCAGGTCTCGCCGGCCAGGTCGTTACCTGCCGTGTCCTCGATATCGCTGGCGTCCGCGGCCAGGCTGACGTCGACGGCGCCACTGGTCAATCCGGAAACCGGGAATCGCCAGACATTGTCGCCCTGATCGGCCGGGGCGCCAACGGTGGCTGCGGTTGCGCCGGTGCCGGTCAGCACCAGATCGGTGGAATCGACGCCGATCACCGCTTCGCTGAACGTCACATCGACATCGACCGTGCTGGCTGTGACCACCGCCCCTTCACTCGGTACAACTGTGAGGACCTCAGGGGGATTCACGTCGACTGTGTATGACCAGGTCGCGTTGGCCAGGTCGTTGCCGGCCGAGTCTTCGATATCGCTGGCATCGGGGGCCAGGCTGATGTTGGCCGGGCCGGTCGTCAGTCCGGTGACCGCGAATCGCCAGACGTTGCCGCCCTGATCCGTTGGGGTGCCGACAGCGGCCGCGGTTGTACCGGTTCCCGTCAGCACTAGATCGGTGGCGTCGACACCGATCACCGTTTCGCTGAAGGTCACGTCGACAGTGATCGAGGCAGACGTAACTACGGATCCCATGGTGGGGACGACCGCGGCGACTTCGGGGTATTCCCCGATACCCGCACCTTCATGCGTGGCTGCGGCAGGCGTCCCAACGGGGTGCCCATTCGTGTCCAGGACACCGGCTGCAGTGACCGTGATGCTGCCGCCGATGGCCATTTCTCCTGCAATCCAGGACAGGAGGTAGGTGTCGTTGCCTTGGTCGCTCACGGTGTCGGGATTCTCCGTGAGGGTCCCTTTGCCGTCACCTGACAGGACGTAGTTGCTCCCCAGCACGGCGCTGGAGCCGACGTCGTCGCTGAAGACCAGACTCACCGAGCGTCCGGTCTGGACGGTGGCGGAGGCAACGCTCACCGGAGTGAGGACCTCCATGCTCGTGTCGCCGATCGCTGTCTCGGTTGTCTCCGTCTCATTGTCCATCCATTTGGCTGTGCCGCTGAACGCGTACGACCCGGCGCTTGTCCCGTCGGGGATGTTGACCGTGTAGGCCATTGTCCCCGCCGCCACCGCCTGGCCCCCGTGGGTGTCGAATAGCCACTTGTACTCTCCCCCTATCAGCACCGGATCGAGTGTATTTCCTTCCCACGTCGCTTCGCTGATGGTCCAGTTCGCCGGGAGCGATTCCGTGATGATCAGGCCGTTCGGTGAGGTGTCCGTGACAGCGATGGTCAGGGCGACTTGGCAGGAGGTATCCGTGGTCAGGACTGAGCTCGGCAAGTTTCGGGTTACGGCCACTGTTCCCGCCAAGCCGGTGCTTGCGAGGGCCGTGAACAACCACAGCGACAGCATGATGGCGGTTCTCGCTCTGCGGGGCTTCCCGGCGCGGGATGCGTTGTTCTCGTTGGTTGCGACACCTGACGTTTCTGTTGTAGACATGGTAGCGTTTCCTTTTTCTGTCCTTCCTAGGGGACGGGTTGCCAGACATGATATGAGGATTTGGTGTAGTCGTAGTCGTAGTCGCCTGTATGCCACAGCTCGATCGTCCAAAGGAGGAAGAAGTCCGGGGCCTCGTCGTCCACGTTGCCCGTTTCCCAATCGTCCTTTACGGTGCCAAGTTCGCCTGAGGAGATGCGCCAGTCGGTGTTTGCGTCGTAGGGATGCAGGCCCGTCTGCTCGTCCCCGTCTTCTGAGCCATCTCCGTCAGTGTCAGGGTTTGCGGGGTCGGTGCGCGCCCAGTATTCAGCCACGTTGGTGAGGCCGTCGTCGTCGTTGTCTGTCGTTGCGTCGGTGTAGTCTCCGGGGTCGAGTCCGTGGTCCACTTCCCAAGCGTCCGGCTGTCCATCACCATCCATGTCGTGTGCGCCCAGGTATATGAACAGCGCGCCTTCGTCTGCGAAGCCGTTGTCGTAGTAGGGAGCCCCCACGATGATGTCCTGACAGCCGTCGCCGTTGACGTCTGCGGCTCCGGCAACGGCCGTGCCCGTGTAGGCGTAGGCCTGCCAGCCAGCGACGTACCAGTTGGTGGTGGGCGAAAGTCCGTCTGCCGACCCCAGGTACAGGCAGGTCAACCCATCGTCTATTGAGCCGTAGTCATAGCCGGAAGATCCGATCACAAGATCGTCGTAGCCATCGGCGTTGGTGTCCCCGGCGCGCGCGATCGACGCCCCGAAATAGGCGTAGCTCTGCCCTCCGGACAGAGCCCAGTCCGGCGTGGCCACGGGGCCGTCAGCTGCCCCATAGAAGACCAGAACGCGTCCCTCGTTCGTCTCGTTGTCCGTGTAGTAGGCGCTTGCGATGGCGATGTCCGCAAAGCCGTCACCATTCACATCGCCGGCTGCGGACACCGCGAGGCCGAGGTATGCGTCGGCCTGGTTGCTTTCAGTGACCCAATCCGGTGTCACAGACAGTCCGGCGGCGGAGCCGAAAAAAAGGCAGGCACGCCCCTCGTTGGTCTGCCCGTTGGCATGGTTGCTCGCACCGACTAGGACATCGCTGAAACCGTCGGCGTTGACGTCCCCCGCGCTGGCGGTCGCGATGCCGAAGTAGGCCTCCTGTTGTCCACCGGTAGCCGACCAATCGTGTTCGGTGCTTGGCCCGCTCTCCGAGCCGAGGAACAGGAAAGCGGCACCCTCGTCGGTGGATCCGCCGTCGTACCCTGAGGCCCCCACAACGAGGTCGGCATAGCCATCGCCGTTGACGTCGCCGGCGCCGGCAACCGACCTGCCGAAGTAGGCCTCACCCTGATCGCCGTCCGCCATCCACACCGGGGTGCCCGCAAGTCCGTCTGCGGTGCCGAGGAAGAGGAATACGGCTCCTTCATCGGTCTCTCCGTTGTCGTAGCCGGTTGCCCCGATGGCGAGATCGTCGAACCCATCGCCGTTGACATCTCCAGCACCCGCCAGCGAGGTCCCCAGGTAGGCTTCCTTCTGATCCCCTTCCGTTGTCCAGTCGGGAGTGCTCCCCAAGCCGGATTCGGACCCCAGGAACACGAACACGGCCCCTTCATCCGCCTGTCCGCCGTCGTAGTACGATGCGCCCACGGCAACATCATCATAGCCGTCCTGGTTGACGTCCCCGGCGGATGCGACGGATGCGCCGAAGTAGGCGTAATGCTGTCCGCCGGTGGCGACCTGTGCTGACCCTGTGGGTAAGCCGCCTCGCGATCCGTAGAAGACGGAAGCCTGTCCCTCGTCGGTGTTGTCGCTGTCGAAGCCGCTGGCGCCGATGATGATGTCGTCGGCACCATCGCCGTTGACATCACCTGCACCGGAAACAGACACGCCGAGGTAGGCTTCGTCCTGCCCTCCTTCTGTCGTCCAATCCGGTTCGGTGGGCAGGCCTTCGGCTGAACCGAGGTAGACGCTGGCACGTCCTTCGTCAGTGTTCCCGTTGTCGTAGTAGGTTGCGCCGACGACCACGTCGTCGTAGCCATCGCCGTTCACATCGCCTGCACCGGAAACGGATGCACCAAGGTAAGCCTCCTCCTGATTGCCCTCCGCGGTCCAGACGGGTGTGGTCTCGGGGCCTTCCGCGCCTCCCAGGTAGAGGACAACGCGGCCTTCATCCGTTTGACCGTTGTCATAGTAGGTTGCGCCGACGATGATGTCGTCGTAGCCGTCGGCATTGATGTCCCCTGCACTTGCCACGGACGCGCCGAAATAGGCACTGGCCTGGTCGCCCTCCGCAGTCCAGCCCGGTGTCGTTCCCGGTCCGGTGGCGCTGCCCAGGAAGAGGAGTGCCCGACCTTCGTCGGTCTGGCCGTTGTCGTAGTAGGTGGCGCCAATGATGACGTCGTCGTAGCCGTCTCCGTTCGTGTCGCCGGCCGTGGCGACTGATGCTCCCAGGTAGACGTAGTCCTGACTGCCTTCCACGATCCAGGCTGCCCCGGTGGCAAGCCCCGTCGTGCTGCCAAGATAGACGAAGGCCGCTCCCTCATCGGTCTGGCCGTTGTCGTAGTAGGTAGCGCTGATGATGATGTCGTCGTAGCCGTCTCCGTTCGTGTCGCCGGCCGTGTCGATTGACGCTCCCAGGTAGGCGTAGTTCTGATTGGCTTCAGCCGTCCAGGCCGCATCGGTGTTCAGGCCGTCGGCCGACCCTAGAAAGAGCGAGACTCGTCCCTCGTCGGTCTGGCCTCCGTCATAGTATGTTTCTCCGACGATGACATCACTGTAGCCATCGCCATTGACGTCGCCGGCGGTCGCGACGGGACTCCCGAAATAGGCTTCTTCCTGGTCGCCCTCCACGCTCCAGCCCGAACTCGAGAGCAGACCGCTCCCGGTGCCATGAAAAACGAACGCGGCGCCCTGATCCGTCAGGCTGTTGTCGAAGTACGGGACACCGACGATGACATCATCGTAGCCATCGCCATCCACATCGCCGGCGTCGGCCACGGATGCCCCCAGGTAGGCGTAATCCTGGAGCCCTGTGGAGGACCATGGCGCGGAGTCCGGGATCCCCGTCGGAGAACCGAGGTACACGAATGCCCCACCCTCATTCTGGAGGCTATCATCGTAGTAGCTTGCCCCCACGATGACGTCATCACACCCATTGCCGTCTACGTCTCCCGCGGTCGCCACTGACAGGCCGCTATAGGCGTAGGCCTGATCGCAGAAACCGCTCCACGCCGGGACCGTGCGAAGCCCCGTGGCTGCTCCGTGGTAGACAAAAGAAGCGCCTTCGTCCACTTCCCCGTCGTCAAACTGTGACGCCCCGACGATGATGTCCGCCATGCCGTCGTTGTTAACGTCGCCTGCTGCTCCTGCCGCAGCTCCGAACGTGGCGTAGTCTTGTCCGCCCGCCAGCGCCCAGGACGCCACGGATTCGAGGCCGTCCGCCGATCCGTAGTAGACCAGAGCTCTTCCTTCGTCGGTGTAGTCGGCATCGTAGTAGGGAGCACCGATCACGACATCTCCGTAGCCGTCGCCATTGACATCGCCTGCCGCGCCCGCGGCGGAGGCGAAGTAGGCGTAGGCCTGTCCACCGTCCGCAGACCAGGTCGGTGTCGATCCGAGTCCCGTGGCTGATCCCGCAAAGACAAACGCCCGTCCTTCATCGGTCTCACCGTTGTCGTAGTAGGCGGAACCGACGATGACATCATCGAACCCATCACCGTCGACATCGCCGGCGGATGCAGCGGCCACCCCCAGGAAGGCGTTCTCCTGGTTCCCTTCGGTCGTCCACGCGGGTGATGAGCCGATCCCGGAAGCGGAACCGAGGAAGACGAAGGCCTTCCCCTCGTCGCTTTCGCCGCTGTCATAGTAGACGGCGGCCACGATCACATCGTCGTAGCCGTCGCCATTGACATCACCTGCGCTCGCGACGGTTCCGCCAAAGTGGGCGCTCTCCTGGTCACCTTCGGCCGTCCAGCTGGGGGTGGTCGCAAGGCCCGTTGGTGACCCATGGTAAACCATGGCTTTCCCTTCGTCAGTCAGGTCCCCATCCCAGTTGGTGGCGGCCACGATGAGATCGTCGTAGCCGTCACCGTTCACATCGCCGGCGCTTGCCGCGGATACGCCAAGGTAGGCTTGGTCCTGTTCGCCGTGGATGGTCCAGAATGGGCTTGACGATAGTCCCGATTCCGAACCGTGGAACACCATCGCACGACCTTCGTCCGTGTAGACATCGTCGAAATTGGGCGCTGTGACGACCACATCGTCGTATCCGTCTCCGTTGGTGTCCCCGGCCGGGGCGACCTTCGCGCCGAAGAACGCATCTCGCTGGCCTCCGGTGAGTGTCTGTCGTGTTGCGGGACGAGCCAGCATGGGATCAACGATCACAGGATAGATGGCCTCAGTGTCGTCCACAGTCAGCTCAATGCAGACCGCCTCTCGACTCTCGGGGTCCTGCGCCTCCGGTGGGTATGACATTGCGATCGTTGCCGGGAGGCGTGTTCCTTCAGCGTCACGCACGATCAAACCGCCATAGTGCAGCACGTCCGCGTTCAATGCGTCATGGAAGCGGACCACTGAGCCGGTGGCGTCCAGTTCCGGACGCAGCCCTTCGGTGATCACCGCCCCCCGGACGACAAGGGGGCCTTCCCCTCGAGGGGAGGCGTTGACGTCAAAGCCCTGCTCAAGTCCCGCCGGCATGTTCTCATACCACTCGGTCACGCCGTCGTGTCGGTACTCGATCCGGTCGCCCTGAGCGACAGGGGACGTTTGCCCGAGATGGACCCTGGTCTCTCGCCTGCCGTAGCTGACCATGCGCCAGTGCCACGACCACTCAGAGTTGTCTGCCACGTTGTCCTGCGCAGCCGTCGTGCTTCGTGCGTCGGTGGTCCCGAGGGGAGGGGCATGCGTCACCTGTGCTCTCCTGGTTGCGCAACGCTGCACGATTCGCACTCCATCGGCGGCGAAGCGCATCCGCAGGTTTTGTGCGCGGTTCGCGGCGTGGTACACGTCTTCTGATGAGCTCTGGCGTGCCCTGTACTCGCGGTCGGCAATGTGGCGTTGGACGGCAGCCCACCAGGATGACGTCTCGGTGGCTGGCGTCAGGACACTGGCATTGGCTCTCGGAGCCAGTCTTCCCACGTCACGTTTCACGGTCGATGCAGCAAGATCGGCGGATGCCGTGTCTGCCGGTGGGGGGAGGTCGTTCCCTCCCGCCGTCGCGGACAGTATCACAAACACTGCTGTGGCTGAAATTCTGGCCATGCCTGCCTCTATGGGACTGTGTGCGGTCACCGTCTTCTCCGCGCCTTCTCTTGTCGTCAGGAGGTGCTGAAGAACCGCTTTGCGGTCACGTTTTCCGGGTCAAGGGTGAGCACATCGAAGAAGATCCGACTTGCCGCGTCGAGGTCGTCTTGTGCCACCTTGAGCAGTGCGAGTTCGGCCAGAAAGGGAACATCGGTGGGGTAGGCACGGAGCATTCGGTTGACGGTCTTCTCAGCCTGCGAGATCTTGTCCTGAGAACGCAGTGCGATGGCCAGGCGCAGGTTTGCGTAGTAGTTCCCTTTGTCTTCACGGGTTACCTGTCGGGCCAGCTTCTCCACGGCTTGGTAGCGTTCCTGTGCGAGGAGGGGCAACATGCAGCCCAGTTTTGGCTCGATGGCTTCAGGAGCGGCCTTCGTCGCCGCCCGGTAATGGCTCTCGGCGTTGGCGTAGTTGCCTTTCAGGTAATGGAGCCAGGCCAGACGCAGGTTTGGGGTGTATGCGGCGGGATACTGGTCATGGACGACTGCCAGCGCTTTGATGGCATCGCTGTAGTTCTGGCTCTTCTCGTATCGGTACGAACGGTGGTAGCAGTCGCGGATTTCGGCTGAAGTCAGGGAGGGCGAGGCGCTTGTTCGGAGCAACTGAGCAGCTCCATTTCGGTTCGCCTGAGCAGATACATCGCCTGCCAGGATGCGGTGGCCGGCCCAGACGACAACGGTGCAGACGACCGTTGCCATGGCAGCGTTTTTGGTGAACGTGTTCCGCATTGCCTGTTTCCTTCTCTTGTGCCCGTCGCTGGTGTCCGGCGACGGGGCAGCCGTCAAAACGTGTGTCTGAACAGCAGGGAGATGCTGTCGGCGTGAACTGTGCTACTGAGTCCCAGGTGTCTGAAGGTCTCGCGGCTCACGCGGAGCTCGAGTGTGTCACGCCTGCCGAGGGAACGGGATAGCGCGATGCCGAAGCCGCCGGTGTGTTCTTCCGCCACGCTGTAGACCACAAACCCATCGCCTCGGACGGCGAACGCCTGCTCGCCCTGCCACATGAATCCGGACAGACTCCAGGCTCCAGCCAGGAGGGTCAGGTGCTCCTCGACCGAGAGAAACGTCTTCTGCCCCAAGCCAACGTCATTGTCGAGATGTATCCAGTGCCCCCGTACTTCCCCCTGAACACGATGGTCCCAGCCGCGCCACAGTGTCATCCCTGCGTGTACGGTCACCTGTTGGGCCAGGAAGCTTGGGGGATACTGGTCGTATGTGGTCAGGTAGCCGTCGATTCCTGCTCCCCAGGTCTGCTCGTGCTGGTAGTGGGCGCCAAGAAAAGCAGTCCAGGCTCCGTCGGTGACGTCATCGTCTCCGCTGATGGCATGCGCCCCCAGACGGAGCCGCCAGGGCCACAGGCCGAAGTGGGAGTAGACCGTTGTCAGATCCCACTGGCGCACCACGTCAGCGTTGCTGTAGTCGATCGTCAGCCTGTCTACCTCCATTTCGAGCAGATGGTTCAGTCCGTGTCCCAGGTACAGGTAGATGCCGCTGACGTGCGCATCGTCTTTGATGTCGGAGTGTTTGTAGTCGACCGCTCCCCCATAGACGGCAGCATCCAGTCGCGTCTTCTCCCCGGCCGGGCACGCGACGGCGACGAATGCCGACACGATTAGCAGTATCTCAGCTCTCTTCATGGTCCACCTTCACCAATTCCAGTTCATTCACTCGAATCGATGCGATACCCAGACGGCTGTCGACCCGGATGCGGGCGGACATGCTGACTCGCGGCAGCTTCGACTCGATGGTCGACTCGACTTCGGTTCGGGTCAGGAACCGCTGGGTTACGCGCACACGGCCGAGCTTCGGCCAGAACGAGGAGAGGAAGCGGATCAGCGGGCGCTGCACGCCGGATGTGGCGACACCGACGGGGACAAAGTCATCCCAGCACAGCCCCGGGCGGTAGCCCAGGGGCAGCCGCGGGAGAGCCTGGAAGAGCATGTTCAGGTAACGATCGTCCCCGGTTGTGCGGTAGATGAAGAAGGTGTGGTCGTGCTTGCCGAAGTAGAGCTTGCCTCGTCTCGAGGACATGTAGAAGGTACCATCAGGCGCCATGCCGACGGTCAGCTGGATTCGGTCTATTTCCTCTCCATTCCGCAGGACGGCGTATTCGAGAACGTCATCGAGGACGAGGCTCGTGTACCTGTCCAGCTCCTTGTCCACCCGCAGCGTCTCTATCGTCTGCCCCTGTTGAGGGACGTTGTTGGCCTGGTGTGTGCTGCCTTCGGCATAGCTGATGAAGCTGGATGGGAGCGTCGCGGCACCGATGACGTCGGTGTCCTGGACCTGGATGTGAATGTGCGGCTGCGGCGAATAGCCTGAGTTGCCGCATAAGCCGAGCGGCGCGCCTGGCTCCAGCCAGTCACCTTCCGCCACGCAGATCGAATCCGCCGCGAAATGAGAGAGCTCGACGTATAGCCCGGCAGTGTCCTGGATGAGAACGACGTTTCCCCAGTTGTTCCCGGTGTCCGGGCTGCCGATCGGGGTGTCGGGGAGGTCTGAGACCACTTGGACAACACGACCGCGCACCGGCGACAACACAGGCTTGCGGAAGGCGTAGTAGTCGTCCAGGACTACACCACTGTTCCGGTGCGTCTGCCCCTCGTCGTCGGTGATCACGAAGTCAAAGGCGTACCGCCAGTTGCCCTTGTGCGTCCATTGGCCGTCAACCCCTTGCCATACGGTCCAGGCTCCGGCGAACGGCAACTGCAGTTTGCGGGCCTCTCCACGGTAGCGCAAGCGATTGCTGAGATGGTTCTCCAGTGTTTCTTCGGGTGTCCGGCCCATGCTTCTGGCAATCAGGGGGGATCCGGCCAGTCCCAGGACGTAGATGAAGCCCAGGGAGATCAGGTTGAAGGGCAGCGTGAAAACCGGCAATCCGCAATAGGACAGGAACACCACAGCCGCATCCAGCACGATAGTGGCTGTTCCCACAGCCACCAGAGCCACGAGATAGCTGCCGAGGGAGGGAACCAGGAACACGCCTCCCACCGCCATGGCGATGAGGATGAAGTTGAAGCTGTACGGGTCGGCGAACGCCTGTGTGCCTGAGCCGAGCATGAGCCATCGCATGCACGCACCCGCATAGTACCCGACGATGGCCAGCATGAACAGGATGCGCGATGCACGGAAAACGATCAGGCTGAAGATTGCCCCGACAAGCACGCTCGGGGCGAAAAGGATGGCCCCGAAGGACAGAAAGAAGCCCGAGAGCCACACCGGTAGATTCCAGTCCGACGCAAGAAGACGCGTGCTTCCGGGGGCAGCCACGAGGAGGTTGCTGTAACGCAGAGATGCGAGGTAGACAAGCGAGCTGACCACGACGAACGGCAGGCTCAGAACCGGCAGCACGAGGTATGTGCGTAGCACGTGCGCCAGGAACGCCGTGACCACAAATGCCAGCATTCCCGCGGCAATGGCGAAGAACACGGTCAGCGGTGCAAGCCTGAACAGGTACCCCACGGAGAGCCCCACCAGCAACGGGTTGTACGTGTAGAATCCTGAGGCCAGGAATTCCTTGTCCATGTTGATGAGTCGGGCAAGAGCATAGGCCGCCACCACCGAGATGACCCCGGCCAGCCCCACGTTTGGATTCAGCAACGTGACTGCCAGTATGGCAACGCCCGTCGCTCCGCCCTGGAGGAAGAGGATCTCCGGGTAGCTGTGGAGTATGGCTTTGGCGTGTTGCTTCATGGACTTCCGAAGGGCCTACTCGTCCGCGGAGGAGACTGGCTCGCTGCCTTGCGTGTCGTGGGAGGAACTGCTGAACGCATTGAGGGCAAGCCGTTCCGGGAGGCGTTCCCGGCGGGTCAGATCGGTCAGATCCTCGCCGTCCCGTATGACATCGACTTCGCCGTTCTGGCCGATCAGGACAACGCAGGGGCGGTAGTGGATGAACTGCATCCACTGGGTCACGTTGTAGGCCCCGACCGGTGAGAAGATGAGGCGTGTTCCCCGGCTCAGGGGGGGCAACGGGATGCCGTCGTCGAGCACGTCGATGTTCATGCACAGAGGACCGTAGAGGACGGACGTTTCGTTGACGCCGTTGACCTCCCGGTCGATCTCGACATTGAACTTGTACCAGAACGAGGTGAACAGGGTGTTTACGCCGGCGTCGAGGATGTAAGCTCGGATTCCCTCGGGGAGCCTCTTGGATGCCTCGACAGTTGTGATCAGCCACCCGGCTTCATCGATCATGGCTCGGCCTGATTCCAGAATTAGTTCCGGGCAGTCCCCCGGACGCAGCCTACGGGACAGGGCATCGCACAGCTCTTCTGCAAATTGGTCGACTGACGGAACTGACAGTTCCGGTGCGAACATGGTCCCTTTGAGCCGACTGCATGACGGCAGTCCCCCGCCGACGTCAATCCGCTCGATGGACATCCCGAAGCTGTCCTGCAACTCGTAGGCGAAGTCGACCATCTTCTCCACCTGCCGGGCGTAGGCGGAGGGTTCGAGGATGAAAGTCCCAATGTGACAGTGCAGTGCATTGATGGTGAGTTTGCCGCCGTTCACCAGGCGTTTGGCAGCGTCCGCGGCCTGTCCGGACTCGAGATTGAACCCGAACCGTGACCACTGAGGGTGGATGCCGGCATCGAGATTCAGCCGAAGTCCCACACTGATCTTCCGCTCGAGTCGAGTGGCGAGGACTTCGAGATCCTGGAGTTCATCGAGGTGGTCGATGTTGATCTGTGCCCCTTCCGACACGGCCCGCTCCAGAGCGTCCATCGGTTTGTACGGGCCATTGAAGATGATCTGATCCCCGGGTACCCCCAGGCGGCGTGCCTTGTCGTATTCCATGGACGACACCACTTCAGCGAGGGCCCCCTCCTGATGCATGATCGCACAGACTGCATCCAGGTAGTTCGTCTTGTACGACCACGCGAAGGTCACATTGGGGTAGCGGGTCGAGTAGGCGCTGTGCACGTGGTGGCACCGGCGCCTGATGGCTCGCTCGGAAAACACAAACAGTGGGGATCCGTGACGGGATACGAGATCGTCGATCGACACCCCGGCAATGCTCTCCTTTACTTTGCGTGAATAGGCAGGACTGCCCCCGAATTTGTTCATCAGGCCGCTCTGAAGTTTGGTGATGACCGGCCTCTCGTACTCTTTCCTCATGGTGTTTCTCCTCGCACCGTAAGTGCCTGGAATGTTGCCATATCAGTGACCAGTTCGTAGGTGTAACGCACAAACAGCTTCCCCGCGTCGTATCCGTTGGTGGCGGCGACCGGCATGTTCAGGCAGGAGCGGAGCAGTTGAGCCGGCATGTTGGCCCCAACGGATGTCGCGAAGTACAGCCACGCCGGGAAGCGAGGGTTGAGCTCGATGAGATAGAGCTCGTCTCCCGAAGAGATGCACTCCAGCTCAAACGGGCCACGCCACTGGAACTGCTCCACGAAGCGACGGGCGGCCGACAGCATGCGTTCGTTGCGGATCGTCACCCCCGTCCAAATCTTGCCCAGAGAGGTCACGGATAGTTTCTTGATGCCGACCAAACCGAGATTTTCGCCTTTCCCGTCGCCCAGACCGATGACATTCACCTCGTCCCCCGAGACGATTTCCTGGACGATGACCGGGTATCCCCACTTCGCGACCAGCCGGCTGAAGTGGCCGATCGCCTCCTGAGTCGTCGAGGCACGGTAGGCCTGGTAGAGGCTTCCCTTGACCATCACCGGGAGGCCGATGTCCTCCACGGCCTTCACGAGCGTATCAATGCTCGTTACCACCTCGGTCTTAGGAAGGTCCACACCAATCCGTTCGGCCATCAGGCCCAGGCGATCCTTACCCCGCAGTTTGAACTGTTTCATGGTCGGGAGGAACGTACGAATGCCGTGAGCGTCAAGTTCGTCAGCGTACTTGATGAAGAAGGGAAGCTCAGCGTCCAGGCAGGGGATAATGAGATCCAGCCCGTGGTTCTCCTTGATGTGGAGCAGACGTGCCAGGTACGCACTGGCGCTGCCCGATGGGTATGGGACGATGTAGCTCTTGTCCACGATCCAGTCCATGTAGACGCCGGGCTCCATGGAGTCGTAGGCCAGCCCAACGATTTCCACGTCCAGATCCGGACTCTCACGGAGGCTGCGAGCGACACCAATGCCCGGACCGGGATTGTCCATCGCACTGATTCCTGATACTCCCACCCGTATGGCCGCCATGCTCTTACCTCACGCAAGCTTGAGTGTTCGCAGTCTGAGCCGGAAATCGGCAATATCACGAACGGCTTCGTCCAGCGTCACTTCGAACTCCTCGGTGAGTTGCTGGGCGATCGCCTCGTCACTCTCTTTGCGACGCAGTGCTTCCACGATGACGACCGCTGTCGTATTCATCGTGTAGCAGGCGCCGCTCGCAGGATCGAAGGAGAATCCTTCGCTGTTCATGGCCAGGTTCGTCAGTGCCGACATCTCTGTATCCCTCCGATTATCGATTGAGCGCCACTCGGTGGCCAGTGTCTGTGTTCTCTGACCGGACGACGTGCTGTTCGGCGTCCCGCATGTGTGTCTAAACGGGAAGGGAAGAGAAGTGTCTACGGGTTGGGGATACTTTTTCCCTTTGGACTTCCAGGTAGGCATGCGCGGCGGGTTCCGGAGGATGATGGACGATGGTCCCCGGGGATGTCCTGAAGGTGGCTTCGGGGGGCTACTGATCCGGTCATGGATAGTGCTGTAAACCGGGGGGCAGGTCTCAGTGTTCAGGCGTCAGGATTTGAGCCTGAAGCCAGACATCAGATACCTGAAGCCTGATCCGGGCCAACGCATCATTGAATGTCGCTGGATCAGCCAGGTCGGTTCCTGGTGGGTCGTGGTAGCCTACACGGCATTGGTGATACGTTGGGCTGCGGTCACATCTGCGACGCTCAGCTGAAGCATGGCTCACTCGATCTCCTCAATGCGCACATCGTCAACCCAGACCGTTCCACTGACGTCTTGAAGGCCAAAGCGGATGTAGTCGGGAGGGACTTTGGTTACGCCCTTGAGAGGCGGCATCGAGGTGAACTCGAAGGCCTGCTTCTTCCATCCGAACGTGCCGGTATACTTCTTGGTCGGAGGGAAGAAGACGTTGCGGTGTGACCAGACGTTGGCGTAAGCACCGTGGAACTTCGGGTTGCCGTTTTCCAGGCGCACGATGTCCTTTCCTCTGATGAAGAAGCTCAGGCGATAGCGCTTCCCGGTCTCGAGTTGTCCGCCTTCGCCTGGCAGACCAATCTGGCTCACAATCACGCGTCGTTGGGTGTCGTTTTCGATGCGCACGCTTTGCCTGCCTTCGCGGTAGGTTGTCGTGTCCAGGAAGGCACCCTCCTTCCCTTCAGCGGGCAGGTTTCTGGGGAAGTGCCAATCGGCGGGCCTTCCCTTGTCGTCGAGGTCCTCAAAGCTGCCATTGCGGACCGTGGCCTTTCCGGGGTCTGCCAAGATGGTCACGAATCGCAGGCTACCGAAACGGCTGATGTCATGGAAGCTCTTCTGCAGGAAGGGACTCCAGGTCATGAACTGGTTGTCTGCTTTGTCCGTTGTCGCAATGTTCCGGCTGCGGTTCATGTTGGCTACCCATGATGCTCCCGGAACGAGCGGGACATCACTCAGGGCTTTCACCGGAATCGCGGCTTCAGCTATCCATCGGTCTTCGGACACGCGTGTCCGGACGGTGGCGGCGCTTTGCCAGGAACGGTCAATGTCCTCCTTGACAAGTCGGGCGCCCTTGCGGGTCACCTTGCTGTCTGCGGTGTGCCCTCCGGCGTTGATGATCAGGTGGTAGTAGGTGGTGCGGTCCTCAGACGGGTTGAGGAAGATCTCGACGGCGGAATCCCGCCACATGTTCAGATCATCGTTGGTCGTGGTGTTCACGAGCAGATCCCGGGGCCTGGGCTCTTCGCAGTCGTAACTCACATAGAGCATATCGTCATCCCACACTACCCTTACGGCTGTGCTCACGCGGGGATCGCTGCCATCATTGGGTACCAGGTAGATGGGCTTGGCTGTGGCCCAGGCCGCGTCGTCCAGTTGGCCATCGATGATGATTGGGTTCGCTGCGGGGCGCTGGGCGACCTCGTGGCTCAAGTCACGAACGGTCCCGACGCGGTCGAAGTAGGCCTTCCGCTGACGCTGTATTTCGCCTAAGAACTTGACCTGGAAGAAGTTCACGCGCTCCAGCGCGGCAGAGTCGCCGTTCGCCTGTTGGCAGGCTTTGTCGAGGTGTTCCGTAAGCTCCGTCATGACGGCATCAGTGTAGATCTCGTCCCAGACTTCCTCGTCTGTCCTGGGCACCGGCATTGGGCCGAGGGCTGTGTCGCGGGTTTCTCCCAGTGTCTGGTTGGTCCAGAGGTCCTCGATTCGAGCGAGGAACGTCCCCATCGTCTTGGCTGCCGGACCGAAGAGCGCGCTGTTGTGGTCCCGCATGAGGGCATTGACGTCGGTCTGCGTGTTCCAGGCAGTCTTGTAGAACACATAGTTGTTGAGGTAGTTGAAGAGGAGGTAGTAGTTGCTGCCCTGTGAGCGTGCCCCGCGAATGTGCGGGGCAAGGCGGCTGTAGTACGTGGAGATCAGCTGCGTACTGACTGGGGGAACGCCCTTGGGTGTGTTGCCGTTGTAGTCATGCATGTAGTTCCAGAGCCAGACTTTGCCGGTCTTGATTCTCTGGTTCCAGGCCTTGATGAGCTCGTCGTTGCGGCGGCGCAGCTCTGGGATCGGGTCGTTCCACGGACCGCGAGTACAGACCTGAACGAGTACGTTGTCAGGGATGTCGAGGTCGCTGCTTGGCACATCCCGGTAGCAGCCGTAGGCGAAGCAGGTCACGTAACCCGAAACGCCGTTCCGTTTCAGGCGATTGGCGATTCTGCAGACGTACCCCCAGATAAGGTCAGATTGGCGCCCTTGTTCCCAGTATGGCCAGCTGTGCGGCGAATGGTCCCAGTTGCTCTTGCTCAGCCCGTCTTGCGGACAGAGATCGACGTAGCCGGGTTGGTGGCTCGAGGGATCATAGGCGATCCTCCCTCGACTGGTCAGAATGCCGCGCGAGGCCGCGGGTTTTCCGGTCAGGTAGGCTTCCGCATCGAGATAGACCTCGTTCAGGAAACCTTCGTTCATGTAGTCAATGTGTCCCCGGTGGCCATGGATATTGGGATTGCTGTCACGCTTCCCATTGGCCAGGATGGCGAAGTACTCGGGGTTGGTGTGGCCGAAGCGTTTCAGGTAGCCGCGGCGGGTCAGCCCATGGCAGCAGGGGATGTAGCGCGTCCCGTAGCGCCAGCGCAGATTCATCAGAGTCCAGGTCCAGCGGTCGTCGACCAGCCGTGTACCGTCGGGCAGTTGTGTGTCGCCGGAGAATCGGAGTCCGCGTTGGTCAAAGTCCGGGGCTTCGTAGATGTCCATTGCCGGGACGTGCAAGTCGGCCTGCTTCGGAGTGACGGTGCCCACCTTGCCGGGAAAGAAGAAGCGCACTCCGGCGAAGCGTTCGAGGAACTCGTAGGCTCCGAATAGCGTGCCGCGTTCATAGAGAGCTCCCCACAGGTACATCCCGCGTTTGGGCTCACGCTCCTTGTCGTCGCGTCCAGCGATGAAGATGTTGTTGCCCACGCTCTTGATGATAAAGGCGTCCCGGGGGAGTGCCGCGCCGTCGATTCCGTTCGTGGAAGCCAGTGTGGTGGCTCCCAGATGGATGGCAGGTTTGCCGCCGTCGGGTTCAGGCACGATTGGCAACTTGGCTCCTGTGCATGCCTGTAGGAGCGTCTGAATCTCCTCAGCGGCAAACGCCGCCACGGATCCCGCGTCCGGAGGCACCACGATTTCCGCCTGTGGTCTGTTGCCCGTAATGAGGGGGATCTGACGTGCCGCATCAACGCGACAGCGATGGTTGGTGGCGTAGGGATGAGCTTGGGCAGAGGCAGTGCACGTGGACGTGGCGAGGGCGCTAAGAACGGCGGCTGCTAGTAGACGAGGCATAGTCTGGTCTCCCAGTTCTTTAGTAGAGAAGGTCGGCGTTGCAGGAAAGACTACTCCCAGCCTAAGACGAATCCACGCTCTCCAGGGATGACACCGAGACGATTCCGCAAGGCGAGGCATTGGGCCTCGAAGGTGTCGACCTGGCGCTTCAACGCGTCGACTTCCGGAGTCGATCCCGAGGGGGACGCCCGCAGGAGGTCTGACAGTTCATGTGGATCGGTTTGCAGGTCGTACGCTTCATCACCATAGTCCGGATCCCGCACGTAGGAATGCGTTTTCGTACGCGCGCCTTGCAGCAGGCCGGGGTGTCTGCCGGCCGTCGCGATTCCGCCTGGGAATGTCGTGCCCAACGTGCCCAGGTAGGCACCCACCTGTGCGAACAGCGCATCGCGAAGCGGCGTACTCGCCCCCTCGGCCACCCACTCGACCAAGTCGTGCCCCTGCGCATAGTCGGGGATGTCCAGACCGGCCAGGTTGAGGATGGTCGGGAACAGATCAATGGTGTTGACCAGGTGGTCGATGTGTTCGGGACGGCTGCCCGGTGTTCCCGGCGGCGGGACGATGATCAACGGCACATGGAGCAGGCACTCGTAGAGAGACTCTGACTTGTTGAACAAGCCCTTCTCGCCGGTGTAATCGCCGTGGTCGGAGCTCAGAATGACCCACGTGTTTTCCAGCAACCCCCGCTGATCCAGGGCATCATGGACGCGGCGCAGTTGGTCGTCCACGTAGGCGATCATGCCGTAGTAGGCTGCCACGACTCGCCGGGTGTCCATGTCGGTTGCCTCTTGCGTTCCGCATTGCTTCCTGCACTCGTCTTGCCAGACGGGCAGGGCGTCGTTGTCCCCCCGCGGCGGCAAGGGCAGTTCGGCGGGATCAAACATGGTGTCGTAGGGGCGGGGGACGAAGTAGGGCGGATGTGGGTCATCGTAGCAAAGGTGGAGGAAAAAGGGCATGCCGGACGCGTCCGCCGCATCGATCATGCGGATGATGCGTTCCGTGAGTCGGGCAGAACTCCCGTCCGTGGCATCGCGATCGATCGTGCCCGATGACCAGCCGACGTCGTTCCGTCCTGTCCGGATGTGGGCCATCCACGACTCGTAGAGGGGACCGCGGCGGTGCATCGGCACCTGCTCATGCCATCCACGGGACAGGTTCCGCTCGGGTTCATAGTGCCCGGCCACCGCGGTGTAGTATCCTCCCGCAGTCATGAGCTCTGCGAGCTGCGGCAGATTGCAGGGGGCTCGATTCTGATGGCAGCTGACCTGGTGAACCAGGGGATGAACCCCTGTGTGTACCGAGGCCCGGGACGGCGTGCAGATCGGGCTGGCCGAATAGGCTTGGCTGAACGCCCACCCACGTTTGGCCAGACCATCGGTGAATGGCGTCGAGACGTGCCTGTTCCCCAGGAAGCCCATGGCGGACGCTTTGGCCTGATCGAACATCAGGTAGACAATGTTCGGCGATTCCATGCAGACTCCTGTCGTTCGTCGGCAGCTTGCGGACAATTGTCCATTACATATACCGCCGCAAGCCTGATCCGGTTACTGACGTGGAGTTCCGTGCCTCACCACGGGGAGTGGCGGAGTGGTGGGACGGAACGACGCGCGGCAGGAACGGCATCGTCATGGTCGCTCCATCTTGAGCCACTGCCAGCACTCTCTGACTCGAGCATCTCAGTACTCTATACCTTTACATGAGTGATCGCGGCGTATGTCTCATTTTGAGATAGATGCATTATATGATCGACTTTTACGTTGTTAGCTGTTGATCGTGGTCTTGCCGAGGGCTATCTTGTCTCTGAACACCACCCCTTGGCGGCCGTGATGGCTGACCTTTCTGAGGAGACCTGAGGATGACTGATTCGTTTGAGTGGCCGGCCGTTTCCCGGCACATCTGGGATGTCAAGTACCGTTTCCGGCGCGGAGGAGTACCGGTTGACAATGAGGTGTCAGACACGTGGATGAGGGTCGCGACTGCCATTGCCCAGCGTGAGGCAGACCCGGAGGCGTGGACCGAACGGTATCTGGCGATCCTGAAGGATTTCCGCTTCCTTCCCGGGGGGAGAATTTTGGCCAATGCAGGGACGAACCGCACCTGCACGACGATGTTCAACTGCTATGTCATGGGCACAATAGAGGACTCCATCGAGGGGATTTTTGAGACCGTCAAAGAAGCGGCCCAGACCCAGAAGCAGGGCGGCGGTGTGGGGTTTGACTTTTCCACTATTCGTCCGCGTGGGACCGGGATTTCCGGGATTGACTCAGCCGCTTCCGGGCCGTTGAGTTTCATGGGCGTTCTGGATGCCACCTGCCGGACTATCATGAGCGCCGGACAGCGCCGGGGGGCTCAGATGGCGATCATGCGCTGCGATCACCCTGACATTGAGGACTTCGTGTCTGCCAAGCAGGGCACGGGTGCACTGGCCATGTTCAATCTCTCGGTGGCGGTGACCGATGCCTTCATGGCAGCTGTGGAAGCGGATGATGATTGGGACCTGGTGTTCGATGGTGAAATACGGCGCACCATTAAGGCCCGGGACCTGTGGGAGAAGATCATGCGGTCCACCTACGACTACGCCGAGCCCGGCGTGCTGATGGTCGATCGTGTGAATGCCTGGAACAACCTGCACTACTGCGAGGATATTCGGGCAACCAATCCGTGTGGAGAACAGCCGCTCCCCCCCTATGGAGCGTGTCTGCTTGGCTCGCTCAATCTGACCCGTTTCGTCGATGCACCGTTCGAGGCCGAAGCCCGGCTCGACCTGGAGGGAATCAAGGAGACCGCACGGACGGCGGTGCGACTTCTCGACAATGTGATCGACATGTCGGAGTATCCGCTGGAACGCCAGCGCGAGGAAGCTCAGGCCAAGCGGCGCATGGGAATCGGTATCACCGGGCTGGCCGACATGCTGATCATGCTTGGGATCCGATATGGTTCGGAGGAAGCCCGGGATCTGGCGGGCTCAGTCATGCAGACTATCACACACGCGGCCTATGACGCCTCGGCTGATCTCGCGGCGGAGCGTGGACCGTTCGCCAAATTTGACCGGGAATCTTACCTCGAGGGTCGGTTCGTGGCCTCATTGCCGGACGCCATCCGGGCAAAAATCGCCGAGACGGGGATGCGCAATTCGCACTTGACCAGCGTTGCTCCGACCGGAACGATCTCCCTGCTGGCCGGGAATGTGAGCAGCGGGATCGAGCCTGTGTTCGCCATGCACTACAGCCGGAGGGTCCGCAAGGGAGAGGAGGACGAAGTTGAGGAACACGAAGTGCGCGATTTCGCGTACGCCGAGTACTGCAGACAAGTGGGTGAACCGGACAGCGATGGAGACTTGCCCGGAGCATTCGTGACCACGGATCAGGTGACGCCGCGCGAGCACGTCCAAATGCAGGCCGCTGTACAGGCTCACGTGGACAGCTCAATATCCAAGACCATCAACGTGCCGTCTGATCTGCCGTTTGAGGAGTTCCAGGATATCTATCGCTACGCGTTCGATCAGGGACTCAAAGGGTGCACAACGTTCCGCCCGAATGAAAACATCACCGGCGTTCTCCTGCGCACGGAAGACAGTGGGAAGAGTGAGGCCGAGGCCGAGGCCCTGAAGCGCCCGGAAGTTCTGCCGGGAACGACTTACAAGGTCAAGACACCGCTGTCTAAGAACGCCTTCTACATCACCATCAACGATATCGAAGAGGACGGACGACGGCGTCCTTACGAGATTTTCGTCAACACCAAGAATCTTCAGCACTACAGCTGGATCGTGGCCATGACACGGCTGATGTCGGCTGTTTTCCGCCGAGAACGCGACCCTTCGTTTCTGGTCGAGGAACTGAAGTCCATCCATGATCCCAACGGAGGATACTTCAATCAGGGGCAGTATGTGCCGTCTCTGCCGGCGGAGATCGGGCGTCTGATCGAGCAGCACCTTGAACGGCTCGGATTGGTTGAGGCAGGTGAGGCGCAACCTGTTGAAGCGGACCATGGCGAGAGGCGTGGGCCGACCAAGACCCCAGGAGCCTTCTGCCCGATGTGCAACCAACCCGGCCTGCACATGCAGGAGGGATGCATGACGTGCCGAGAATGCGGGTACAGCAAGTGCGGGTGAGGCGGCCCGACTCCTGATCGTAGGTTTCGGGATGCTCGCTCCCGAAAGTCGCGGCTCTGACGGCCAGCCCAGACTGCGATTCGTGCTGAAGTCACACACGAGTTTGGCGTTCGCCAGCTGTTCTATCGCTCAGATCCGAGGGTGCAACTTGGCCGTCAAGGTCAAGACTGGTCGCGGCATGGCAGCCCCTCCCACGTTCGGGGAACGCCTCCTGCCCAATGTGGTCGCGGCATGGTAGCCCCTCTCACGTTCGGGAAACGCCTCCTGCTCAATGTGGGAGGCGGCGCCACCCGGCGACCGAATCGTGCTCAAATCGGGTGAAGTGACGGACGAGGTCCCTGTTCAGTGCGAGATCCGCCTCTGAGCTCACAGTGCGCTCTCCGGGAAGGGGCGGGGCTCGCGCGTTTTGCCTTTCTCAACTCAATGTGCTACAATGCACTGTCAAAGGCGAGGAAAGGTGGGTGTGACGAGAGTGAACGGCGCGGGTTGGGCGCCAGGCGGAGGAGTGGGTATGAGTCGACGACGCACCCGGTATTGGACTCTGATCGAGTTGCTCGTGACGATCGGCATCATCGCGATGCTTGCAGCCTTCCTTCTCCCTGCCTTGAAGCGGTCGCGTGACTCGGCCCGGATGATGAAGTGCCGCAACCATCTCAAGAATATCATCACTGCCAACTTCCTCTACATGGATGACTACGACGAGGTGTGGGCGCAGGGGAACAATGGGACGGGGACGTACTGCTGGTTCGCGGAAGAGAACTCGTTGGGGTCTTACTTGGGGGCCGTGCGAACGGCGAACGACACCAACTCTGCTCAGATCATGCGCTGCCCAAGTGCTCCTACCCCCTGGTATTCCTTCACTCGGGCCGGTGCCAAATCACGCTGGTATGTGGCTTACGGCTACAACAACCATATCGGATCCAATAACCGGAGGACGGCTGTCAAAGTCAATGAGGTAAAGCATCCGGACAAGACGATCGTCTTCTGTGATGCGTTAGTTTCATGGTTCAGCAAGTACCCCGGTGAGTTTGACGACCGCAACACGAGCCAGTACGACCCGGCCGGGAATTTTGCCAACAGATATTACAGGGATACCGTCTTTGAGAGGCACGGTGGAGAGCCGTCCCTGCGCCATTTCAAGGGGGCGAACATCGCCTTCGCGGACGGCCATGCGGGTTACAGCAAGGACTTCGTCATGGCCAAGAACGCGAAGAAGCTGACACTCTACCGGAATCCCCGGACGAAGGATAAGACTACGGCCCGTTGGCTTGCGAGACCTCCCGATCACTGGGAGTAAGCTTGGCTGTTTGGTCGCGCCTTCTGTCCGTCTCCTATGCTGCGCCGCCCGCCGTCTTTGGTCAGTCAGTGACCACGCCCAGTCGAACTCCGGGGACATCTCCCCGGGGGTAACGCTTCCCCGTCAATGCCGGACTGTCCGCGGGAAGCCGCAGGTCTCTCGCGTGCCAGTCAGCGAACTGAAGGGGGGCTTGCAGGCTTCCTCGCTCGAGTCCAAGCTGTTGCCACACGTCCTGCAGACGGCTTAGTTTCAGATGCTCGTCCCAGGTGCAGCCCCACTGATAGAGCAGTTCACCGTGGCGCATCGCGAACAGGTTGTGCTCAAGCACGAAGCCCATATCTTCGAGGGACATCCCTTTCGGTGGCTCTTGCCCTTGCTCCGCTGTCTGTTTGCCCGCTGCCTTTGGCCAGTGGAAGAGGTGTGGCTTGGCGAACCAGCCGGCAACCTGCGCATCCCGGTTGTGGGCAATGATGTTGTTCCGGATCGTGTGGTCGTGATTCCAGACTCGTACTTGCTTGTCACGCTGCCCGATACGTGGTGTCGTTCGTGTCTGTTCCCGGAACTGAATCCCTTCCTTATTGGCGACGATCAGGTTGCGTTCGATTAGGCAGTTTGGTGAGCTGGAGAGGCTGATTCCGCCATTGGCTCCCCACGCTCGGTCTCGAGGCGCGAGACCATTGCCGATGATGACATTGTCGTGAGCGTGGAGCCCGTAGGAGATCTCGTAGAATATGCCGGCATTCTCGTTGTCGGCGATCAGGCAATTGCGGACCACGCAGTCTTCGTTCCCGATGTCGAACCAGACACCATGGCCACGATTGCCGGTGAATCGGCACTTCTCCAGGATCACGTTTCGCGAGAGGACGATCTTGTTCCCTCCGCCTCCCCAATCCCGATTCCAGCCCTTGGTGTTGTTGTTGCGCACGGTGCAGCCGGTCATCAGCAGGTCCTGGGCCCCGGCATCGAAGCCGTCCCAGCCGTTGTCCTGGAAAAGGCAACGCCGAACAGTGTTTCCTTTCCCTCCCAGAATTGCTCCCAGGGCATTGACCCGCTCCACGGTGCAATCTTCCATCAGTCCGTGGTTCCCCAGCATCTGAACGGCGCCTTCCTGCGCTCGGTTGGAGGCAAAGCGGAACCGGATGCCGCGGACCTGCACATAGTCCACTTTGCATGACCAGAGAACGGCTCGGTGTGATCCCTCAACGACCGTACTCCCCGTTCCCGGTTCGCGGTTGGCTCGGTCCCAGATGAACAATCGTTTTGCCTCGAGGTCGATGTAGAACGTCCCCCGACTGAGTTTGTCACGCTCGAGCACCTGCAGCAAGGGGTAGCGGTTCAGGTGCACCTGTTCGCAACGCCCGATCACCTTGTGGAAGTCATTGTGGGGATGGTGGCCGCCTTCGTACCAGGTGATGAACCGGTATGGCCACGGTGTGCTGTAGACATGGGCATCGTCTTGCTCCCTGTTCCAGTCGGTCAGCACGTCCGCTCCGGTGATGACGACGTTGGCCATGGGGGCGGCTGCGAAGCGGACCGGGCGTTCCTCCGTTCCGCCTGTTGTGACGGTCACCGATTCGCGGTATACGCCACCGTGGATCAGTACGACATCCCCGCCGGTGGCCTTCTCCGTGGCTCGACTGATGGTCTTGAACGGGGCTGCGGAGCTGCCCGCGTTCGTGTCGTCCGCGCGTGGATCGCGCGTTGCCACGTGATCTTTGAGCGCAGAATTCGGTTGGATCAAGCGGTGTTCTTGAGGATGTGCAGCGCGATCTCGATTGGAGCCGGTCTTTTGCGCAGGGCAGCGCGTGTCTT
>Ga0209045_1000340_pt1 | contig 58994 bp, 36 predicted proteins | sample SaaInlLV_10m_DNA_4_FD_184664 | JGI IMG/M metagenome (GOLD analysis project Ga0209045, IMG submission 184664) | Marine microbial communities from expanding oxygen minimum zones in the Saanich Inlet - Saanich Inlet SI072_LV_200m_DNA (SPAdes) (version 2) | ecosystem: Environmental > Aquatic >...
AAAAAAAAAGGGGGGGGCGTGACAAGGAGCTTCACTGCACGTATAGTTGGTCCATCGAAGGCGCGGTGTAGAACCACGCCGATGGGGGTTTTGCAAGAGCCTCTATGGGTGAACGATGTTCCTGAAGGTGGAGATGTCGATTGTCACATGGGTCCAATCAAGGCCCTGCCAACCGTCTGTGAAGGGATCAGTGACGCTGTCCTGATGGTCAATGGTCGGCGGATGGTACTACCCGTTCGCATCCGTAGCGGCTGGTATCTGGAGGTGCATGGGAAGGGTGAAGCTCGGCTGTACGATGAGCGGGGGAATGCCATGGCTGCGGTAAAGCCGGAAGGGGGCGTTCCGCTGCTTGAGCCGGGGGAGAACGAGTTCCGGTTATCCTGCGGTCCGGAATCTTACAGGCCACGTGTGCGGGTGACCGTCGTTACCGAGTCGCGGGAGCGCCTCATCGTGCGCTGAGTGTGATCCGGTACCGACCAGGTTTGGCCTGGAAAGCGAGGGCTTCCACCTCGGAACGGATCTGCGTCTCGCGGTCGCCTTCGAGACGACGGACGATCGCCGACGGAGGCCATCCTTTGAGCCGCAGTTCCATCCGGTGTGGTGTGTCTCCATCAAGGGCGCAGACGCGTTCGAGCTGGTCTCCCCGGGATTTCGTCCGTTGCCAGTTCGGGCGAAGGTACGTCGCGTCCGGGAGAATCTCAAGCTCGATGGCCCGGTCCGAGACCGTCACAAAGTAGACTCCGGAGCCGGCGTAGCTGACCAGTGGGGAGTCTCCACACCCGATGATCTTCTTCACGCTTCCCTTGACACTGCCGTGGGGTCGCCAGTCTGTGTGGCGGCTCTGCAGGTAGGTTGTAGGGGTTTGCCACAGGGCCACATTCCCTTCAACGGAGATCGCCCCATGGCCGAGAGTGAGCTCACCTTCCGCAGCGATGTCATAGGGCGTCAGGCGAGGCGTTTCCCGGAAGACGTGGCCTGCGATGGCGAAACTGACGGCTTTGTTCGGGGTGCAATGGAGGTTGAGGTAATGGGAGCCGCTGATGAACTCCGCCACGGGGGAGAGTGTGTACTGCCACATGGGAGCAATCTGCGCTCCCAGGCTCCGGAACATGGCAGCCATGGCCGGATATAGGTGAGAGGTGTGGTTGTACATGGTCTCGAACTCGTAGACGAGCTTTGCTTTGGTGGAGAAGCGTTTACCCAGGAGCCAGCGTAGACAGGAGTAGTCGGTGTAGCATTTGCGCAGGTAGGGTAGGTAGTTCCTGTCGCTCAGGTCGACCGGGTACTTCCAGAAGGGGTGCTGCGTATCACTCTGTCCTGGGTAGCAGCAGAAGGACACGGCATCGATCGGGCTGTCAGAAACGGCCTGGAAGACATCTTCATGCCCGTTGATCATGCGGGGCCAGTTGAGGTTCCAGACGACAGGCTTTTCGCTTTGGGACGCTCGAATTGCACCGTGCATGCGGGTAAGGAAGCTCTTCACTGTCTCGTACCGGTACGTGTGGAAGTAGGCGTTGGGGAAAGCGACTGCACCGCGGTCCTTGCGCCACTGTGCGAAGTTCGCAGCCACGCCGCTGAACTGTTCCGTTGATTCCAGATCTCCGAAGGTCGGATAGCGCGGCTCGTTCATGATCTCGAATACGGCGATGGTCGCGTCTTTCCCGAACGGCGTTCCCGTGTACCGGTTTTCGTGGAGCATCATGCCCGAGACATAGCGTTCGACATTGGCGATGAACTGCGGGTCAAACAGCCACTCTTCACGTTCCGCCTCTGCCATGAACGAGTCTTCGAAATGGTGGGTGTTTCCCATCTCGTTAACAAGGGTGAGATAGACGTAGATGCCCAACTCACCGCAGCGCGCGACCACGTAGTCGAGGACATCGAGGTAGACGCTGTCGCGCAGGTTCCCCACCGCGTCCGTGAAGTCACTTGGGAGCAGGTGAAGGCGGATGACATCGAGATCCATCTTCCGGAGGTGAGCGAGGTTCTCGTCGGTGACCCGTTTGAGGGCGTCGGCTTCGAGGGGAATTCCCACCCGACGGAGGCGCCCCCGCCATTCCCAGGAGAGTGCCGTCTGGACGTTCACTCCCCACAGGGCCACTTCGCTCCCGTCGTCGTAGACCAGCACGCCGTCGCGGCAGGTGATCGGGCGCAAAGGGACAGCTGGTCCGATCGGGCTTCGCTCAACAGCCCGGAGGTCGATCTCGTCTCCCTTCCGGATCTCGGAGAGAGCAAAGGCCTGGCGCAATTCGGGGGAGGGATCAGGCAGAGCCACGATCGAGACGTCATCGAGCCAACTCTCTCCGGCGTGTCCCGTGTAAAGCGTTCCCGAGGCGCCGGGGAACCACTCGAACCGGACTTGCTCATGGCGACCCGAATGGAATACGAAGCGCGTTTCCCTCCAGTCTGCGTTCGTTCCGGCCGCTTGATTAGCCAGGTTCTTCCATTCCAGTGTCTGGACGGCGAGTAGGGGATTGATCTTGCCATCCGAGCGCGTCCACGCGCGGACCTCGTAGATCGTGTCGGGATGCACGGGGACGAGTTGGTCGAGATGGATGTTGCGTTTCCGGTCGTCCGTCCGTGTGTAGTGAAGGCACCGACTCCCCCCTCTGCCGGCGTTGTCCTGAGGCGTTACCTTCGCGTCCGGCGCCTCATGGGCCCGCAGCACCCAGGCACCGGGTGCATCGTGAACGGAAAACGTCAGATCCGCTCGCTCGAAGTTGCCATCTTCCAGAAGGTTGTGGGGAGCGGCGGCAGAACAGGCAGAGGCCACGAGGGCCACAATCACACCAACCGGATTGGGGGGCACAGTATCGTTCTCCTCAGATCATTCGGGGGCAGCCCGCGATGGCGTGATGCGGGTACGGACGTCATCGATATGGACTGCCTGAGTCGCTCCATCGAGGGTGAAACGAAGCTCTCCGAGGCCTCCGGAAAGCAGCGGAACCAGGGGCGCTCCCTTGCCCGTGAATGTGAACTCCTCCCAGGGCACATCGATGTGTTGCCAGTCAGTCGTGAGAGTTGTCTCTGCCGTCTTGGCTGCCACCCAGAAGTCCCGTGCTCCCGCCTCCCTCTCTACTACCAGGTACACCTTGAGTCCCGCAAACGGCTCTCCCGCTGTTCGGGCCCAGAAGCTCAAGCCCGTGGCACCGGCTTGCTGTAGGGTGGCGGCCCGGACTCCCCAAAGGGCACAGGAGTATGGCCCATGCAGGTACAGACCCTGGGCACCACTCCGTTTTGCTTCGGGTTTGATACCGAACGTCCCCCCTTTCCCGCGTTTGCTGCCGGCGGCCCAGCGCCAGAGGGACGTCGCCCGACCGGGTTCGAAATCGGCGGTGATGAGGCGTTCAGCAGTTGTGGGCGCGCCGAATCCAAGAGCCTTCGGGCTGAGTTGCCGGATCCCTGTTGAGACAGTGGCGTATTCGTCATCCGACACGATGCCGATCCAGTTGATTGAATGCCCTGGGTGTTCCACCGGGAGCAGTGCTTCATAGCGGCCATTGTCTTGAAGGACAGCCTTGACGTCGTCCCATACGCGAAAGCGCCACGGCATTTCTCCCGGAGACCACCAGGCCCGGGCATCGGTGATTGGCCGTTCGGAGTCCACCTGGAAACGCACCTTGATGTGGTCGCCGGCTCTGGTCGCGCTTCCGGTTGCCCGACACACGGGGAAAGCCGCTCCCTCGTGCTTGAGTTTCCAGTTCATGAAGCGGATCTCCATGGCCGTGCGGTTCTTCGCGCGGCTGAAGGTTGGAGGCGGAACCGTGCCTCCTGGCTGGCGGATCTGATGGTAATCATTGGGGGCGAACAGCACGTTCTTGTACCCGGGGATCTGTTCGAGAGTCGCTGTGATTGACGGCGGCCAGAAAAACCAGTCGTTGGCCGCTGCGAGCACCATGTAATCGGCCTTCATATTGCCGGCATGGCGTCCGGAACCCAGGGTGGACAGCCACCACTGCCGTTGGTCCTCGGAGAGTCCACGGATGCGGGGCATCCAGACGGAGGCGACATCGAAGAAGCCGCCTCCATAGATGGAGAATGCGGCCCGGATCCGGTCACCCGCGAGCGCGGCCACGACGGTGGTCATGTAGCCGCCGCAGGAGCCGCCGGTGATGCCGATTCGTTCGGCATCGACGTCCGGCTGAGCGCGCAGGATGGCGAGCGAGTTGAGGACGGCGATGATGCCGTCGCAGAGGGGAGACTCGTCCATGGGGTCACTGACCGTGAACATGCTGCCGCCCGTCTTGAAGAAAGGCCCCCGGGATGTGGCTTTGCCCCGATTGCCGAACCCCGGTGTGTCCTGGGTGATCGACACGTACCCGCGTTCCGCCCAGCCGACCGCAGATGCCCGGGTCATGTCGAGATGGCCGCCCCCGCCGTGACAGACGATGACCGCCGGGCGTTCGTTCCGGGGGAGTTCTGCCGGACGGGCCAGCAGGCAGTGGATGTCGTAGGCTTCACCGCTTGAAGGCAGCGTGCGTGACCGAAACCAGAACTCTCTGATCGCGATTCCATTGGCTTCTGTCTCGGGGAGTTCCTCCACGATCACGGGAGGCTTGGCATCCAGATAGGGCTGGAAAACCGTGGGTGTGGTTGCGGAGAGCGCGGCAGCACCTGCAGTCGTGGCCAGGAGACTTGTCAGCATGGTCATGTGGTGTCGTTCCGTCTATCTGTTCCGCTGTCGCTTGTCTGTCATGTCCATCTCCCAGGCCCGTCGGTGTGTCTTGCGGACCACGATACAGAGCCCGACGAGGACCAGGATCAATAGGGGGCGAAGCAATCCTGCCAGGACGCCCGGCCCCCAGAAGATGATGGCGGTGTTCAGAAGAACAAACAGAATGCGGATTTCAGTTGGGCCAACGCCCATCTGGGTGATCTCGAATTCGTTGGTCACGCTGAAGGACAGGAAGGCGTTTACCCAGAATGCTCCGATGAGTGGGACCAGCGCGATCATGACCACCTTGTCCGTGCCATCCAGGAGAAACGTGTAGCCTGCGAGCAGGGCGCTGATGAAGATGAAGTCCAGGAAGTGGTCCATGTAGTAGCCCCACTTCACCAGACCCGTGTTTCGGTGTTTGCCCAGCGAGCCGTCGAAAGCGTCGGTGAACCACTGCAGCACGAGCATCAATGAGGAGAGCCAGAGCCAGTGAGGGTCACTGCCCTTGTCCGCGCGATAGGCGAAGTAAAAGACTCCCGCGCTCCACAGGACGGTCATCATGGTCAGATGGTAGGTCTCGATCCAGGGGGGGAATCTGCCCACATTTTGGTCAATGAACCTGCGCTCGATCTTGGCCAATGGCGAACGCATCGGAGCTTTCTTGTCTCCGGCAAAACCACTGCCTGCCATGGTCTCTCTCCTTAAGGATGAACGTGCAACTGCGCAGGACACATGCTCGGCGACGTCCCTTTAGCAGAACGAGGGCTTTGGGAACCTGTGACTGTCAGCATGTCCCGTAACGGTAGGTGCGGCAGGAGGCGTCGTCAACTCCGTGGTTGCGCCGGACGGTTGCGTTCTTCCGGGATCACGGGTACGAGACGGTCAACTGCGGGAAGATCCATCACCACGAGAGCCTGTTCAGCAAGGTCCATGCTGGTGGCCAGGCTCGAGAGAACCGGATGTGGAGCCGGAAGCTGAAACTGCGTGGTGTCGGTAAGTCTCGTCCGCCAAAACGCCCTCAGGCTCCCCGTCCCAAATGGCTGCCGGAGGAGCATTACATCACACGCAGTCTTCAATACAGCAGATGCCCGTTGGCTTTCTGCCGACGAGCAACGCGAGGAGATCGCCGCTTACTACGCGTGTATTTCGTACGTCGATGCCTGTCTTGGGGTGATGCTGGACGCGCTGACGGAATCGGGTCGCGAAGACCGCACGATTGTCTGTGTCTGGGGAGACCACGGCATGCACCTCGGCGAACACGGCCTTTTCCGCAAGGCCACGGTGTTCGACGGCGCAACGCGGGTGCCGTTTCTCATCGCCGCTCCGGGGACGGCCAAGGCGGGTGCCGCCTGCACTAGGCCGACCGAACTGATCGATATGTACCCGACTCTGGCGGAGCTCTGCGGGCTTCCTGCTCCGGCTGGTCTGGAGGGTATCAGCATGGTGCCATTGCTGTGAGATCCCTCAATCTCCTGGAAGAAGGCGGCGTTCACGACACGTAACGCAAAGACCCGGACGCTCTGCACCGAGCGGCATCGTTACACGGAATGGGGCAGTCCTGGGAAGGCCGAGCTGCACGATCACGACACCGACCCGGGCGAATACAGGAACGTCGCGGCCGAGCCGGCCTACGCAGATATTCGGAAACAGCTTGCCGAGCTCATGAAGGGCGGCTGGCGAGCTGCGTTGCCCTGAGGCGAGTCAAAAAGGGCACCGCGCCGGTCTCGTTGAGCGAGTTCCGACGCGGTGATTTGGGCTTGACAGGAACGTATTCCTGTCACCCGGGAGTTTAGTCTTCAGTTGGGCCGGAAGCCGCTTTGAAGGAGTAGCCGACGGCCTTCCGTACTTTGGCCTGGGAGAGGCCGGTCAGCTTGGCCAGGAGGGCGATCCGCAGATCCTCATGGGCGTCCTGGGCGTTCCGATAGGTCTGTCTTCGGTCCGACGCCGGGACGGATGAGTTGTTTGTGCGGATCGCGTCAATCATCTTCTTGTGAGTCACCATGCCTTGGAGAGCTCTGGCGATCTCTTCGTTTCGCTTGACTTGCCCGAGGACCTTCTTGCGCATGTCTGCAGACATGGTCTTGCCCCGCTCCCGCAGGTTAACCTTTCCCATCTCGGCGAACCGCATATAGGTGTTAGCATAGCGGTTGTAGAACTGGAACGGGATGTTGTCTTTGCGCAGGAAGGTGGTCAATTCCTTGTCCACGTCGGCGGGTTTGAGCTTCTTCGGGGGTTCTTTCTTCGTCTCTCCCGCCGCGGGGGCTGCCGTGAGGCGCCCCGTGAGCAGAAGGGAGAGGGTGATCATTGCGGTGAGTGCCATCACCGCTGTTCGTGTTGTTGGGTTGCTGCGCATCGCCATCTCCTCCTCACACTGCCTGCCGTGGTCCCTACTGCAGGTACTCAAGCCGTTCGATGCGCAGCTTGTTGCTGAACGCATCCCGGTAGACGACGACCTTGACCTTCTGCTCGGCCAGGATCGGGTCGATGTACTTGACCACGTTGCCGTCGCTATCATACTGTACATCGAAGTGGTTGAGTTTCGCGGTCTGAGCTTCACGCGTTGTCTCGCCGGGCGAGGTGTTCCATGAGTCTGAATCCCCGGACGCCGTCTCACCATAGACCACCCCGGCCACATCCTTGATGGACTGGGCGCAGACGATGATGGTGAAGTAGTTCTGCCTGGCGGTCAGGAGTTCAGCCAACCGTGCCAAGGCCGCCTCTTCCTCACGGTCATTGGCGGAGTTGGAGCCGGTGACGCCCGCCACAGAGCCGAACATGCTGCCAGCGCTCAGGAAGACCGTTCCGTCTTCACGCTTGTCCAGGAGGGCTTCTGTTGCGTCGTCGGCATCGACGGTTGTTGCCCCGTTGAAGAGGGCGTTGAGGACATCCTCATTGAGGGTGTTGATGTTGACTTTGCCACGGGTGTGGAAGCCGGACTTGGTCTTGAACAGGTCGAGGATGTCAGCATCATGGCCCTTCTCATCTGCCGCGCTGGCGGACCAGAGGCGGAGAGACCGCATGGGGGCATAGGAGTGAACGCGACCGATCTCACCCAGACGCGTGAACGGTGCGTCCTTGACGGCGACATCGCAGTAGGGGGCAGAGTCGTAGCCACCCGTGGACAACTCGCCGATTTCGCTTGCATCGTTGTCCTCGCCAATGGCCACTTCGGACACGTCCGGCTTGACCTCCCAGAAGGTGGTGAAGTCTGCGTTCTGCTCCGAGCGGTCGTTCATCATCGGGTCCATGGCCGTGGCGCTGGCGAAGCAGAGCTGGTCGCTGGTGGCGACTTCAGACTGAGTCCAGTTGCAGAAGTACGTGCCATCGCTCGGGAGGAGGTCTACGACGTTACCGGTGGGATCGCGCAGTTCCACCCGGTCGATTTGGAGGAGGGTCACCGCATACCAGTCTCGAGCTGGTGAGACAGTCGAATCAAAGGCATCGGCAATGGTCGTCCATTCGTCGTTGTCGTATTCGCTGGTGAACATCAGGGTGCCACCTTCAATGTTCTCTGCCGTGTCCAGCGCGACCTGTTTCGTGGTCGTGAGGCGTTCCTTTTCTCCGGTTGCTGTGGCCACTTCAACCGTGTAGGTGACGGTGAGGTCTCCTGGAGGGTTGGTACGGTCTGCAAAGGGAGCGTAGGGGAAGTAGATCTCGGCTTGCAGTCCAGCGCGGAAGCGCAGGGCATCACCCGTACTTGTGGCCGGGGCCTCGGTGTTGGTCGGGTCGGTTCCGGGCTCACCACGTGCCTCGACAGCATCGGTCATGGTGATGAGGAGGACGCAATCCTGGAAGTCAGCTCCTGAGCCACTGAGGTTGCTGGTGTGTTCGAAGAGGTAGATGGCCTGGTTCTCGGCAAGGGACATCTTCCCGTTGACCACGTAGTCCTTTACATAGAACTCGACGTCCTGCTGGTTCTGGAAGCCGGACACATCGGGGACGTCGTCGCCATCGCGGAGAACGCGCGTCCGGGCACTGTCGGATGATGAGGCCGAGTTGACTTCGCGAGAGGTCTTCCAGTGCGAGTCCTTGTTCCCGCTGTACCTGCTCTTACGCTTCTTCCAGAACTTGACTTGCCCGGAGACGGCGGTGCCGGCCGGATAGGAGTCCGGGAACTCGAAAGTTCGGGGGTTGTTTCCGTCATTCAGATTTGCCGCGGTCGGGCTGCTGTAGTTGCCCCACGGTTCGTTGGCCTGGCTGCCGATCTTGACCTTGCAGGTCACAGGCTGGTCATAGCCCCAGTTGGTGATTGAAGTTCCCAGCACCGTGGCGGTGACAAAGAACTCGCCGGTGGGAACGGATTCGCCATCGGTGATCTTGAAGTCAAAGGCATCTGGTTCCGCCGATTCTTCTTCCTCCTCGCCTTCGGCCAGGGTCACGAGAACGACGCAGTCCTGGTAGTCGGCCCCGGAGCCGTTGAGGTTGCTGGTGTGTTCGAACAGGTAGATGGCCTGGCTCTCGGTCATGACCATCTTGTCGTCTTGCACGTAACTCGCCACGTAGAACTCAACATCTTGCTGGTTCTGGAAACCGGCGACATCCGGCACGGCGTCGCCGTTGCGCAGGACCTTACAGCGCACGTTCGAGGGGTTGGAGGCCACTTCGCGGGAGGTGGTCCAGTGCGAGTTGTAGGATCCACTGTACCCAGAGCTCCTCTTCTTCCAGAACTTCACCGTGAGGGCGATGGGGGTGTTGGCCGCATAGGTTTCGGGCAGTGTGTACGTGCGGGGGTTATTATCATCATTCAGGTTCGAGTCGACCGGCTTGCTGTAGGTGCCCCAGGGCTCGAGGGTGTCGTTGCCGATCTTGGCCTTGATGGTGGTGGGCTGGTGGTAGCCCCAGTTGTAGATTGACGAGCCCAGAACGGTGATGGAGGCGGTGTAGCTTTCGGAGGGGACGACCTGACCCTGGGTGACGGTGAACGACACGTCTCTGTTGCCCTGGTATCCCTTGTCGTTGATGATGATGGTGGCATCATAGGCTTTGATGGAAATCCACCATTTGCCCATCGCTTTGCCATTCGAATGCCGTCTGTCATTATAGACGCGCACATCCATCGAATTTGAGATGATGTCGTAGGTGTTGCGGTTCTGAAGTGCGAACGGTAGATCATTGACCAGGAGACCGTTCTGGTTCCCGTTGCCCTTGGGCTTAACATGGACGCGGGTGGCTGCGCCTTGGTAGCCGGTGCCATAGCTGTGGAGGTCGTCGCGGGTGATCTGACTGCCATCCGGCTTGATCACGTAGAACTCCATGTGCGGGCTGTTGTTGGGGTTGATGTTGATGTCACCGACCACGCCGTACTTGGGGGGCCTACCGGGATCTTCCTCGGAATCCCCCCCGCCGCTGGCCCCAAGCGTATGGACATCGGTTTCCATCCGCAGAGCGATTTCGGAGACACCCCAGGTCTTTTCAACGCCGCGGAGGTTGAAAGCGCCGGCGTAAGCACCTTCCTGAATGGCACCTTCGCTGTCGACGTACGCGGGGGTCGGATCGGAGTCGGGATCGGCGTAATCCATGATGTTGACGGTCACCTGTGCGGCGGCGACTCTTCGCGCTTCTGCGATGCTCAGGCCGACGGACTGACTCCACCCTCTGAACCACGGGCTGTTGTCCAGTTCTTTGAGCCAGGCTGAATCGTCGTCGGTTGATTCGGCGTTGGAGCCGATAAATGCCCCGTATAGGGCTCCCATGGAGAGTGGCGTGGCCAGGTTGATGCGGTCTTCGTCTTCGCCTTCGTCCCACTTGCCATTGTTGTTCCGATCGCGCCAGAACTGCTCAACATCATAGCTGAAGGGGTGAAGCGTCTTGATCATCTTGTTGAACTCAGCCTGGCTCGGATTCAGGGCCTTTGCGATATGGCCCATGGAGAACCAGCGGCCGTCCGCGGGCATTTTGCCTGGTTCGCCGCTGGTCACCGTGTCGGGACGGAACAGGTCAACGTCCTCAATGCCCAGGTCTGAGAGAGAGATCTCGGAGGGGGAGGTGCCCAGACGCGTTTCCCGGTCACTTTCGCGGGAGGTCGTGCAGACGACTGCTCCGGGATCGAGCTTTCCGGACTCGTCGATGATGGTGTAGGCGTAGCGGCCGATGATGGCCTTTTCCTGGTTGTCTCCTGTTGTCTGGGTCGAACGGACGAGGTTCCAGCCGATGCTGGAGTGGAGTTGTGCAGGCGGGGTGAAATTGAGGTCCCCGAGTTTCACGTTCAGCCCGTCCTCGATTCCGGCGGTTGAATCACCATTGACGCTGCCGAGGAAAGCTCGGCCGGCCCAGTCGCTGTTGTCGTCGGGGCTGAAGAAGGTGCTTCCCGGGTAAAGGTTACCATCGAACTGCTCGGTAATATGGTTGAGCGCGCGATCAACGCAGGATTCGGCCAGGAGGCGGGACCGGAGCATGTCGGACTGCAGAGCGGACGCTTTGCGCTCGGTCACAGACGTCAGGCTCAACGAGAGCATGACCATCATCAGGACCGCGAGGATGCCGAGTGTCAGGAGCAGCGTGACGCCGGCCTCTCCGCGACGTTTGGGGGTGGGGAGTGTTTGGTTTGATGCCCGGTTGCGTGATCTGCTTCTCATCGTCTCGACCCTCCGTTCGTTCTTTTGCTATCCGAATCACCTGTTTGCTCAAACTGCCGCGATGTATCAGCAAGTGGGATGCCAAGTGCGAAAACGGCCCGGTTCGGGGCTGCTCGAGCTGGGAAGGCAGGCCTCAGGAGGGAGGATGTCGAGGCCAGATGCACAGATATGTTGACAGAATCGCCGCCGGCCCCCCAGAAACGAGAACGTCCCTGAAGGGGGTGTAAAGGAATCTGACAGTGATCGGGCTATGGGTGTCGTAACATAGTGATAGGAAGCGTGATATGGTTCTTTGGTTGCAGTTTTGACGGTGTAAACGTTCTTGACACCCCTTCCTCTGGCTATGGAGGGGAGGCCACCGCCAAATTCCGCCCGGGGAGGGCGTGTGGGGTAATCGCAGAAGATGCCGCCCGGGTGTTTTGTACGGCGAGCGGCCCTCCGATCGCCGAGGGAAGATGCCGCCCGGAGGGCCGTTCGGCGTACCAGCAGAAGACGCCGCCCGGGGGGCCGTTCGGCGTACACGAGGCAGGAGATGCCGCCCGGTGGGCCGTTCGGCGTACACGAGGCAGGAGATGCCGCCCGGAGGGCCGTTCGGCGTACCAGCAAGAGATTCCTCCCGGGGGGGGGCGTTCGGCCTACTGAGGAATTGGGGTCACGCGTCGCTTGCCGGGAGGTCTTTGGCATACTTGTTCATGGTCTGCCGGGAGACCCCGAGCATCTGCGCTGCTGCCGTTTGATTCTGTTCTGCTCGGCGAAGAGCTTCCTGAACCAGCAGCAGCGTGGTTTCTCTGAGGGTGGGCAGCGCGTCGGGGAAGCTTAACGCATCGGTCCTGTTCGGGGCACTCGGGGAATCGTCGCCCTCGCTCAGACGGGACTCGTTCATGTGTCTGACAAAGGAGGACATGGACAGCACGCCGCTCTGGTGGTTGGCCACGGCATTGAAGACCATGGCTTCGAACTCGCGTATATTGCCGGGGAAGTCGTAGGCGGTCAGATAGGTAACCAGTTCCCGGGGTGGGGTCGGAGGCTCACGTCTGAGGGCGACGGCGGCTTGCCGAAGGAAATGGCTCAGCAGAGCCGGCAAATCCCCGATGCGCTCGCGCAGAGGGGGGATTCTCACCTGGTGTGTCACCAGACGGAAGTACAGGTCTTCGCGGAAGGCGCCTTCCAGCACTCGCTTGCGGACATCGCGGTTTGTTGCGGCGACGATCCGGGCATCCGTTGTCTTCGGTCGGTCAGCCCCCAACGGCAGGTATTCCCGCTCCTGAAGCAGGCGGAGCAGCTTGACTTGAGAGGCCATGGTCAGATCCCCGATTTCGTCGAGGAACAGTGTTCCGCCTGTCGCTTGCTCGATGAGGCCTTCTCGTGAGCCTGAGGCGCTCGTATACGCCCCGCGCACGTGTCCGAAAAATGTATCGGAGAACATGGTGTCATCCAGGCCTGCGACATTGATGGGAACAAATCGCCCTTTCCGGCCGCTGACCGCATGAATGGCCTGGGCAACCAGTTCCTTGCCGACGCCGGTCTCTCCGGTCACAAACACCGGCTGGGACGTTGACGCGACGGCCTCAACGTATCGGAATGCCGCGATCATCCTCTCGTCACTGGTCACCATGCTGGCAAAGGCTTCCGGATTGCGGAGTTCTTCCCCGCGGAGACGGCTTTGCAGGTGTGCGTTCTCGTCCCGGAGGCCGCGGATCTCGATGGCTTGGGCGATGGCCGTGAGGAAGCGCTGCTTCTCGATGGGCTTGACCATGTAGTCGAACGCCCCGGCCTTCATGCAGCGGACGATACGTTCTGCGTCGCTGTAAGCAGTGAACATGATGATTGGGAGAGCGGGATCCGCGGCAACAGCCTTGGGGAGCAGCTCTTCACCTGTGGTGTGGGGCATGGAGATGTCGAGCAGCATCACACTGAGGCGTTGAGAAGTGAAGATCGCCTCCGCCTCGCGGCTGTCCGAGCACGCGATCGTGTTGGTGTAGCCCCGCAGATGAAGCAGACTCTCCAGAGAGTGGACGAGGTCCTCCTCGTCGTCGACGAGAAGGATCGGGTGGACTGGATGTTTTTCAGCAGGCATTGCTTGGTCCCGATTCGACCGGCAGCGTCACGAGGACCCGTGTTCCCTGGCCGGGCGTCGACTCAATGTCGATGTTCCCGCGGTGCTCCATGACAATAGTGGCTGATATGGCCAACCCCAACCCCGTACCACCTTCCTCGCGACGGGTTGTGAAGAAGGGATCCCTGATGTGAGGAAGATCCTCCGCAGCAATCCCGCGTCCCTCGTCCCGGATCCAGAAGGAGACCGTCCCGTCGCCGTTTGCGGCGGTGCCTATCTCGATGCCCTGTGAGGGGGCGGTCAGTGCCTGGGCCGCATTCTGAAGCAGGTTGACCGTGACCTGTTCGAGGCGTTGAGGGGAGCCGGAAACGGGAGGCAGGGATTCCGCACATGAGACGGTGAAATGGTGCGAGACCTTCTTCGCTGCGTGTCCCATGAGGGTCACAGCGCCCTGGACTACATCATTCAGGTCAACCGATGCCGGCTTCTCCAATGCTTCTTTGCGCGAGAAGCCTTTGAGTTCACCAACGAGCCGGGTGATGCGTCGAGCCGAGCCGATGATGCCGGTCAAGAGAGATTGTGCATCTTCACCAATCTCGCCGACCGGGCGTTGGGCGATGGTCATGCTGTCGCTGCCATCCAATTCATCGAGACGGGTGCGGGCTTGAAGCAGAATCTCCTCCAGCGTTTCGGCGCTCAGCAGGATGGTGTTGTTTGGGTTGTTGATTTCGTGAGCAACGCCTGAGACCAAGGTGCCGAGGGACACGAGCCGATCGGCTCGGATGAGAGCCTGACGATGCTCTTCGCCATCGCGTTGAGTCTGTTCAAGCGTCTCCAGCATGTCGTTTGTGGCCGCGACCAATTCATCGAGCTCCCGGCTCCCGCAGAACGGAATGCGGGCCGTCAAAGCGGCTTTTTCCGCCACGCCATCGACGCCCCGCCGGAGGGCGGATATGGCACCATTGAGGGGGATGACTACATGCCAGTTGACCAGCAGAAGCATGATCATGACAACCAAAAGCCCGGTGAAGGCCAGCCACTTCCGGATGTGGCGACACGTCGCAAGGGCCTGCTGATGGATGTCCCGCGGCGTGGTCACCCTCAGGCTGATTGCGGGGTGGCCGTAGACGTTTTCCAGCATCCAGATGCCTGTGATCGTTGCAGGGTCGGAACGGTCAAGAAGTAGGTCCTGCCTTCGCGTATGACCGGCGTTTCGGTCACTCCCTTCGACGGCTGGCAGCTTCCGTGGTCGCGAGCCGGCATCGAGTTGCACCAGCGTTGCCGTCCCGAGTTCGTTCAGGCGGGCTGGATCAAGGAAAGTCCCGATTACCAGAGCTCCATTCGCTGCTTGCTCCTCTCCGGGCTTGCGGATGGGAGCGGAGGCGACCAGGAGGATCTGCCGTTCCAGGGACAGGAGTCCGTGGTGGCCACTGCCACGGTTGGCGTGCGCCGCGAGCGGGGTTTGAGGCAGCAGTGCTTTGCGGAGTCGCTCGGGAAGACCCTCGCGGCTGACTCCTCCGCGCGCGAATGAGCAGCTGTGGACGATTGTCCCCTGGGGATTAATGATGGCGACGAACGCAAGCCCGCGGGACAGCCCGGCGGCTGTTGCCACGCTCGGGTCGATGTCAGGTGTTCCGCCGGGCTGGTCGACGATGGTGCGGAAGCTCTCTCGCTCCGACCACATCCTGTTCAAGGCGACCAGCTCGGACAGCTCAGCTTCCAGCGTGCTCATGACGCGTTGCACGTGCTCCTCGACCACGTGTTCCTCAAGCCGCAATGCGCCATTGAGCGTCTCACGCGTGACTACGTAGTTGGCCAGGATGAGCAGGAAGGCCATCACGGTGGCCATGATCAGGAACAGGCTCTGTCGCAGGTTGAGCACACTCATCTCCGCTTTGTCGGGAAGCGCCAGCTGCTGGGGTTGCACGCTTCATCCAGCTGTCGCGCCCAGCCACCGCAAACTCTCCTGCATGGGAGCCTATGATGCAAGTCTCGCAGCTCCTAACCCGCATTTCTCATGGGCAGGACACTTTGGCGTTTGTTTCTCGCTCTGGCAAAGACCATTGAGAATCAGTGGTCGGTCCTCGGGCGAAACACTGTGTTTCCGAAACCAAAAGGCAATGCCCACCCGTTGGGTAAACTCGGGGCACGCCGATCCTCGCTCTCACCGCACGGGGCAGTGGTCACCACAGAACCCGCTTGTGAAAGCAAGGCTCGACGCACCCCAAGTCTATGAGAAATGCGGGCTAACGCGGCGGAAACGCCGGTGGCACCTTTGGCGGAACGAACGTAGGCGACACAGGCCCTGCTGTGTTCCTGAGCCGCGCCCTCGGCCCCGCTTACGTTGTGCGCAGCTCGGTTCGGGCACTGCGTTCGGCCAGGGGGGCAGTCCATCACGGGCGCTGCAGGAGGACTACGGCTGGGCTTCCGGGCGCCATGTCGACGTATACGCCCTCCTCGGCGATCGCGGTCGCAGAGGAAGGAGCGGGGGCGGTCTCTGCCAACGGCTGGCTGATGCTCCAGTTACCCACAAGACCTGGGATTCTCAGCCGGACCGAGCGCGCATATTCGTCTCGATTCATCAGCAGGAAGGCGTGATGTGTGTTGTAGGATCGGCGCGAAAGCAGGACGTTGGTCGCCATCTGGTCGCTGGTCGCTGAGGTGATCTCCGCCAGGCGCCAGCTGACCGGAACAGCGTTCTTGCCATGCTCTCTGGCCGCGTCGTTCAGGGCGGCATCACAGATCTTGGCCAGGCTGTAGCCGATGAGGTCAGCAGCCTGGTAGTACACCAACCCCTTTCCTAGAGGGTGGCGCGTCAGGATTGGTCGTCGCCCGCTATCCCGAAGCACGATCCGCGTTCGTTCATTGGGACGAACGACCTCGACGCCAGCCTGCAGCGAGATGTCGCCAAGGAGCGTGGCCGGATCCCTCTCGCGTGTCTGGTCATCCTGGGCCTCAACGGCTACACCGAGAAGGTGTGACGTCTTCCTGGTGTGCCCATAGAGATCTTCCGCCAGAGCTTCCTCCCCGACGAGGAGTACTCCTCCTTCGGCGACGAACGTCTCGAGTTCCCGAACGGTACTCTCGTCTGCAACGGCGACGCCACCAGCCACAATGACATCCAGCTCATTTTCGCTGATCATGTCGTGGAGACGGTTGGAGGGCACCACAACGATATTCCAATGTCCGTACTTCAGCGCCGCATAGTAGTGTGCTGTCTTGTCTCGGAGGTTGCTGTCGTAGGTCTTTCTTCGGGCTTGTGCCCAACTGTAGAGAATGCCGATTTTCGGGACTGGTCCCCAGGGCTTCGGGAGAATGAGGGAGGCGATCGGCTGTACTTCGGCGGAGAAGTCGTGGATGCCGCGCAATGAGGCTGTCCGTCGAGCGACTGGGTTGAGTGCTGTGTAGGGGAACTTGTCGGCCTCGATCTGAACCGCCTTCCGGTCCTTCCACCAGGCCCACCCTCGTTTGCTCCAGGAGAAGACGGTCAGGCCGTCCAAGCCGGCCATGACATGCTCCCAAAGTCGATTGCGGACGTCGATCGCTTCGTGGCCCCGGAGGTATGTTTCGTTGTCGAAGATCATCTTCCGGTCAGCCAGCGAGCGCAGGAGTTCTGGTTCCAGCGGAGCTCCGGCCATCGGGCTGTCGACGGCTCGGGCGGGTGGCTTCCTCGCGCCATGGCCGACCGTCCAGCGCCCCCCGCCAGTCGGGGTCAGGACGAGCGTTTCATGCTCAATGAAGCGGTGTTTCCAGATCGCTTCCCGTGGTGAAAGCGCGTAGCCACCCATGGTCTGCACTCCGGTCAGCGTGTTCGGGAGGATCTCAGTGACCGCCGCGACGCCGTCACGTATGAGTTCAGTGAAGCGCTCGGACAGGTATTCATCATAGTCGAAACACCTGCCCATGTTCTTGCGTACGCGGTCATCGTCGGTGAAGTCGCTGGCGTCCTCCCAGGAGTCGAAGGAAGACTGCCAGGTGCGGTTCAGCTGTTCCAGTGTGCCATAGCGGGTTCTGAGCCAGGTGATGAACTCCGTCCTGTGGTCGTCGGTCAGCCCGAGGTAGGCGGGCTCGTTCATCAGTTCGTAGCCGAACACAGGGACGTTGGCATTGCGGTACCGTTGGGCGTAGACCCGCCACATTTTGAGCCAGGCGTCCCGGCCTGCCCCGATGATTCGGTAGGGGGTCCAATGCGCACGGCCGACGGTGAAGGCATCGGCCGGCAGGCCGGTGGTGAGTTCCCGCCGGACCCCGGGGGCGCCGACTGTCCAGGGCCAGGCGACCGTGTCCACAAAGAAAGGGAGGCCGATCCGGGCAGCTGTTTCGGCCAGGGGTGGGGGCATGATCGGGGGCCGTTTCGGGGTGTGCCCCGCAGCCTTGAACCATGGAGCTCCGGGCATGGTTGCGGAATAGGAATTGAAGCCCAGTCGGCAGAGGCTCTCAGTGGTGAGCAGGTTGCGGTAGAGCCAGCCGTGCGTTGCCGTGCTGAAGAGCCCGTAGTCAGGAAGGGTGTCTCGACGATCCTCCGCCGTTCCCCCCCATACATCGAGGCGGGCATCTTCCCGGCAGTAAGGGTTGATCACAAAGGTCCGCTTCCCGGCGGAATCCACGAACGCTTTGTCGACCACTTTAAGTCCGTTCCTGTCGGCCCGCAGAGACTCCGGGAGCGAACCGAACTCGGGCCACTCAACGTGTGGCTGGCAAACTTCTGCATTCTCACGTTCGCGGACCCAATCAGGGACTGCGTCGAAACGGACGTACTCGACGGCGTCGTAGGCGAACGTCTTGTCCGGTTTGAGGTAGCATTGGATGCTCAGCCCTGTCACCCCTAGTCCGGGCTTGAGATTGGTCCAGTAACTGAGTGGCACGAGGACGTCCTGCCACGTCCCGGGATCTTCATCCATGCCGCGTCCGCGGTCCACAAACGCGCTTCTCAGGGCCTGGTACCTAAGCCCTTCGGCCTCCGGGCGGAGCTGCAGTCTCACGCCGCCACCGGGGTTTCCGTAGCGATCGCGTCCAACATTTACGGCGAACCGTATGAAGCCTTTGGTCAGCCATTCCTCGGTTAGCGTGAAGCTGTTCTCAGGGGCAGTGCGGAACGCAATGCCGGCCCAGGGCCTGGCCTTCCAGTCGGTGTTCAGCCAAAGGCACTTTCCCTGCACGTCGGTGCCACCACTGCGCCATTCGTTGGCAATGGACCATGGTGCGAGGCGGTACGGTTTGGCCGGGCCATCGATGGCGATGGGGATCTTCTCGAGCTCGACAGCGGAAGCGGCGGCAACCAGCACAAGCACGAGGAGAGGCATGGTGGTGTGGCTGCGTGGGCCTGCAGAGCAGCTGGGCATGGTATGGCCTTTCCGTTTTCCAGGGAGAAACAGAGCCGGCCGGATGGCACCTACCGCGGGAAGAACCGGTAGTTCATCTGTTTCTCGCCGGTGATGGCGTAGAACAGGGCTCCGCCGATCATGCAGAACAGGGCGCCCGCGATCTCGCCGGCAATGATCCCGATCATCAGCGGACGCAGTTTCCTGACCATTTTGCTCCCCCCAAACCGCACGCTCATCTTCTTCACGAACCATCCCATCAGGAACGAGTGTGACATGAACGACATCGGGTAGGTGGCCCAGAGGAGAAACACCACCGGATGCAGTGGCCACCAGGGGAAACGCAGTCTCAGGAAACTGAACAGGATGACAGCTGCAAAGCCGAGCCCGGCCGCCCACATGAAGTTGGGTTTGGGGTGGATGTAAGCGAACCGTTTGTACCACGGCAGTTCGGCCACTTCCATCAGCCCCGCGGCTTTGAGGCGAAGGACTTCGGATTCGAGGCCGCGGAATGGCATGGTCGGGACGCGTTCATAGGACCAGTTGTAGTTCGTGGGCGTCCCGACATCGTAGGAGGCCGCAAGCACAACCACAATCGCCAACGCTACCCCAAAGACATACATCACCAAGGTCAGATTCGCGACTTTGGGCAGCTTCAGTCCCAGCTTCTCACTGAGTTTGAGGCCGTTGGTCATGTACGGCATGACGGCTTGGCTCTGGTCAATGCACAGGAGGGTGCAAAACAGGCCGGAGATCACCAGTGCCTTGGGCCCCATCGCACACCCCCCAAGCATGGCCAGCAGGACGCCGTATGGCTGCCACCGGGGTTGGATGAAGAACAGCCCGGTTTCAGCGCTGATGCGGGCCACGATCACGAATGTCAGGAGCATGAGCACGACATTTCCGAGCGCCAAAGGCAGTTCGAGCCCGAGACGCATGGTCAGACCGACGAGGAGAATGCAGCAGAGGATCAGGAGCCGACAGGCCCAGACGTTTGTTACGTCCTCCGGGGCCGGCGGCTTCGGGGAGACCGCGCCTTTGAGCACCTTGGCGTAGTAGTTTCGGCCGGTGTAGACGAGCATCAGAGCCAACGCAGCATAGCTGCCGGCCCGCTGCCAGCCCGACCATCCGCCCAGGCCGTATTGCGTGTTAAGCTCAATGCCCAGCGTAACCATCGGGATCGCAGCCAGCGTCCAGAGCACTTGAGAGATTCCCAAGGTCAGCGAGATCTCGGCGCTGAGGAAGAAGGCGAACGCGATAACCAGTGGGAACACGCGCACGAACAGCATTGCCCGGCCCCAGGGGGCCTTGTTGATGGACGGCCAGATTTGGGCGAGCGGCGTGAAGCTGAAGGTCAAGCGGACGGGGATCAGGTAGTCCGGCCACCAGACTTGGACGGCGTTGTTTACCCGGATCAGGAAGATCATGGCGAAGCCGATCCAGAAGAGCCGGTTGAGCAGTACTTCGGGCCACCTTCGATCGGGTCTTCGCTCCAGGAGTGAGGCCGTGAAATCGGCGATCGGGTAGCTGAGGAACTCGTGAGATGACCATTGTCGATGGACAATGAGACTGAGGCAGATTGAGATCACTGCGATGAGGAAGACCATCGGCAGCCATGTCATCAGTGGGGCTCGCCAGGCGGCCCACGGGACGCGGCCAATGGTTGTGCTGAGCCACGGGAGGCCCCAGGCAGGGCCGTGTGAGGTCGGCTCGGTGCCGGTGATATAGCCGGTCACTACACGATCGTGGTCGGTTGCGTCGACTAACAGCCCCTCCGGAACGTACTGCATCAGCTCGTGTTGCTGCCATCCCGGGTTCACCCGGTTCCAGTGGAAGGGGGTGACCATAATCTGGGTGAACTGTTCCATGAGGCCCCGGCCCGGGATACTGCAGGCCGCCGACATCAGGATCACGATCAGAGCGAGTTCGCCCGGGCTGAACGCAGCCTTCCTCCGAATCGAGAAGAGGAGAGGGTTCAGGGCCAGGACGGCCAGGAACGTGAATCCGAGAACGATGATGGGCAGCAGGTGCCCGTTGGTGAAGTTCTCTAGTCCCAGGATTCGGTCGTTGATGTAACCGACTCCCGCGATGAACATAGCCCCCAGGAAGCCGATCAAGATGGCGCGTCTAGTCATGTCGTCTCATGTGTAACTCCCTGCATTGGCAGGGACCCAGTTTTCTGTCGTGAGAAGCCCATAAGGTACCGTCAGGCGGGGGCTTTTTCCATTTGAGCGGTAAGGTACGAACACAGCATAGGAGACCATTGATGACACGGAAAGAACGGCTCACAAGGTGTTATTTCAACCAGGAGCTGGATCGTCCCGCCGTCTACACCCGAGCGGGGTACCCGAAGGACGACCCGAGTTATGCCGGATTGCGTGCGTTCATGGAGGAGAACACTGCGTTGAAGGTGGGGTGGTCCGGGCGCCGTTTCCTGGCCGGCCCCGCAACAGAAGTCACAGTCGAGCCCTTCTCAGACGACTTCCAGCGTCGGGTTGAGACGCTGCACACGCCCAGGGGTGACCTCGTTCGGACGCACCTCGTCAGCCTGAGAGGACAGCCGGGACTGCACGAGCGGCACTTTGTCAACTCCCCTGAAGACGCCGAGGCATACCTGTCGTTGCCCATCCCCGAGGTCAGCGGGGACGTGTCGTCATTCAGGCCGACCTGCGACGGTGTCGGTGACTCGGGAATCGCCGAAGTCGGACTCGGTTTCAATCCTGCCGGCTTCGTTGCAGAGCTTTGCGGATCAGAGAATTTCGCCGTGATGAGCCTCACTGACCGTGACCTCATTCACCGACTGTGCGAGCAGCAGCTCTGCATGCTTACGTCGCTGGTGGAGTTTCTCGTGGAACGTGGTGTCGGGCCGTTCTTCGCGATGCTTGGGGAGGAATACCTTGTGCCGCCCCTGCATGGGCGCGCGGATTTTCACGATTTCAACGTCCGCTATGACAAGCCGATTATCGACCTGATTCACGAGGCCGGTGGCCGCATCCACGTCCACAGTCATGGGTCGATCAAGCGTGTCATTGAGGGCTTCGTTGACATGGGGGTGGATGTGCTGCATCCGTTCGAGCCGCCCCCGCAAGGGGACATCCTGGCCCACGAAGCCAAGGACATCGTCCGCGGCAAGCTCTGCCTGGAAGGCAACATCCAGATTCACCGCATGTACGAGGCCACAGCCGCTGAGATCAGGGCAGAGACTGAAGCTCTGATCGCCGCCGCCTTTGATGACGGTCGGGGACTGATTGTCTGCCCGACGGCATCACCCTACATCCGTGGCGAAGGCGAACACTGTTTCCCCCAGTACAAAGCGATGGTTGACGCGGTGCTCGGCTGGCGGGGGTAGCTTTTGCGTCCCATACGGGAGCTCACAGGGCGGAGAGTGGGAAGATCCCCGGTAGCCTACACAGACCCTCCACAGGAAGCAACACAGAGCCTGTGTCGCCCTCGGATCAAAGACGAAGGTGGTTCACCACGGAGGCCCGGAGACACGGAGAAGGCAAGAAGAGAGTGTCCGCCGACTTCGCCCTGCCCACGGTCGGGCAGAACGAATCCGGCGAACGGTCCTTCGGGGAGCCCACAGGAGTCAGAGGAGATTGGAGGCACGCTCTTCTTCCTCTGTCTTTGCTCCCGATGAGACCATCGCCGGAATCTGGTCCGACCTCCTGAGGGCGGGCCGGAGTCCGGTGATCTCCGCTCTTCGCTATCCGCCTGTCCCGCCATAGCTCTTGAGCCACGGCGGATGCCTCCGTGTCTCAAGCGAAGCGGGTGGTGAAGTTCGGAAGTCGATATAGCCACGGGCACGTTGCTTCTGCGGACGTCGCAGAGCTGCCGCCGCAGAGCATGGTGTCGCCTACCTTGGCGTCGTCGGAGATGTCAACTTCTGCTTCCCCCGCCCAAGAAAGTCTGAGACCCGGAGTTCCTCCGCGAGGGGCGCCCTCGGTAGGTCTTCGCCGTGCTGCGCAGAGCGCCGGCTATTCCCCCAGCACAGTCCTCAGCTTCAGGATAGCATCCACCAATTTCCGCCGCAGAGCGTGGTATTCGTCGTCACTCAGATCATCTCTGAAGGTGTACTGGTTTACTCGTTCGTCTCCGCCGAGGACGTCGTTCAGGGCGTCCATCGCCCGTTTCGCGGCAGTTTTCCCGCCAGCTATCCGGGCGGCTTGGGCAGCGTAGTGCTTGAGAGTCGCGATGTATTTCATATCATCGATGCCTTCGCGTAGGGCCTCCCAGTCGATGGTCGGGATGGGACGGTCGTCGTCACCGGGGTACGCCGCGCAGTGATCCCGGCAAGTCCCGTCGAAGTCATTGTTCGGATCTCCCTGGAAGCACTGGTAGTGCCAGTAGAACATGGCCTCTGCCGGCCGCCGGTAGAAGCCGAAGCCACAGCTGTTGCGGGCTTTGCGTGCACTGTTCAGGTAGGCGGGGCCGTAGCGCATATAGCGTTTGCCTTTGTTCAGCAGCGTTTCCTCGTCCGGAGCTTTGTACTCGATGTTGCCACACCAGATGTCGAACGTGTCCCCCCACTTTTCTCCCGCCTTGTAGTTGTTTACGGTGATGTAGCTGGTGGCCCCGGGCACACGGGCGACAAGGGCACACTCATGGTTGGCTTTGCGCCCACGCTCTTCATGGTTGCCGATTTCATCGACCGGATAATACAGCAGTTTGGGGGTGTCCGGGCGGGACGAGACTGCCTCGAGTTGCCGTATTGCCTCAACATAGAGCGCGTCGTGATCAGGGCTGGGCGCATCAGGGAACGTCCTCTTGATCTTGGTCATGAGGCCTGATGTGTGGTAGGGGATTGGTCCGGCTATACCGAGGGTCCTGAGTTCCTGCAGGAAGTGGAGGAGTTCGTCTACGTCGAGGGCGAGCTTGCCGCCATCGTTGGTCACTGCAGGGAATAGGTTTCCCATGGTCAACGTTGTCATCCCGTGGTCGATCATGTCGCGCACTTGGATATCCCGTCGGGGGGTGTTGGCCACTTTGTGTTCGTACCAATACATGCCGACCGGCCGTTCGTTGGTGTGCAGCGTGAAGGGCAGGACCTCAAGCACAAGCGGGATCTGGACGCTCATTCCGGCATTCGTGCTGAGGGAAACCGCTCCCTGGTATGTTCCCGGTCGTACCTTTTCGGGAACGCGGATCGTCAGCCAGAACTCCTGGGTCGTGCGCGCCGGCACATCCACTGAGGGGCTCAACTCCAGCAGTTCCGGCATGACCTGCCACTCAGTTCCCCAACTGCTGCCCACGCGTTGCGGCCAACACGAAACCGAGCGGACCTCGACGACGCTTCCGGGCAGTGTCTCCGGTCCTACCAGATCGCCGACCGTGCAACGCGCTCCCTTGAGGTCCTGCAACGCATGAACAGCGACTGTCAATGGCTCGTACTCCCCCGGGCACGCGAAGCAGCTCAACGGGCGCTTGAGGTCAGCTGGCCGTGGGACGCTGTTCGGGTACACCGTTGCCAGCCAGTGCGGAACGAATACCACGAACCCGCGCTGTTGGTCCTTGCCAGTTACGGTAGGCATCTCTGCCTCTTCCGTGTAAGGGATCTCGCGGAAGACGGCTGTGAAACGATCGTCTCGCTCCCGTTTCAGCGCGGCCAGAAGCCGGGCGCTCTTTTCATTGGAAAACGCCTTCTCAGCCGGCGTGTTCACCGGGAAGGCTACCAGTGCGTTCAGCAGGAAACCGCATCCGGCCGGCTCGGGGTCGTCGGCGTCGAAGGTGACGTTCAATTGGCCGTCGCTCACCGTTGCCGTGAATCCGGCGTCGGCTCTGTGTGAGCGGGGCATGATGAGTTCCTCCACCACGCGCTTCCCTTCTGCCTCTATCCACCAGCACTGCCTGCCGGTCCGCCCGTACTTTTCATCACCGTGGAATGTCATGACCCGGTAGATGCCGTTCGGGACATCGATGGCAAATGTCTGGCGGACTTGCGTGTGGTAGTATTGGGATGTCATGACGAAGTCGCGGTAGAGGTCGTCAGTGTAGGAGGCCTTCTTACCGACCCGGTCACGTTCGTGCAGCCCGGGAATGGTCTTGCTGTCTGGCCCGAAGTTGCTGACGGTGCCCTGCTCGCCGCCCTGAGACGGCAGGAACCCGTAGCCTTTCTCATCCGTGTAACCAGTGTCCCGGCTGACACCGGTGAAGTTCGCGAACACAGGCGACGCGGCTGGCCCAAAGTCGAACGCATACCATTCAATGCCATTTTCGAGGATGGCTTTCGCATTGGCCCGTTTTGGGGTGGCGGACACGGTCTGAGGGGGCGCCTCTGTGCCCCAAATTTCCACTTCTGAGATCGTGATGTAGGCTTTCCCGGGCTGCGCGGTGAAACGGATCCGGACACCATCGCTCATGGCGTCGAGTTCGGCGAACTCATTCCAGCCGTTCTTCGCGTGCAGCTCGGCAAGCTTCAGTGCTTCCGGAAACTCAAGTGGATCGCCACGGCGGTAGAGCTCGATTCGTTCCGTTCCGTGCGGACCGGAGTTAAGGATGCAGACGCGGACCCGGTGAAGACGGTAAGGCTGCCCCAGATCAAACTCCACTTCTCCCCGGCCCAGCCCTTGCCAGTAGGAATAGGGCGAGGGGACGTTCCTGTAGGCGAAGCTCGGGTCACCATTGGTCAGGCGGCTTTCCGAAAACGGGAGTGTCGCAGGATTCTCTCCATCGCTCGCGAATGGCGGGCTGGCTGTGCATTTTCCGCCAGTGGGCAGCCGTTGGGCCTTCTGGTAGGAAACGGCGTTTGAATTGGTCAGACCGTTTTCGGTCAGCAAGCCGGGGACCTGGCATAGCCCGAGAAGGGGGGCCACGAGGAGAGGAATGAGCATTCTCTGGTTCATCATCGGCTCCTTGGGGACAACAGGTACTGTCCCCACACTACCGCAATGTTCCAGAGCCTGCCATTGGGCCGTACTGTCAGTGGTCTGCGGGGACGGGGGAGGCGGGCGCGCAACTATTCGCCTTGGCGTGTGGTCTATCTAGTTGGTACAGTTGCGTAGATGTTCCCATGGACATGGACTGGAAACACCTGACATGACAGTGCGATCGCGTAGACCGTTCACCTTGATCGAGCTGTTGGTGGTGATAGCCATCATCGCCATCCTTGCGGCGATGCTGCTGCCGGCGTTGCAGCAAGCCAAGTCCCGGGCAAACCAGATCTCCTGTGCATCCAATATCAAGCAGCTTACCCTTGCTGCGTTGATGTACGCCAACGATTCTGAGGAGTACCTGCCGGCGTACCAAATGACCGGATCATGGACGACACGGTGGGACAAGCTACTCCAGCCTTATTGCGGAGATGTCTTCGGCATCAAGTGCCCGGGCCTGTCCATCCACTCCGCCTCCTATGTTGACTACGGGTGGAACTACTGTGGGTGGACCAATGCCGCTGCTGACTGGGGGCTGGGGTATCAGGACTACAACTCCAACGCGAGCATCCGTCGAGGCGGTTCGACGCCACTGAAAATGATCAAGGATCCCGACAACATGTACATGCTTGGCGACCGGAGGACCGGTTCACCAGGCCCTTACTTTGGTCCTCCATTCTGGGGTGGCGGGGTCAGCAACTTTGTTCCACGGACTCACAACCGGGGAGCAAATGCCGGGTACATTGATGGTCATGCGGAGTGGCTCTCCTGGACCTATCTGGTTTCCCCGGGCAATCGAACGTCGTGGACGAAGGCTAATGACTGACCAGACCCTTTCCTGTTTTTCCTCATACCACAACCACACCACCTGGAGCGACGGGACGGCCAGTATCGAGGCCATGCTTGTTGCGGCACAGGAAGCCGGCTTGGGGGAGATCGGCATCAGCGACCACTACGTCCTGACCCCTTACGCAGATGAGGATTTGGACTGGGCCATGCCGCGGGCCGGGCTCGATGATTATGTCGCCGAGATGCTGAAGGCTGCCGCCAACGTGGACATCACGGTGCGATTGGGCGTTGAGGTCGACTACTTCCCCGAGACCTTCGAGGCCGCGATCGAACGGGTTGGGCAATACCCGTTGGATTATCTCATCGGCGGCGTTCACTTCGCGAACGATTTCCCCATTGACTGCCACGCCTCGTTTTGGGGACCCCTGGACCAGGCACAGGTGGATGGTGTGTACAGGCTTTACTGGGAGCGCGTGCTGGAGCTGGTGGAGACTGGCGCTTGCGATATCATGGCTCACCTTGATCTGCCAAAGAAGTTTGCCTTCCCGCCGTCCGTTCGCTTTGATGAGGCTGCCGCCCGGGCCATTGATGCTATCGCCCGGGTGGGGATGGTTGCGGAGATCAACACGAACGGGTGGAACAAGCCCTGTGAGGCATCGTATCCCGATGCGGCGCTGTTGCGCAGATGCTACCAGGCCGGTGTGCCGGTTGTTATCTCTGCGGACGCCCACGAGACGGGGGCTGTCGGCCAGTACTTCCAACGGGCGGCCCGCCTGCTGCAGGATGTGGGGTATGGTGAGACTGTGCGGTTCAGTGAACGGAAGAGGAGCAGCGTGCCGTTTGGGGTCAGCGGCGCTTCCTCGGGGGCTTGAAGTGCCCTTTCTCTATGAGCCAATTGCCGCAGGTCGGCCAATCCTCGTCGAGGTCCACCTTTGACGTTGCCTTGAGGGGGAACGCCTCGCCCAGTTGCCCCTTCAGAGCCACCAGGAGCGCTCGTTTCACGCTGTCGTCGAGCTCTTCTCGTGTCCGCATCTGGTTGCAGAGAAAGCGCACTGCTTCCTCCTTGGGGAGTTTGGCTGTCTTGAGCATCCATTGCCAGCTCTGTATCCAGGCGTCCGGCAGCACGGGTGAGGCTGCCTTGACAGGGGAGGCGTCCCCAAGGTGGTTCCGCAGATCGGCGATGATGCGTGTCTGAGCCGCGGGGTCTCTCACGGCCATCACCTGTGCGCGAAGGAAAGCGGTTGTCTCATCCTTGCTGAGGAGCCCCTTCTCCGCGAGCCACATCCCGGCGTCCTGCCAGGTCAGGTCTACGTTGGCTTTGCGGTCGAAGGGGGGGAAGCCCTGGTCGCTCCAGGCTTTCCCGAGGCGCTGCGTGGCAACTCGCTTGAGATTGGGATGCGTGTAGGGGGTGGTGAAGAGTGTCTTGAGCGCCTCAGCGGCGGCCCGGGGACTGCTGGGTTTCCATACCTGGATGGACAGACACAGCATCTCGGGGTCCTCGAGCTTCTTCACGGCGTTCACGACGACATCGTCACCGACACTGAGCCCTCGGCTGACAAAGTGTTTGAGGATGAATTTCAGGCACGCCGCTCCGTGACGTCGGCTTTCCGGACCGTGCTTCTTCTCCCACGGCAGTTCGCTGTCACTCGCTATCTTGACTGCCAACCCATCCAGGGCCTCGGTTATGCGCTGACTGTGGAACGCCTGAGAGTGCCAAGCAAGGAAGGACAGGTCGCCGAAACCGACAGGGTCATGCAGCTTCTGGATGATGTATTCCTCGGCCCGTGGCGCGCGCGTTCCACACAGGGTCACGATGGCCCAGATGCGGCTTTGCATGACCGTTTCGTCACCCGTCTTTTCGGCCATCTTGATGAGCGGGTCAACCGCTTCGTCGCCGAACGCTGCCAGCTGGGAAGACACGCCTACGCCGCCATACGCACCCTCTGCCATTTTGGCCAGATAGGCTTTCATCTTGGTCTGCTTCTCGGTCGTGCCCATGCGCTTGACGCTCTTCGGCAGCAGGAGGATTCTCCACACCGGGGAAGCGATGACGAAGTCCGGCCGGCTGTCGGGTAACCCGGCGAGGAGAACGGCCTTGATGGTATAGATCTGCGGAGGCAGCTGGCCCGCACTGGTCATCCGTTTCTTTTCATCGAAGTAGGGCATGCCATTCTCGTATTCATCCACCTTGGCCACCTCCAACGCATTGAACGGGACGGTGAGCAGCATGGTCTCGGTTCCGGCTGGGATATTGCCTTTAGCGACTCTGTTCGGCCTGTCCCGGAACACGTTGCGGGAGAATAGACTGGATTGCCCCTCTTTGTCGGCGACCACGACGTACAATGCATAGTTGCGCCCTTCCCCCGCGGTCTTCTTCGGGAACAGGCTTGTCCGCTTGGTGGTATTCTTGATCACAATCGTGATCTTCTCCGGCATGTCCTGCTCAAACTCGATATTTGCAGTGGACAGCTTGAGGCTGAACCCCTGGAATTCCTTGCCGAACTCCGGTTCAGTCCTGACGACCTTGTCGCCGTAGTCGATCCAGGCCTGGGCGGACAGGCTGAGCAGTACGGCGAACAGGAGCCACCCGGTTGCGGCTCGGCTGACGGGCGCGTTTGGCAGGAGCGCGGCTCGCGTCGATTCCATGGCTCTTCCTTTGTTTCCTCGCTGGTTCGGCCGAGCGCGAGGCCTGGCCTGGCGGTACCTTTGCCATGTGCAGATGCTGACCGGTAGCGGGGTACTGATGGCACACCGGTTCGCGTGCGAACACGCCGTTCACCGTGGAGGCGTTTTGTTCCTGAGGATGCAGGGCCTTCTCGGCTAGGGCCTAAGTTAGCGGCGCCGTCGCCTGCCGCAAGGCAGTCATGTCTGCGCGCAGGGGCTCTCGCACCGGCTCGTGCTGTGAGGAGCGCTTCGGTTCGGCGATGACGGTGCCTACATACGCCTTGCAGTCAAGAGTTGAGGATACAGTGATGGATGATCTTACGGGATTGATGGGCACGGAATGGGAGTGCGCCGCCTGCGGAGAACCGCACCGGCTCAACGTCCGGGAAACGATCGTCGGTTCAGGCGCACTGATGCAGTTGCCGGGGGTGGTTGCGCGTCACAGCGGGAGTCGGCACGTTGCTGTACTCTCGGATGAGCGAACGCATGTGGCGGCGGGAAGGCGCGTCCTGTCCCTGCTGCAGGGCGCTGGTCTGCAGGTTGACAGTTTCGTACTCACCAACCCGGATGCGGAGGGCCACGGACCCGTCTGCGACGATACAACGCATGCGCAGCTTTCCGCCGAGCTTCCCGAGGCGCCGTGCTACATCGCCGTTGGCAGTGGGGTGGTCAGTGATCTGACCAAGTGGGCGGCCTTTGACCGCAACGCTCCTTACATCGCTGTGGCTACAGCTGCTTCCATGAACGGCTATGCCTCGGACAACGTTGCGCCCACGTTACGTGGTGTGAAGACGTTGCTCCATGGTCGGGGGCCCGTTGCCGTGGTGGGGGACCTCGATGTGTTGCGGGAGGCCCCACACGAGATGACCGCAGCCGGTCTTGGGGACGTCTTGGCGAAGTCGGTGAGCACGGTTGACTGGCATCTCAATCGTCTGCTTTTCGGCGAGTTCTTCTGCCCCTTCTGCGCCGGCCTGATTGACGGTATCGAGCCAATTTATATGGGGGCGCCGGAAGACATCGGCGAGCACACCGTGGCCGGGATCGAGGCGTTGTTCCAGGCTCTGATCTACACGGGATTCGCCATGTCCATTGCCGGGACTTCCGCACCGGCCTCAGGGGGAGAACACCTCGTCTCGCACACGCTGGATATGATGGCACTGCGTGACGGTGTAGAGCATGATCTGCACGGCCGGCAGGTTGGCGTGGGCACCATTCTTGGAGCCGCTCTCTATGGTGAGATCGCGGCTGTCGAGGAAGCGACGTTCGTTCCGCCCGAGGAGAAGGCGACCGATCGGGCGTTCTGGGGCCGCTTCACTGAGGTGGTCGAGGAGAAACACGCAGGGAAGCGCGAAAGAGCTCGGATGGCAGCTGCCAAAATGGCATCAGCGCCTGAGCTCTGGGAGTCGATCCGTACGGATCTTGCAGCTACTGTGCACGCTCCTGAGGTGGTAAAGGACTGCCTGAGGCGGGCCGGGGCAGCGCATCGTTTGCGGGATATCGGCGTCACTCGTGAACGAATACTGGATGTGCTGTCGCACTGCCATGAGATCCGGGAGCGTTTCACCGTCATTGATCTGGCTCGGGCTGTCGGGATTCTGCCGGGGAAGGCGGAAGAGCTGGTTGACAGGTGGCTGATTGACTGAGGAAGGCAGGATCGGCGGACAGGGGTACCAATCACTTCGTTCGGTTCAGGGCGCAATCCCGGACCTGTACGGTTCCGGCAAACTCACCAACGAGAGTCCAGCGGACGAATCCGTCTTCCCGGAGGGCAGCAGCGACTTTGGAGCGACCTTCCCAGCGGTTCGGCCTGTCGCAGTGGATCACATGTTCGATGAGGGGAATCGCTTTCTTCTCAATCACCCGTTCGAGGATCAGCTTCAAGTGTCCGTCAAGTGGTGTTTCGACACGGAAATCGGCAGCCACCTGAAGCGTCATGCCTTTCCTGGCAGGCACCAGTTCCGAATGCAACGCGAGCGGCATCGGTGTTCCTGAGGCGATCAGGAAGACCGGGTACTCGCCGCGCTTTTCTTTGGGGATGTGGCGCACGTTTGTCTCCACCGTCTGTTTTTCTGGATCGGAGAGACTCACAGTCCACTGAGTCAGGGGGCTGTCCGGGGTTACGAGGCCGCGGACCTCTGGTGCCTGGATTGCGTTTTGTTCCACTGCCGGAAGGGGGTGCCGGGGGTTGATCGGCTCCAGAGCTGAGATGGTCACCATCGAGGGCGGAGGCTCCGGCCACAGTGCGCCGGCCAGGCAGAAGCCCGCAACGATGCACAGCGCGAGCACAGCAGCTCCCAATCGCCAGCGCCGGGCGGTCCGGATGGCGTCCTCAAGCCGGGCAACCGCCACGTTCTCAGAGCCTGGGGGGGCCTCCTCAGGGGGATTGAAGTCGAGCATCTCTCGCAGTGGGCCCGGAGCCTGTTTATCGGCCACGGCGAGGAAATGCGTTTTCTTTGCCGGGATGTCACTGGCTGCAAGCTGAGCCCGGTAGGCTTCAACGTCGAACGCCACATACCGGAACAGGACAGAGCCCGTATCGTGATCGTAGACGCAGTAGCTTGCCCGGGTGTCGTCTTGCCGGGGTTGGCCGACGGAGCCCACATTGACGATGTAGCGTTTCCCATCCTCCACCGCGAAGTCGGTCGGCTCCAGCCAGTGCGGCTTTCCGCTTCCGCCAATGACCCAGAGCCCGGGCACATGGCTGTGCCCAACGAAGATCACCTGTTCAGCACAGGATGCCCACGCCTCCAAGGCGTCGGAAGGTCTGATCACGTAGCGGAACTGGGCAGGAGCGGCCGGATGGCCATGGGTGCAGCGGAAGCCTGGGCCCTCCAGGACGTAGGGCAGCTTCCGGAAGAACGTTCGGGCTTTGGTGTCCAGATGTTGGGCGGTCCATTCGATGGCAGCCTTGGCTCTGGCGTTGAAGCAGTCGGGGGACATCCTCTCGGCAACGACTGCGTCGTGGTTCCCCAAGACGAAGTGATGGACTCGCGCGTGGGCCTGTTTGAGGACTTCAGCCGGTGTTGGGCCGTAGCCAACGACATCGCCGAGGCAGAGGATTTGGTCCACGTTGCGTGACTGGATATCAGCGAGGACAACGCTGAAAGCAGGGGTGTTCGCGTGGATGTCTGACAGGATCGCGTACCGCATGACGGGCCTCCCTCAAGAGCTTCCGCTTGAGGTACAATATCCGTCTTCAGCTACGGTGCAAGCGAGGGCGTGAAGGTCAGGTGAAACTGATCTGGACGGGGCTCTGGTCAGCTTTCCCAGTAGAGCATCGCCCCGCAGTTTTCGCAGGAGGCGACCATGCCTTTGCGGGCGTTCATCCTGATCTGTGCGATAACATTCATGTGGCAGCGATCGCACACATCTTCCAGGATCGGGACCAGAACGCGACGGCTGGGACCGCCTCGGTTAGGCTTCTTGATCAGTCGCTCGTAGCGCCTGGCGATCGCCGGTTCGACCCCCTTGATGGCCTCCGAACGGATGGCCTCGAGCTTCTTGATTTGGGCGCCGCAGTTCTTCAGGCGCGTGTCCAGGTCGGTGATCATCTCCGCGACACGACTCTCGGCTGCCTTGAACTCCTTTGTCCTGAGTGCAAGGAGAGTGCGGCCTCGCTCGATCTCTTCCATGACCAGAAGCTGGTCGTCCTCAATGTCCTCGATCTGCTTCTTGCAGGTGTCGATCTGGGTCATGGCTGCCCGGTATTCTTCGTTGTTCTTGATGAAGGTCGACTTGGACTGGAAGTCCCTCATCTTTTCCCGGATCGTGTCAGCGTTGATCTCCAGTGTCTTCAGCGCCTTTTCCTGCTCTTGAAGCTGCGTCTTGGCGTCCCCCAGAGCCGTCTCAGCACCTTTCAGCATTGATTTGACTTTTGCACGGTCTGCAGGCTCCGTTGCGATCTGCTCGGCGAGCTTCGCAATGCGGAGATCCTTGTCTTGCAGGTCCAGGAGTTTCTCCACCCACTCGTGCATTCGATATTTCCTTAGCTGAAGGGCGTCATGTTAAGAACAGTTAACTAATCTAACCAACTCGTGCGGAAAGAGCAACCTCGCAAGCGATTCAGGACGAGCCTTTTTTTCAGAGAGGGAGGGGGTCGGCACTGGGGAGTGACGGTAGGGGGGCGCCTGAGGCCGGGCGACGTCCCCGCAGGTTGTCTGCCCGCCTCACAGGCGGTAGTTTAGGAGGAGAGCACACAGGCTTGTTCATCTGGGAGGTTTCATGCTATGAAGGCGTTGGAGAATGCTCGCGTCTTGATCACCGGGGCCGGGGTCCGCATCGGTCGCGAGATCGCGTTGTGTTTTGCCCGGCGTGGCGCTCGCGTGGTTGTGCATTACAACCGTTCAGAAGCGGAGGCGGAGGCCTTGCTGACGGAGCTGAATGACGTGTCTTCGGGGCACCAGAGCGTCCAGGCGGACTTGCTCAACCGCGAGGAGCGGCGGGCCTTGATTCCCGGGCTGATCGGGCAGGGGCAACCCCTCAATTGCCTGGTGAACAACGCCTCTGTCTACCGCCGCTGTCCGCTCGCCCAGGTGGACCTGGAGCGGATCTGGACAGACTACGAAATCAACTTCGTGGCTCCGTTCCTGCTGATGCGTGATTTTGCGTACTACTGTGACGAGGGATGTATCGTGAACATTCTGGATCAGCGGGTTGCCACCGTGGACCCCTCGGCCAGCACATACGGGTTTGCCAAGAAGAGCCTGCGGGACGCGATGGAAGCTGCTGCGGTTGAGTGGGCTCCCCGGATCCGTGTCAACGCGGTGGCTCCCGGGATTGTGTTGCCTCCCCCGGGCGTTTCGGCTGACCGAATTGAGCCTTTGCTGCGCAATGTCCCGATGGGGCAGGTATCAACGGCTGCAGAGGTGGCTGAGGCGTGCGTCTTCCTTGCGCAGGCTGAGACGATTACAGGCCAAATTATCTATGTTGATGGTGGGATGCATCTGGCAGGTCCATCAGTCAGAGAAGTTGACGAAGCAGATTATTCCGCAGCCGACTGAGCTTCCCGCGACGGGTGGAGTCAGGCGGTTTCCGGCCTCTGTGTCCTGCAGGGATCGGTTCCTGTTCATTCCAGGGCTTTGCATTGGACACCTCCGATATGCCTTCTGAAACGGCTTCACCCGGGCGCCGAGCCCTGTTCTCAGCGATCCGGATGCTGGTTGGCCTGGCCTTTGCGGGCGCACTGATCACCATGACAATACGCTCGACCGGGGCGGATGTCCTTGGCGAGCTTCGGGCCGGCAGTGCGCCTCTGCTCGGGTTGGCCACCTGTGTGTACGGCGGCATCGTCTTCCTGACGGTGGTTCGCTGGCGGCTTCTTCTCCGGGTGCAGGGGGTGGATCTGGGAATTGGCGTGCTCTGCCGGCTTACCTTGATCGGCGTTTTCTTCAATCTGGCCATCCCGGGAGCAGTCAGCGGGGACTTTCTGAAGATGGCCTACGCCGCCAAGCGTGCTCCCAACCGGGCGGCAGAAGCGGTATTGACCATCATGCTGGATCGAGTCATGGGGTTGCTCGGCCTGTTCGTCGTTGCCGGTGTCATGGTGGTTGTCTGTCTCGGGTGGATCCTGGGCCTGTCGGGTGAGTTCCGCGTTCTTCAAGCGGGGATCTTTGCGGTGGGCCTGGGGAGCTTCGGTGGGGCGTTGGGCGCACTCCTGATTGAGTTTCGCGAGCGCCTGATTCGCATCCGGGTGGTCAGTTGGGGGATCGATATGGGGCGGCGGTGGCTGCCTGCCGCCGTCACTCACATCATTGCCCGTTTTGTGACGGCGCTGGATCTGTACCGGCACCATCGACGAACGGTCCTGCAGGCCCTCCTGATCTCCATCGTTATCCACACTGGTCTGGGGCTCAACCTCTACTGCGTCGGGCGCGCCCTGCATGTTGAGCAGCTCCGGGCTCGTGACTACCTGCTCGCCACTCAGGTGGCCAACACGGTTGCTTCTGTTCCGGTGACGCCAGGTGGGTTGGGAACGCGCGATGCGACTGTAGCCTTCTGCTTCAAAGCGCTTGGGGCTAACGCTGAGAAGACGGGGGCCATTCCCCTGGTCTTCTCTCTCATCATTGCCTTCTGGGGGATTGTTGGGGCAGGGGTTTTCATTGCGACCCCCCGGCATACTGATAACGCACCGGGGGCGCCCAGGCGGGTGAATCCCGGAGAGGATGACTCGACGCCGGCGGGGCAATAACACCCGTGGTCGCTGCGTTGTCTGTGATAGCGTCTGTGGGGGAGGGGGATGGTGTCACTTCTATTTGGCCCGCCGGACGCTGAGACCCCGGTGGGCTGGGTTCGGGCAGGATATGGAACTGCGTTTTAACTGCGAGCACTGCGGGCGCAAGCTCGAAGCTGACGCGTCGTGGGCCGGCATGGTCACCCAGTGTCCGGACTGCACTCGCGACGTGACTGTCCCCGACCTGCCGGTGGGGCCGGGGGTGACCGTGGGCGGCTTCCGGATTGAGGAGGAACTTGGGCGCGGCGGGATGGGGGTCGTGTTTCGGGCAAAGCAGCTCTCGATGGACCGGGCAGTTGCCCTCAAGGTTCTCTCCCCCATGCTCGCCTCCAGCGACCAATTCGTCGAGCGCTTCTTCCATGAAGTTAAGCTGCTGGCCCGGCTGGCCCATCCGCATATCGTGACCGCGCACGAAGCCGGTGAAGACGGTGGCAACTACTACCTTGCCATGTCCCTTGTCGAGGGAGAGAGCCTTGACGACCGCTTGAAGCGAGAGGGACGTCTATCTGAGTCGGAGGGCCTCCGGATTGCCATCGGGATAGGTGAGGCCCTGGCCTATGCATGGCGACGGGCCAAACTCCTGCACCGCGACATCAAGCCTGCCAATGTCATGTTGGAGAGGGAAGGGGATGTGAAGCTCACCGACTTGGGGATCTCCAAGTCTCTGGATGACGATGTCGGAATCACGACCAGCGGAACCACCCTGACCGGGGCCGTGGTCGGGACGCCATTCTACATGAGCCCGGAGCAGGCTCGGGGTGAGAAGGATCTCGATTTCCGGGTCGATCTCTATTCCCTCGGGGCCACGCTTTTCCACATGGTCACCGGGACGGTTCCGTTTAGGGGAGGGAGCAGCGTAGAAGTGCTGGCTCAGCTGTTGCGTGACCCCATGCCGCCGCCTGAGACGTTCAACCCGAGCCTTTCCGGGGAGTGTTCGCGATTGGTGGTCCGGATGATGGCCAAGGATAGGGATGAGCGCCATGGCAGTTGGGAGGCTTTCCTTCAAGATGCCCGCGCGGTCCTGTCCGTGGTGGGACGCATGGGCGACGGAGATCTTCCGGTGGTGTTGCCAGACCCGGCCTTGGGGGGAGCGGGGGCGCCAACGGTACGCCAGGCGGCTCCCTCGGGGCGCGGCGAGAACCCAAGCAGCAGCCATGACAGTGCCCTCCCCGTTGGACCTCCTGCATCGGTGCGTTGGCGACGGCGCGTGCTGTGCGTGGGCGCGTTGGCTCTCCTCCTTGTCGTCGTCGTGTCCTTTCGCCGGAGGATGAAGCGACGTTCTCCTCCTCCAGCGCCAGCTGAAGCAGAGGCCGGCGGGATGTCTGCCTCAGCTCCGACGACGAGGGACGGTTCGCCGGAGCCGGAGGCTGGACGCTACGCGGTAGCGCGGAAGCGCATGTTTTTCGATCTCCTTGCCCGACACTTGCTGACCCGCGATTTCGATCGAGCCGATCGGGAACTCAAGGCCGCCTCGGCTCGGGCCTCCAAGGCGGGGCTTGGGACTGAGCTGAACAGCGCTGTAGAGCAGCTCGCAGAACTGCGCAAACTGGACGCCGCGTGTGGGGGGACGGATTCCAGCACGAGTGACCGAGTCGCCGCGCTTGAGGAGTGTCCGGGTGGCTTGGCTTGGGCCCCCGTTCTGAAGGGGTTATGGGCCGTTGAGGATGGGCGTCCGGAAGTCGCTCGCATGTGTTTCCGCAACGTCGATGGCCCGTTGGGGGACGCGCTGCTCCGGCAACTGGAAGGGCGCTTGCGAGGGGCAGGGGCGAAACGGGGAACTTCACGGGGCGGGCAACGGCCTTGGCCAAAGCGTCGCGGAGGAGCATCCCAAGGCGGACAGAAGGGGCGCGACGATAGAGCGACCGAGTGACGACTAGAGGCGTCGATCCAACGGGAACAGGGGTGCTGATGGCTCCCGTTCCTCCATTGTCAAGAGGTTGACAAGGCAGGCACCCCCACTATGTTTCTAACTTTGCTCGTGAAAAGAGGTTAACCAATAGGGCTCAACGTGGTGTGGCTCTGGCTGGTTGGATCTTGACGGTAGAAGGCGTTTGCAGACTAGAGGAGTTGACAATGGCTATCATCGATTTTGGCGGGGTCAAGGAGGAAGTCATCACACGCGATGAGTTCCCTATGGCGAAAGCTCTCGACGTCCTCAAGGACGAGACGATCGCTGTGATTGGTTACGGCGTTCAGGGGCCGGCTCAGGGCCTCAACATGCGCGACAATGGTTTCAATGTTATCGTGGGTCAGTCCCCTGAGTTCAAGCGTGACTGGGATCGTGCGATTGCCGACGGTTGGGTTCCCGGCGAGACGCTTTTCGACATCGAGGAAGCAGCCCGGCGTGGCACGATTGTTCAGATGCTGGTCTCCGACGCGGCGCAGAAGACCATTTGGCCGGCGGTCGAGAAGTGTCTGAGTCCCGGCGATGCGATCTACTTCTCGCATGGCTTCTCCATTGTCTACAAGGATCAGACGGGCGTCATCCCAGCAGCGGATGTCGATGTCCTGCTGGTGGCCCCGAAGGGGTCCGGCACGTCCGTCCGCCGCAATTTCCTGTCCGGCGCGGGCATCAACTCCAGCTTTGCCGTGGCCCAAGACGCAAGTGGGCGTGCCACTGAGCGCTGCATGGCCCTCGGAATCGGCGTGGGATCTGGGTTCCTCTTCCCGACGACATTCGAAGGCGAAGTGTACAGCGATTTGACCGGCGAGCGTGGCGTTCTGATGGGGGCCCTGGCCGGAGTCATGGAAGCGCAGTACGACGTGTTGCGCGCCAACGGTCACAGCCCGAGTGAGGCGTTCAACGAGACGGTCGAGGAACTCACCGAGAGCCTGATCAAGCTCGTGGCAGAGAACGGCATGGACTGGATGTACGCCAACTGCTCCGCCACGGCGCAACGTGGTGCTTTGGACTGGAAGCCACGCTTCAAGAAGGCTGTCTTGCCGGTGTTTGAGGACCTGTACGCGCGGGTGAGGTCCGGGGCAGAGACGACGCGCGTTCTCGAGAGCTGCGGCGCTGTCGATTACCAGGACACGCTTGCGGAAGAGCTGGCCGAGATTCATGATTCAGAAATGTGGCGGGCTGGGCAAGCGACCCGCAGCCTTCGTCCTGACGAGTCTGCCCGTGAGATCACGGCTGACACGAAGGGCGTAGGGGGCCGCGGCGAGAACTAGTCTTCTCCGTCCGAGGGTTTTGCCCCACGTTTCCTGAGTTTCCGATACAACAACACCGGCGCCACGCAGCACAATGCGAGGCGCCGGTGTATTGTTTGGGGCATCGTTGGTCATACGCCTCCCCATCGTCACGGACGGCGTGCGGATGTAGAAGGAGTCACCCCAGTTGGAACAGCGATACCGAATCTGTCATGTGATCACGCGAATGATTGTCGGGGGAGCCCAGGAGAATACGCTGTATTCGGTGATGGGGCAGATGGCGAACGGCCACGAGGTCGTTCTGCTCAGTGGGCCCAGCCCCGGGCCGGAAGGAGAGCTTCTGGCTGCGGAGAAGGTTCCCGGGCTGCAGCTCGTGGTGGAGCCAACTTTGGTGCGTGATTTGGCGCCACTTACCGACATCAAGTGCTACTTTGCGTTGCGGCGTTACTTCCGCGAGAACCCCTTCGACATCGTCCACACGCATTCCTCCAAGGCTGGAATTCTGGCGCGGCTGGCGGCTCGGGCCGCCGGCGTCCCAACAGTTGTTCACACCGTGCATGGGCAGGCGTTTTACGCATACCAGGCATGGTGGCGCAATCAGATGTACATCTGGGCCGAACGCCTGGCAGCGCGTTCCAGTGACCGGATCTTCGCGGTCGCTCAGGCGATGATCGACCAATGTGTGGCTGCCGGAGTCGCGCCTCGGGAGAAGTACCGTGTGGTGTACAGCGGGATGGACGTGGAGGCGTTCATGTCAACTGAGGCCGACCCTGATCTGAGGGCTGAACTCGGGATTCCTCCGGATGCGCTGGTCGTCGGGAAAATCGCGCGTCTTTTTGAGATGAAGGGTCATGACTTCCTGATCGAGGCTGCTCCGCGGATTGTGGCTGAGCATCCGAATGTGAAGTTCCTTCTGGTCGGCGACGGTTCTCTTCGGGAGCCCCTTGAGAAGATGATCGCGGACCGAGACCTGCAGGAGAACTTCGTGTTCTCCGGCCTGGTGCCTCCGAGCGAGGTGTGTCGCTATACGGCCTTGATGGATGTCCTTGTTCACCTGTCTCTCCGCGAAGGTCTGCCGCGCACTGTGGTTCAGGCGCTGGCCAGCGGGGTCCCCGCGGTAGGTTTTGCGTTGGATGGCACACCTGAGGTGGTGCTGGATGGGAAGACCGGCTTCGTGTGTCGCCCGGAGGATGTCGATCAGGTCACCGACTCCGTACTGAAACTACTCGGGGATCCCGAACTGCGTCGGTCGATGGGGGAAAACGGTCGGGATCTCGTCCGGGAACGCTTCCCCTGGCAGCGCATGGTGGACGTTCTGGAAGCCGAGTACGCGGAGTGTGTGAAGGCCGCCGACTGATTACGCGTCCGTGACTCCGCGGCGGTCATACACGACCCGACCGTTCACGATCGTCATCTGGATCTGCCAGTCGTCATCGACCACGACGATGTCGGCTCTCTTGCCCGGCTGTATGATTCCCCGATCGGTCAGCTGAAGGCTTTCGGCCGGATTCATGGTGAAACAGGCCAGGACGTCGGATTTGGGGAGAGAGCCGAACTCGGCCAGGTTGCGGAGCGCCTGATCGAGAGTCAGGCATGACCCGGCGAGTTTGCCATCCGAGATCCTTCGGCAGACGCCTTCGTTTATCTCCACTTCGTCTTCCCCCAGATGGTAGACCCCGTCCTTCAGCCCAGCTCCTTGAGTGGCGTCTGAGATGCCGACGACGCCCCGTCGGGGTTTGCAGCGGCAGGCCAGGTCAATCATCCTCGGGTGGACATGTACACCATCTGCAATGAGCTCGATAGTCAGTCGGTCATCGGTTAGTGCAACCGACGTCAGGCTGGACTGCCGCTGGTCGAGCGGCGGCATTCCGTTGAACAGATGTGTACACCGGGTTGCTCCCGCTGCCATGGCCCAGAGCACATGCTTCTCACTGGCCATGCTGTGCCCCATGCTCGGAACGATTCCGTTCTCCAGCAGCATCTCGATCAGCTTTCCACTGTTCTCCAGTTCCGGGGCAAAGGTCATCGTCCGTCCCTTGCCGTTGACGGCCTGCATGAGATCACGGGCCTCGACCATGTCGATCGCGTGGATGGCGCGAGCGGACTGTGCTCCTGCCTTCTCCAGGCTTAGGTATGGGCCTTCGAAGTGCACACCCAGTGGTGTGGCGCCGTTGAGGCCGGACTCGCAGGCGCTGGCCAGCGCTCCCGCGACTCGCACCATCTTGTCAATGGGGGCTGCAACCAGAGTCATCACGAACGATGTCACGCCATGCATCGCGAGGACTTGCGAGATCCCGTTCAGATCGCAGTCGACATCGGCATTCATGGCCGCGAACCCCCCGCTTCCGTGGAGGTGCGTGTCAATCAGGCCGGGGATTGCCTGGCAATCGGACATGTCGATGCAGGGAATGTCCTCAAGTACGCGAAGCGCAGAGTATCCCCCCATCGCCTGGATGCACCCCCCTCTACAGAGGATCGATGCGTTGTGGATTGTCTCCATCGGCGTCAGGCATGAATTCACCCTCAGGATGAAATCCTCCTGTCCGTTCGCTGGGCCTTTTTCCGCATCCTGCATAGTGTCTGCTTGATTCCTTTGCCCTGTCGCTCCCGTGCCACTGACTTAATCTAGCGAACTCCCTGGCTTCTGTCCATGACGGACGGAAGGACGGTAGCCGGCAAAGAGGGCACAGGGGAGGCGCGGGAGCGGGGCTTGGAGGTCGCAGATGGGGGGGACGTTTTTTATTCGCTTTTTGTTCGTGAGGTCAAGGGCAGGGGCTTACGTCACTTTTCGGGAGCCATCGGGGGGGTGATCTGTCCGGGGGGGCTTGCGTTTGCAGTGAGCTTTCATTAAAGTGTGAATCACACTGAGAGACATCCCGTAGTTCAGCGACGTTGCCTGTTTTCGCTGGCGTTTGTGTGCCCGGAAACGGTGCACGCTGTTGTCGCCTGTCAGGCAGGTGTTCTGTCTGGCGGTGGCTGGGAGTGGCCACCTATACGGGGAGCCCTTCTGTGGAGTGACAACACGGGGGGGGCTAGCTGTTGTCAGATTAACGGACGCTACTCTACGTTGATTGGCGTCTGCGGACGATTTCTTTTTGGCGGTTTCGACTGTGCGTGTATCCGACGTCTGTCCGGCGCAATGTGTTTGGCCGGGGCTCTGGAAAGCAGAGCGTTGATTGCGCGCAGATCGGTGAGGATCGAGCGGAAATACCAGTGCCCCGCGTTGGCGCGAACGACGAGGGCTGAAGCTCCTCGCTTCTGGAGACTCAGGACAAGAATATGGGCAACACGACCGAGATCTGGCAACAGGCGTGTAAGAGACTACGTGCACTTCTCAACGAAGACACGTACGACCGCTGGATCGCGGGCATTGTCCCTTTGGCCATCGATGCCAAGCAGTGTCGCCTGGGCGTCACGAACGAGGTCTTCTCGGACTGGCTCAATATCAATTACAAGGATCTCATCAGCGGTACGCTGACCGAGGTCACAGGAAGCGTGCCATCGGTAACCTTTGAGACCGGGCACGAAGCCCCACCCCAAGCTCCCGCTCCGCGCGATGACGCCTCGGCTCGTCCTGCTCCTTCAGCCCGAAAGGGCAAGCGCGACAGGAACCGGGAAGCCGACGAGAATCTCTACAACCGTCGGTTCACCTTCGATTCATTCGTGGTTGGGGACAGTAGCCGCTTTGCTCACGCAGCCGCTTCCGCGGTGGCCAAGTCTCCCGGAAAAACCTACAATCCCCTCTTCATCTACGGTGGGACGGGGCTTGGGAAGACGCATTTGCTTCAGGCGATCGCTCAAGAAGTCATGCGCAGGCGTAAGCGTCCACGGGTCGAATATCTGTCCAGCGAGGAATTCGCTAACGCTTTCATCGATGGATTGACCAACAACTCGCTGTCGAAGTTTCGCCGCCGACTGCGGAATCTGGACTTGCTGCTCATTGACGATGTCCACTTCTTCAAGGGCAAAGAGCAGATGCAGGAGGAGTTCTTCCACACGTTTAATGCGCTCTACAACGGGCACAGCCAGATTGTACTGACATCAGACCGGGCTCCCCATGAGATCGCGGGGCTGGAGAAGCGCTTGGTATCCCGTTTCGAGTGGGGATTGACCACCGATATCCTGCCGCCTGACCTGGAAACACGGATCGCGATTCTGCGAAAGAAGCAGGCGACTCACGAGGTGAAACTCAGTGACGATGTCCTGTTCTTTGTGGCCAGCCGTATTCGGTCGAACATTCGCCGTCTCGAGGGGGCACTGATCCGTTTGGTATCCTACGCTTCCGTAACTGGCGGAGGGATCACGGAGGACACCGCGGAGCAGCTTCTTGGACCGCTGCTGGACGAGGAGGCATCGAGTTTGGTGACGGTGGAGCAGATCCAACGGGCCGTTGCAGAATTCTACGACATTCGCCTTGCGGATATGACCAGCAAACGCCGGCCGCAAAATATCGCTTTCCCACGCCAGGTGGCGATGTTCCTGTGTCGCAAGATGACAGACTTTTCCTCGCCCACGATCGCTGAGCACTTCAGCCGTAACCACGCCACTATTCTGCATGCCGAAGCAGCCGTGAAACGGCGCATGTCCGACAATGCGGACTTCCGTCGTGAGTTGGGGATGCTTGAGCGCAAGATCCGCGTGTAGGGAACGTCCTCAGGCTGGGGAGAAGGGATGCGCTACCGATGCAGTGGAGGAAGAGGGGCTACTCGCGACCCGGGATGACCAGGTCAATGTCATACCTGACCACACTCCGAGACAGGAGGAGCTCAGCTCCCTTCCGGGGCTGAGGAACGCCCGGGGAAAGGAGAGGCCAGCCCGCTTCTGCAAGCCGGTCTACGAGGGCCTGAAGCTGCTCATCGGTCAGAAGCAGTTGCAGGGACGCCTTGTTCCCAATGTCTCCCGTCGTCGTGCAGGAAATGCCCTCGGGAAGCGCGCGTTGCAGCATCTCGATCGCTTCCTCGACATTCTTGACTACCCACACGTGCTTCACGCGGGGCGGCACGATTGCCTTGCGTACAGCATTGGCCAGTGAAACGGTGCCTGGGACGGCCTTCGCCGTTCCTCCCGCATTCACTCGGGTCAGGTCTGTGGATGGTATTGCTCCGTCTCTTCCGGTGTACTCCGGTCCCGGTTGGGGGGGGAGCTGTGGGAGCTCTGCGGGAGGGACGACAACGACGGTTTCCGGTGCGTGCGTCAAGGAGTCTTCCGGTGAGATCGCGGCCGCGTGTGAAGAGGACGCGGGCGAGCTGGAATCCACAGCGTAGTGAATGGCCACAGCAATCAGCGCCACTGCGGCGGCGGCAGCAGCGTGGCGCCAAATGGGGGAACCCATAACCCGGAACATCAGGGGCTCAGGCTTGAGCGATTTGCATTGCTCCTGTATCCGCTCTGCCAGGTTCGCAGGCGTATCTCCCAAAGACTGAACGGCATCGTCTATCACCGTGTAGGTGTCTATGGTCGATCTGCAGCTTGTGCAGTCTGCCACATGCTCCCCGACGCTGCCGTCATTGAGGGCGTCGTCATGGAATGCGCTAAGATCCTCTACGGAAGGACAACCAGCAAGCTCGTGTTTCCCGTCGTTCATTCTCTTAGCCTCTTGCGCAGTTCCTCGCGAGCACGCGCGATCCGTGACTTAATGGTACCCAACTTACAGCCGAGCACTGAAGCGATGTCTTCATAGCTCATGTGCTCGACATTTCTCAGCACCAATGCTTCTCGATAGAGGGGGGGCAGTTGCTGGAGTTCAACCGAAATGTTCTGCTGAAACTCATCCAGGGAGATCTGCTCATCGGGAGTCAAACTTTCAGCGGGCAGGTCTATACCTGCTGCGTTCGTGTCCTTCAGACCTTCGATCGGGGCATCTATGCTGAACGTTCGTTGTCCACCTCGACTCTTGTTCCATCGGTATTTGTTGCGGGCCAGGTTCACGGCTATCCGGTACATCCACGTCGTGAATTCCGAATCGCCTCTGAATCTTGGCAATGCCCTGTAAACGCGAACGAAGACGTCTTGGGCGACCTCTTCTGCGTCCTCCCGTTTGCCCAACACCCCGTAGGCAATTTGGTAGGCCCTGCCGGAGTGCTTCTGGACGAGAATGTCGAACGCTTCCTGCTCGCCGCTGTTGAAGCGCTCAATCAGTTCCCTGTCCGGGAGTTCTAACGTCGAGTTTGACATACGAGTCCGTTGCTTTGTTCCCTGCCCCAATACGAAAAAGCGGGCGATCCCATCTGAATCTGCCTCACCGCCCTGCTTAGCGTGGCTTGAACAGTTTCCGGTCCATCCATGTGCCGGCGAATCCCCGTTCCGGCAGCGCTTCCCGGCTTGGCGCACGTGCTGGCTTGGGAAAAGTCGTGAGACAACCCTCGCCGGGATTCTGTGTGGTCGACCGAGGCCCGAATCAGAGCATTCGGGGAGCCCTGGTTGGTCCGAATGGACCTGCGCGTCCACGCTTCCTGCCGGTCCCTGGCAGGCGAGTTTGTCAGCAGGAATTCCGGATGATTCCGAGGAAATCTTCCGCTTTCAGGCTGGCTCCACCCACCAAACCGCCATCGATGTCGGGTTGCCCCGTCAGTTCCGCAGCGTTTGACGCTTTGACGCTCCCACCATACAGGATCTGCACATCGTCGGCAACGGCACCAAAGGCGGCGTTCAGCAGTCCCCGGACAAATGCGTGGACTTCCTGGGCCTGCTCAGGAGTGGCTGTCATTCCCGTGCCGATGGCCCAGACAGGCTCGTAGGCGAGGATGACGTTCTTCATTTGGTCGGCCGTGATGTCCGCCAAGCCGCCCTTGACTTGCGTCTCGACCACGGTCTGTGTCTCGTCTGCCTGCCGCTGCTCAAGTGTCTCCCCGAAGCAGACGACGGGGGTGAGGCCGGCCGCCAGGGCGGCCTTGAGGCGCAGGTTGACCGTTTCATCGGTCTCCGCGAAGTACTGCCGGCGTTCACTGTGGCCGATGATCGCATGGGTGACCGGGATCTCCTTGAGCATATCCGCCGAGATCTCAGCAGTGAAGGCACCGGATTCAGCCCAGTGGACGCTCTGGGCCCCGACCATGATGGGCGTTCCTGCAACGGCTGCAGCCACGGCAGCCAGGTCTGTGAACGGCGGGCATACCAGAGCCTCGACAGCACCCATGTCTGCAGCACCTGCCTTGAGCCCGTCAATGAGCTCGAGTGCTTCCGCCACCGTTTTGTTCATTTTCCAGTTACCGGCAATCAGTGTCTTCCTGGGCATCGTGACCTGTTCCTTTTTTCCTGATGTAATCCGCGTGTCTGTGTCGATATGGCGTTTGCTAGTCTATTTGTCCTCAAGAGCTGTGACGCCCGGGAGTGGCTTTCCTTCGAGGAACTCGAGTGAGGCACCCCCACCGGTGGAGATGTGGCTCATCTTGTCGGCGAGTCCGCTCTTGTTGACTGCGCTCACCGAATCCCCTCCCCCGATTATGCTTGTCGCTTCGCTGTCTGCCACGGCTTTGCAGATCGTCATCGTTCCTGGTGCAAATGCCGGCATCTCGAAGCATCCCATGGGACCATTCCAGACGATGGTTCTGGCCTGCGCGATTTCTTCTGCGTATTCCGCGGCGGCTTCGGGACCGATGTCCAGGGCCATCCAGCCCTTGGGGATATCCTGCCCGGTCAGTTGAGTCGCGGCGTCCGCATCGAACTTGTCGGCGGCCAGGTTGTCGCAGGGCAGCAGAAAGCCCACGCCTTTGGCCTTGGCGGCGGCCAACGTGTCCCTGGCGACGCCCAGCAGATCGTTCTCGACGAGGGAGTTCCCCACCTCGTGACCCTGGGCTTTGAGGAAGGTGTAAGCCATGCCTCCGCCGATCAGGATGGTATCGACTTTCTCCATGAGACTCAAGAGGACCTCGAGTTTGCCGGACACCTTTGCGCCTCCGATGATTGCGACAAAGGGGTGCTTCGGGTCCTCAACCGCTGTCCCGAGGTAGTCGAGTTCCTTCTCCATCAGGAATCCGGCGACGCAGGTTGCCACGTACTTGCAGATGGTTGCCGTGGACGCGTGGGCGCGGTGCGCTGTCCCGAACGCGTCGTTGACGTACACGTCCCCAAGGGCTCCCAACGCCTTCGCAAAAGCCTCATGCTCTTCGGGCGTGCATTTCTTCCCTTCTTCCTGAGCATAGAAGCGTGTGTTCTCGAGGACACAGATTTCGCCCGGAGCGAGACTCTTGACCAGCGCCTCGGCATCCGGACCGATGGTGTCGGGGGCCATTTTTACAGGGGCATCGACGAGCCCGTCGAGGTAGGCGGCGACCGGGGCCAGGCTGAACTCGGGCTTCTTTTCCCCTTTGGGCCGTCCGAGGTGGCTCATCAGAACGAGGCTGGCACCGTTCTCTATGACGTATTTGATACTCGGCAGGGCCGCTTGAATGCGCGTATCATCCGTGATCGTTCCATCTGTAATGGGGACGTTGAAGTCCACGCGCATGAGCACGCGCTTCCCTGTGAGATCGACGTCACGTACGGTCTTCTTGTTCACGTTAACTGTCCTTTCTGAATCGCTTCCACGGAATCCCGTTGCCTCCCGGCGAGCTCGTGTCGAGATGAGACGACAACTGGTTCTGCTTCATGGGATAGGTCAAACGAATAGCCTATACTATAGCATGCAGGATGTATCCCATAAAAGCGGTTCGGCGGATGGGGGTGAGGGCGGAAGGTTGGGCGGGTCACCGTCGTACGGCTTGGCTGGTCGTCTGGCCCTGGTGGCTGCGATCGCGGCTCTGCCGATGGTGTGGCTTCTGGGGACAGCGCTCGGGCAGGTGACGGCAGTGGCCAATCTTTGGCTTGGGCTGTTGCCTGTGCACGGTGCAGGGCTTGGGGCAGCCCTGTGGGTGCTCTGTCGAGGGCGGACGGTCAGGACATCTGCTGAACGGCTGGGGTTGTCTCGGCCTGACCCGAGCCGGTGGTGCAAAGGTGTTGCCTGGACGCTCACCGTTCTGTACCCGGCGAACGCCGCGCTGACTCTGGTGGTTGCGGGCATCGCCGGGTGGTTTGGCATGGCACCGAAGGCAGCTCCGGCAATGGCTTTGCTCATGTCTGGAGGGACGGGGGCACTTTTCTGGGTGTCAGCCATGGTCACCATGGGCATTGTTGCCCCAATCGCTGAGGAGATTCTGTTCAGGTTGGTGTTCTTCGAAGCCTTTCGTGCCTCATATGGCGAATTGACGGCGACTGCACTGACGGCATTGCTCTTTGCGGTGATTCATCAGGCGCCGTTCCAGATTCCGGCTCTGTTCGTCCTGGGTATTGCTTTGCAGCGTCTACGGTCGACGTACGGCACGCTCTGGGCGGCCATCGCCCTGCACGCCGGCTACAATGCCGTTTCCCTGGCCTTATTCGCCGCATTCCGACCGTTTCTCGTGGCCGCAGGACAGTGACTGCGTTGGCGTTGGCGTTGGCGTTGGCGTTGGCGTTGGCGTTGGCGTTGGCGTTGGCGTTGGCGTTGGCGTTGGCGTTGGCGTCTCGTCGTCCCATCTGGTCCGCCAGCGCCCTTGTCGGACGAAGCGTTCGAGTTGTCACGCTTTGCGTGGTACGTTTAGACCGGTGAACGCGACTTCACATCCGGAGTTCCTCAGCCGGTCGGGCCGCTGTCGGGCACCGCTGCGTTCACCGACATGGCTTGTCTGCACCTGCCTTTCAGTTGTGCGGAGGCGCGTGAGAGATCGGAGAAGGTGACCATGCACGGACTGAACAGGCTGACGGGCGGGATTGGCCCCGCACTCTTTGCTTTCTTCTGGCTGAGCCTGGGGTGGACTGTATGCGCTGACGGTGGGCCTTTGGGAGAGGGCTTCGCGAGGGCCAACCACGCCTTGGCTGTCCTTGAAGCAGCCCCGACTCTAACGCTCGGCCAGGCCACGGAGGCGCGTGAGCTCCAGGCCGAACTGAAGGCCGCAATTGAGGAACTGCCGAGAGCGGAATGGATGGAATGGGAGGAAGCCTTCGAATCCTACCTTGAACGTTCGGACCGGATCACCGCATCGAAGCCTCTGCTTGTACCCCTCTCGGCTATCCATGGACTGATCGTCCGCAGCCCTGCTGATTTTCTGCTCAGACTGACCCATCGATACAAGCTCATGGACGAGTCTGGCGGGAACGTTGATTTCGGCCGTTTTGCCGGCGTGGATGCAGACGACTTGATCGGCGTCGAGAAGCTCGAGGAACACCATGCACGGCGCACCCTCGGAGAGACTCTTGCCGTCCCCGGCTTTGCGCTCATTTCACCCTACGGCGTCCTTCAGTTCGTCGACCGTTTGGTACGCAAATATGGGCAGGCGAGCACACCGGAGGGACAAGGGCTGCAGGACGTGGCGACTGAGGACCTTTTGCGCTATATCGACGGTACGAAGCTTGCCTTCGATGAGATGGCGGCCCGTGCTCGCAGCACGCTGGTGACGCTTGCCCCGGTTCCGGAGCCTGGCGCTTTGAGGGTGGATGGTATCCTCTCGTTGATGGAGGCCTTTGCCACGCTCAACACAGCGTTACTTGCTGATGTCGACGCGGTCTTGGCGACCTTTGCCGGCGAAGAGCCCTTTGAGGTCCAGCTACGACGTGAGTTTGCGGCTGCCCTGGGAGGCAATCTGGCACCTGATGTGGCCGGGTATGGGCCGCGCTGGCGCCAATTTGAATCATCGCTCTGGGACAGCCCGTTCGGGCACCGCACGGACATCGGCGAAGTCCATGTGTCCAAAGGCACGGTGAACATGCTGACCAACCGATTGCCGGGGACGGTGAGCCATCTGCTTCGCTACCCGGGGATTGCTGAGCTCCTGGTGCGGGACGATTTCCGATCCCTCACCTCGGCGACGGCCTATGCGGCGTTGTCTCAGGTCGACGTTGTCGGCCATGTCCCTCCGCCTGCTGACCTGAGCCTTGGGGACGATGTCGCTGAGGATGGGGCTACTCTTGCTCTGCCCGCTCGGCGTTTCCAACTGCTCGCATTGCTTCTCGATGCCTGGCATGAAGACGTTGTGGGTCCCGACGGCGAGGTGGACGTCGACGTGTTCTGGTCGAACCTGGTGCTTGACGACGACCTCGAAGAAATGCTCCGCCTGGCGGATGTTCTGATTGAGGAAGGGCGTTCACGGCTCCGCTTGTTTCGGGCCCATTCCTTGTCAGAGGAGGACTACAGCTTGGCCAAAGGGATCCTGGTCAGCGTGCGTGGGGAACTGATCGAATTGCTGCAGCCCGCTCTTGCTGATGTCATCGGTGATGCATGGGGGGAGGTAACCAACCGGGTCGCGGGACGTTTCCAGGACCTTGTCGGGGATTTCCGGGAACTGACGGTTCTAGCCCACTCGCGGGTGGCGTTCGAGAGTGGAGAGGAGTTGGTTTTTGACCCGCGCCGACTCAAGGCGAGCGTCCTGGACGCTTTGCTGGACGCATCGTCGCTGAAGGACTCCTCCGGGCGTTTTCATCGGGAGGCCTTCCTCCGGCTGAACGGGGTTGACGAGCACGTGCTCGAGGACCTTCTGTCGCCCTACGACCTGGAACGGATGCTGTCGTTTTCATTCCACGCACAGCACATGATTTCCGGACGAGCCGACACGTTTGCTGAAGAGGAACTGCTCTTCCGGCTTGTCCCTCGCCTGGTTGGACGCTTTGGCGTCGCAGTCCCGGATGAGTTGCGGCACCATCTGGCGAGCGGCCTTCCCCTGCTCGTAAAGCCAGGGCATTCGCTCGAGGCGGTGGTCAAGGGGATCGTCAGGGAGGAGTGTCGACGGGCTCTGACGTCGTTGTCCTCACGTTCTCCGGGTGATCTCGAGGGGCTGTTGGCGGGCCGTGAATGTCTCAGGGAGCTTTCCCGAACGCTTCGGGAACGCCTTGAGCCGTTCATCGACCCGTTGCCCAGCCGTGATGTCGGGGCACTTGAGAGCTGGATCAATTGGACTTGGAACGAGGCGGCTAACGTCCGCGCAGTCCGGGAACGGTTCGACCAGACCATCGCCGGCGTGAGCTCTCTCCGGCAGGGCGACGTTCTTGTTCCTGTGCGTGATGTCCTCCACATCCCGGCGTTTCCTTGGTCAAGTGAGTACGACCGGGAACTGTTTGTCGGGCTGGCTGCGAGTGATTTCGCCGGCGCTGAGACGAGGTCTGAAGCGGATGCGTATCGCTACTTTCGGTTCGGGGCCAGGGAAGGGGCGGATCCAGAAGCGTTGAGTCAGCTTGGGCGAATCCAGGTCGTAGTGACGCTCGTCGAGCGTCTGCTGCGGGCTGCATCCAGTAGCGGGCAATGGGACCACGGTCTGCGGCCGATTTTCTTCCTGCGCAATGGCGTCCTTTACGTTGAGGTCGAGCAGCTTCGCCTCCACGTCAAAGGCGTTCGGGCGATGGTTGCCCGCGTCGAAGCCGCGGCGCGAGAAATTGGTGAGGAAGCCGAGGAGCGCTTGATCGCTGAACGTTCCCCTCGCTACACGATCGCCGCAATCATGGAACAGCACGAGGAGATTGTGCTGGGCTCGCGGCTCGCGCTGCTCGAATTGTTGGAGGACGAGGCGAGCAAGCACGAGCGCCGGGACGTGATCCTGGCTGAGTCACCCGTTTCACAGTTGTTCCAACACCATGTATTCGACGTTCTCGGGGCAAACGTTGCGGCCGGAGATCTGGTGGTTGAGTATGACGGTGCGGACGTCTCAGTGCCCGTGGAAGGAATCACGCTGGTGCTGCTCGGGCACCTCCGGGACCGCGTGCGAGGCGACCTGGCCGCACATCACTTTGCGCTGCTTCCCGGAATCAGTTTGGGGCTCGTGCGCGGACTCCACAGGCTTGAGGACTACATGGGCGAACAGGTCATCGCCTTGCCCCGGACCTCCGAATACGTCCAGATCACGTCTCAGATTTCCGAATTGGGCTACATGCAGCTGGCTTCTCACATCGTGAGCACGTTTGCCGAGGACCTGATCGACCCGGACACGTCAACGGTTGTGCTTGAGCGTGTCCTGAGCACGTTGAGCGATACCGGTCGGGCTCGCGAATGCCTCTATCAAGAACTGGCGGCGATCCGGGACCGCGTCGTGACTGAACTCGGAGAACTGCCCCTTGAGCTGGACCTGGAGGCGCTCGCTGCGTTGCGGGAGTTACTCGACGATGCGAAGGTTGAACTCGCCCGTCTGCCCACTGACTTTGTCACTGGGCTGGACTTGGATGGTGCTGCACTCGAGGAACTGGCTGGCGAGCTTGAGCTATTCATCAATGCCCTGTATGGCGAGATCAAGGAGGAGCGTGATCTCCTGCTGGATCGTGCACTGCTGGTCTACTCTGTCTGGATCGGAGACGCCCCCCACGTCATCGAGTGCCCGCTGGATGACTCCACCGTCGGGCGGTTCATCGCTTTTGCCGACGGGATTGCCGGAACTGGCCCCGAGGTCTCGGCGGGAGGCGGAAGTGGCTTTTCAGCCATCTGCACGGACGTGTTCTGCTTTCCCGCGTCTTCTTCCGGCAGAATGGTGACGCCATTCTGGTCGCCCGTTCCGCCTGTTACCTATGATCCAGGCCACCACCCCACGCGTTTCGGGATGACTCTCGCTTTTGCCCGTCTGCTTGTCCGCTATGGTCAATTTGCCCTTGCCGAGACGGAGGGACAGGTCGCGGGGGTGTCCATGGACGCCTTCCTGCTGGAGTTGGAGCACGATGACACGGACCGGGCCAGACGGCGCATCGACGCCATTCGCGATCGTGAGCTTCCCGCAATAGAGGCGTTCATTGAGTCGCTGCGAGCCGACGATGGCTCGCTTTCTGTGGCTGAACTGGCTGGAGTGGCTGAGCGTCTCCTTGCCATCAGGGAGCGATTGGTCGTGCTCTCGGAGGATGCGTTCGAGGAAGCTCGTGATGCCTGGAGCGCTTTCGTCGAGCTCTACGAAGGAAGCCTGTTCGACGCTGTGCTGAGCGTCGAGACTGCCGAAGGGGGCGCTCGTTTCGATGGACGTGTTCTCGATGAGGTCCTCATGCGTGCCTATCACAGCGGGAGGATCGATGTCGAGCGACTTGTTCCCTTCCTCGAGATGATTGAGAACGGGGAGACGACGTGGGATTACAGTCGCTTCCGATCTCTGCCCTATCGGTACTGGGATTGGTGGTCTGACGGCGACTTTTTCTCCTTTGGTGGGCAGGAGGGAGGCATTGTCGACGCGACAGGTGGGGGAACCGATTCTGCCGCGGGCGCCTTCACTCTCGGGGACTTGGCCGCCCTTCCGGGCGTCGACGGCCCGGACCTGAACGGGGTCGATGTCTCGGAGAAGGACCGGTTGGTGGTGACTCCGGGAGACGCGGCTCAGTTGCTTGGGCTCCTGAACATCCGGGCGATTTCTCCAGGTAGCGGTGTGGACGGCGGAGGCTGGCTCGACAGCACGAAGGCCGGCGTTGCTGCGGACGAGGCCATTGTCGGCGGGGCGAACGAAGAGGTCGAGTTGCGGGAGGCGTTTGCGTTGGAGGAGAAGTCCTACCGCTTCCGGGTGTTTGAGTTGCTTCCGGGGCTTGTCCTCGAGGCGGGGCGGGGAGTCCTTGACGAGGTCGGCGTCGTCATACCCGCGGAATTCGCTGCCTATCTGGCCGGTGATGTGACCAACGGGACGGCCGAGCAGGACCTCGTTCCGCTTGAGGAGGGGGCGGACGTTGCTGCCGTTGACTGTACCGCCGGTGCTGATGACCCCGTCCTCCTTGAGCTGTGCCGCAAGACCGCCATGCAGGTCGCCGGCCCAGAGCCCGGTTTCGCACACGTTCATGCCTACCCATGGCGTTCCCATCTGCCCGGGGTCGGTCGGCTGTTCTTTGCGGAGGACGAGTTCGACATCGTGGTGGATGTGTCCTTCCTGGCTATGCCTGAGGATCAGGATGCGCTCTTTGCCGCATTGCGAGAGGCATTCGTTGCGCAGTGGTTCGCTGCTGACGTCGTTCGCCTTGCGCCTCGTCCTATGTGGTTGGCCGTGCCTTCGAGGAAACGCCTGCCGGGGCGACAGTCCCTGGTCCTCGGCATTGTCCTTGCGAGGACTGATGCGGTCCGCTCTTACTGGCGGGTGACCGTGCCGGTGGCGCGACTGATTGGCGATGAAGCGTCGGTGGACCCGGAACTGGGCAGTGGGTCATTTGTGCGCGTGGAGGACATCTTGGTTGGCGCCGCGGCAGATGAGACCCCGGGCGCTGGTCCGGCCCCCGAGCACCGTTTGGGTGGCACTCAGGTAACGATCCTGTTCCGCAACCTCGATGCTCCGGACGGGCAGGAGGGGCGCGAGTCCGTCGGAGGAGCGTGTGAAAGCGTAGATGTTGTCCCGATCAGACCTGGGGAGACACGGTCGGCGATTGGGTTCCTGCCGATACTCTCGGCAACCCGTGAGGAGTCAGACGACGGCGAGGCGGTGGCTGTGCGGATCGAGGTCATCGCTGATCCCGAGGATCGCGTTGCTGAGGTCGACGAGGAGAACAACGGACTCATCCTGACTGTTGGGCGGAAGCCCGAGCCCCAAGGCCGTTTCAGGGCCCGTGCTGTTCTCATTCCGGGAGCTGAGGCCGCGGAAGACTCCGTCGCAGTCCTGGCTCGTCTGACTTGTTTGGGGCACCGAGCTCTGGTTCTGCAGTTCCCAAGCGCACTTCAGTTGGATGTTGCGCTCGGAGATTCCTTCATCTGGTCTACCCAACGAGTGTTTACTCAAGCCCTGACCCGCGTGGTGGTTGCGCCTGGCGAGACCCATGAGTGGCGCGTCGACATTCCTCTGAGTGATGTCGATGAGGATGTCGAGGCCCTGTTGAGCGTCCGGGCATTCCTGGTGGGGACGGAGTATGAGGCTGTTACGGATCTGTTGTTCCTTCCCGTCCCGTCGGACGTAGATGGTGTTGCCGACCGGGACCGCCTCTTCAAACCTTCCCCCGAAGAGGCTGGCAACGGTGGGTGGACTGACGATGTGATCGTGGGTGATCCTGCCGACAGTGTCCTCATCGACATTCCGCCTGGCTCAGGTGGCCCGGCTGAACTCGCTCTTCTACACGTCGCGGACGGCGCTTCAGTGACGGCATCTGAGACGGGCCTGTTCATTGGCCCAGGGGAGAGCTTCCTGGGGCATGCCTATGTCGCCTTTGACGTGTTGCGCGATGGGAGGAGTGAAGCCGAAAGCCGCTCCATTCGCGTTGGGCCACAGGAATTCACGCTCCACGTGCGTTCTGGGTGGAACATGGTGTCTCTCCCGATTGTGCCCTTTGAGCCCCTGGATGAACTTCTGGGGCGCGTTTCATCCGGTGTCGCGTGGGCCTGGCGTGACGGCAGCTATGACCGTGTGCGGACCGCTGAGCCGGGGGTTGGCTTCTGGCTCTACTGCGAGAGTGATGCGGAACTCAGTTTTGTGGGAGACCCGACGTCTCGGGAAGATGTCGAGTTGGCCCCCGGGTGGCATCTGCTGGGCAGCGTGAACGATCGAGACGTGCCCGAGGCAACCGGAGTCGGCGCGGTCTTCGAGTGGCGGAAGGCGGCTTACGGCCGCGCCCCCGATCTGCGCAACGGGAGTGCCTATTGGTTCCTGATCACGGAAGAGACGCGTCTGAGTCTGGACTGATTCAGCCTGAGAGAGAACTGGCCGAAGCTGGACATCTGCCCCGCTTCGGCTACCGTTTTTTCGGGATGGGGATGGTCAGTTCACGACCTTGTTCAGCGCGTATTCAACAATCCCTTCCGCACCAGCCTGGATCAGGTCCGGGATGATATCCCGCACGATCTTCTCATCGACAACAGTAATCAGGGCCAGCCATCCGGGCTCGGTCAGGGACGCTACGGTCGGTTTGTGCAAGGCCGGCAGAATCGCCAGGACTTTCTCCAGATCCGTCTCGCTGACATTCAGCATCAGGCCCACCTTTTTCTCCGCAGCCAAAACGGACTGCAGCAGCAGAGCCAGACGCTCGACCTTGTTGCGCTTGAAGTCGTCCTTCCAGGACTCCTTGTTGGCGATCAGCCGGGTCGTGGTTGTGCAGAGGGTGTCAACAATCTTGAGGTTATTGGCACGCAGCGACGATCCTGTCTCTGTGATCTCGACAATCGCATCGGCCAGTTTCGGGGGTTTGACTTCGGTTGCGCCCCAGCTGAACTCGACCGCTGCGCTGACACCGTTCTCCGCCAGATACCTCTCGGTCATCCCGACCGCTTCAGTCGCAATGCGCTTGCCTTCCAGATCCTTGACCGAATCGATGTCTGAGCCTTCCGGAGCGGCAAGGACCCAGCGCAGGGGTTTGCGCCCTACTTTTCCATAGACCAGTTCGCAGACTTCGTGCACATCAGCGCCTGATTCGACAACCCAGTCATGGCCGGTCAGCCCCGCGTCCAGGATCCCTTCATCGACGTAACGGGCCATTTCCTGGGCTCGGATCAAGATGCACTCGATGTCCGGATCGTCGATGCTGGGGTAGTAGGAGCGGGACTCGATCCTCACTCTGTAGCCAGCTTTGCGGAACATCTCAACGGTGGTTTCTTCGAGGCTGCCTTTCGGCAAGCCCAATCGCAGCATTCCCATGTGGACGGTCTCCTTTACGAGAGAAAAGGGTTTGAACGCGTCTTTGGCGTTCTCAGGCATTCAGGTACTTGTCGGCTTCATTGGCGGTCATGACGCCGTAGTTGACCGAACCCAGCCAGCCGGACATGATGATCCCGACTGAGCCCGTATGGTAGAGGCCGGCGACCTGCTCAGACAGCTCCATGCTGTAGCGGAGGCCGTCGAATTTGGTGCCAAACGAGGCTCCGTTGTCATGCAGGGTGTACCGGGCAAACGTCTTGGGGGTCGCGGCTTCGGTGTAATCGACTTTGCCCCGTATTCCGGGGACGTATCTGTCAAGCGCGTCCAACGTTTCCTCAATCATCTGTTTCTTACCGGCCCGGTAGTCCTCTCGGGAGAGATCTCCCCAGTCCTCATAACAGCCGTTCATCGATGCGACAATCGTGTATTGGCCCTGTTCCGGCCGCATCCAGGGGTAATAGACTGAGTAGGTCCGGCTGGAGATATTCCGGCTGCAGATGGCTGAGGAATCGAACACTGGGTGAGTTGATGTGAACAGGAGATCACCGATATCGTCGATTGTCTCGCCTGGCTTGATGCCGAGGTAGACCTGGCAACTGCTATTGCTGAGGCGGACATCCTGCAAGCCCTTCAGGAACTCTTCTCCGAAGCAGTCGTCCCCCGCCAGCTCATGGATGGTGCCCAACAGGTTGCCATTTGACACGACGGCGCGGGCCGCGATCTCTTTGCCATTGACAACGGCCCCGACGACTTTCCGGTCTTGAGTCATCACCTTCTCGACTCGGGCGGACGTCTCGCAGTCGACGCCGTTGGATCGAAGCGTGTTGGCCATCATGTCGAGCAGCAGATCCGTGCCGCCCTGGAACGTGTAGACTCCTTTGCTCATGAAGTTGCCGAAAACGATGCCATAGCTGATGGCCGGCTCGTCGAGAGTTGAGCCATTCGCATAGGTGATGGGCTCCATGAGGAGACGCCACACGTCCAGGCGTCCGGGGAAAAAGCGTTCGAAGAGGGCCCGTGTCCGCTCGCTCTGGTCATCGTAGTAATTCATCGTGCGGACGGTGTGGAAGAAGGCGTCGATGCGTTCCCGCGGGACCTCAAACTGTTCTTCCAGGAGGCGGGTGAAATCGTCTGCGTCAAAGGTTGTTTCGACCTGGAACTGGGGATTGTCAAAGCGGATCTTCTGAACCTGCACAATGCGGTCCGAGAACTCCGTCCCCCAGTACTTTCGGAAGCTCTTCTTCATCCCGATGGGGAAGCCGTGAAGGGCAACGTCGAAGACGTGGTGTTTGCGGCGGAAATATGTGGCGAGGCCGCCCAGTTGACTGTGCTGTTCGGCGAGCAGGACCGAGTAGCCGCAACGCGCCAGTCGGTTGGCGGCCGTCAGGCCCCCCAAACCGCTGCCGATCACTATGACGTCGTATATGTCCTTCATGCTGCTCTTCAGTGTGGCTCTGTTGCGTTGTTGAGGTGGGAAACCGAGGCCCTGCCCCGTTTGAGCCCAGGGACTCAGGGGACGGCAAATCGGCACCGGAGAAATCGCTTAATGTAGCACGAAGGGACCGTGTTGCCAGGTGGATACGCACCCCGCAACCAGAGGCTGGGGCCGGACCATGTGGGCACTTCGCACGTTGCCGCGCCAGCGGAGGGAGCTATTTTACTGTGTTCGGGAGAGGGTGTGCGGGCGCGATTGCGGCGGCCGCGACGCAGGGCGGAGAGAGAGCAGCAACGGTGTGGGTGTCAGCAATGCCGATGAAGACAGGCAACAGCTTTCTGGACCGGTTGATCGATCGGATGGATCGATTGGACCCGTCCAACTTGCAGACCTATGTCCTGCGCCTTGTCCGGCAGAGGGGGTTTCTCGAGACGATTTTCAACACGATCCAGGAAGGCGTGATCGTTATCGATGAGCGGCTGCGTATCCAGTACATCAACAATGCTGCTCAGCGGTTACTCGGGATTCAGAATGCCCCCCTGAACGACCGCATTGACAAGCACCTGCGCGAAGTGGATTGGCGATCACTACTCAGCCTGGACCCTGAGGAATGGCACCGCGTTTCCCGCCAGGAAATCGAGGTGTTTTACCCAGATCACCGGTATATCAGTTTCTACATTGTACCCGTACGCGGTGACGCCGAAAGTGACGACCTGCCCCTGGCCACGATTATCCTGCGTGATGTGACCCAGAACCACCAGGACACCGAGAAGACTCTCGAGTCGCACAAGGTGCAGGCCATAACCATGTTGGCTGCCGGTGTGGCTCACGAGCTGGGGAACCCCCTCAACAGTCTGAACATCCACCTGCAATTGCTGGAGCGCTGTGTACGGCGCATCGAGGACGACGAACTGCGGGGTGAAACGGAGGAGTTACTCGGCATCGCTTCGCATGAGGTCGAGCGTCTGGACGCGATTGTCAGCCACTTCCTGCAGGCTGTCCGTCCCGTTCCCCCTAAGCTCGAACGCGTGACCATTCAGAGCCTCCTGGCGGAGTCACTCTCCTTTATGCGGCTTGAGATCGAGAGTCGTGAGATTCGTGTTGAAGCGACGTTGCCTGACGAGATCCCGGCTGTACTGGCGGATCCTGACCAACTCAAACAGGCGTTCTACAACATCATAAAGAATGCGATTCAGGCAATGCCTGAAGGAGGCCTACTGCAGATCGTCTGCTCGGTGGGGCGGGACTTCCTTGACGTACGTTTCGCTGATACGGGCAAAGGGATCACGCCGGAAGACATGAGCCGGATCATGGATCCCTATTACACCACCCGGACCAGCGGGACCGGCCTGGGATTGGTCATTGTCGACCGCATTATCCGCAGTCATGGTGGCGAGCTTGGGATCGAGAGTGACGATGAAGGAGCAGCCTTTACCATTCGTCTGCCTCTAAGGGAACGACAGGTTCGCCTGCTGAATGCTCCCTCAGAAGGTGTGGAGGATCTCTTCGGGATCGACGAAGCCACCGACTGAGTGAGCCGGTAGTGAGTTCGTGAGCAAGTACCAAGCTGTCGAAGTCAGAGTACACCTGATTGCCGCCATTGCGGCTGTGGGGGTGCTCCGCCGCCAGACAGGCATACCTGGGGTATGTCTTCCTGGCGGCGGAGTGAGCCCACACCACAAGGGCAGCAAGCGCTTCGCGCCGAGTCGGTTCCGCGCGAGAGCCGCCCCGCCGGGAAACGACGA
>Ga0209045_1000341_pt1 | contig 58983 bp, 39 predicted proteins | sample SaaInlLV_10m_DNA_4_FD_184664 | JGI IMG/M metagenome (GOLD analysis project Ga0209045, IMG submission 184664) | Marine microbial communities from expanding oxygen minimum zones in the Saanich Inlet - Saanich Inlet SI072_LV_200m_DNA (SPAdes) (version 2) | ecosystem: Environmental > Aquatic >...
GATCTAACGACCAGCGGATCAAGCTCAGCTACACGGTGGCAGCTGGCCCGGAGAGTGGCAGCACACCGCTCGACGTGTCGGGCACGGTGGTTGACTCGGAGGGCGCACCTGTTGCTGGGGCTGATGTGGTAGCCGTTGCCGTGGGAAGTGACGCCACGGGCAAGCCCCGGGCCTACAGCCGACGCGCGCGTCCACCGCAAAATGCGGTGGTCCGCGAGGTCAAAGCCGACGCTACCGGCAGCTTCACCGTTAGGGGGCTTCCGGCGGGGACGGTGATTGTTGGCGTACACGTTCCGTCGCGTATCCACGCATGGGGCAAAACGGAGTGTGTTGCTGGTGAAAGAGACGTCAGAATCTCCATTTTCTGGGGTGGCTCTGCGGCAGATCAAGCCAGAGGCGAAGAGCTCAGGAAACTCATTGCGGAGTACGGCCCATGGGGGCCGCCCGACGCAGAATGAATCCAGAACGAGTGCATTCGCGCGGACGTCGTGTCGCTGGTCGCGTCACCACGCCGGTGATGCTTGTGTTCGCCAGAACGGAGAGTAGTAACGCTTGCCGATATTAACGGACGGCGTTATGTTTTTGTATGATCCGGTCATTCAAGAACAGAGATGCTGAGAAGCTCTACGAGCGCCACTCTTCACGGACGTTGCCGCACAGCATTCAGCGGGTGGCTCTGCGGAAGCTCTGGGTGCTTGACGCGGCGGTGGACCTCGCCGAGCTTCGGGTGCCTCCGGGGAACCGGCTCGAAGCGCTTTCGGGTGATCGACAGGGGCAACACAGTATCCGGATAAACCAGCAGTGGCGGATCTGTTTCCGCTGGCGTGAAGGCCACGTATTTGACGTTGAGATTGTGGATTATCACTGAGGCAAGCAAATGAAGAAGAAACTCCCTCCCATTCATCCCGGTGAGATCCTTCAGGAGGACTTCCTGGTTCCGATGGGGCTCAGTCAGTACCGACTGGCCACCGATATCGGGGTGTCCCCGCGCCGGATCAACGAGATTGTTCACGGGGCGAGGGGCATCACGGCAAATACGGCGCTCCGGCTCGGGCGGTATTTCGGGATGTCGGCTCAGTTCTGGCTGAACCTTCAGTCACATTACGAGCTGGAGGTCGAGAGTGACAAGCTGGGCGACAAACTGCGCGAGGAAGTCCACAGCCTCGTCCCTACCTGAGTCCGGCTCAGACGGAAGGCGAACCAGCCAGTGGCCGTGGACCGGGAGAACTGCCGCTGCCTTCGGCTCTGGCAGTCCCCCAGCCAGTCACCGGCACGTTCACCGGACAGGACGATGACCGCCTGGCTTCACCCGAGACCAGGCCCGCCGCAGCCTGCCCTCCGTAGCTCAAGGAGCGAAGGGGGGAGGCGACCTTGTTCTTGCGCCACAGGACCTCCTGATCGTCGGCCTGTGATTTGCACAGTTGTGCTGAAGGAGACTGGATCGCGGGCCTCTCCTCGATCACTGCGGAAATGACACTTGAGGATAAGGTCGGACAGCTTCTGATGGTTGTTCCTCGAGAGGATTTGGTGCGTCGTGTCCATGCAGGCACAGTGGTCCTCATGGATCGTGACGTTGACAGTGAGAGTGAGACACGACAGCTCACAGCAGACCTGCAGAGATGGAATGCCGAAACATCACGTGTTCCGCTCTGGGTGCACGGCTTCATCACCACGAAGGAATGGGCGGGGCCACGGGACGGCCAGATCGCGCAGCGATGCGCCCTGCAGGACGCGGAAGAGCTGTGCTACGAACTGGGACGCCGCTGGCGGCATCTCGGACTTCACACATATCCTTCGCCGACGGTGAACGTCCCCATACATGAGACATGCATCATGCGCGCGTGGGCGATTTCCGACGACCCGGATACAGCGACGCGGTATTCCCGGGCGATTACACGGGGCCTAATCCGTGCCGGATGCGGCACCATGGCCCAGCATTTCCCCGCTCACGGGGCGACCGCCGTGGACAGTCATCAAGATGTGCCGGTGATCGAACTCTCTCGCACAGAGCTCATGCGTGACCACATTCCGCCGTACCAGGCGAGCTTCAGGGAGGGATGTACTACCATCTGTACCGCGCACCTCCGTTGTCCCGCGTTGGACCCGGATCCAGGTCGCATAGCGACGACCAGCCGCCCGATCCTGACAGATTTCCTCCGCGGCGAACTCGGCTTCCGCGGCGTGACGATTGCGGATGCGATCGGGATGGTGGGTTTTCAGAAAATGGGGGATCCGGGCGAGACATGCGTGGAAGCTGTCGCTGCCGGTTGTGACAGCATCTGCGTCACGAGTGATGACGATGCTGCCTGTAGTGTCTTTGAGTCACTGCTGCGGGCTGCCGGCCTGGGGCAACTGACAGAGACTCGCCTGAACGAAGCTGTCGGGCGCAATCTGTCCTTCAAGCAATGGCTGCAGGAGAGAGCCCCTGCATGACCCATTTGCCTTCCTAGTGGCACCACCACTAGGAAGGTCGTCGGCGTCGGTTGTTCTGTGGGGGACGTCCGCGTGGGCTGCCTCGGCGGTCTGAATTGCGGGGATAGCGGCCCTGATTGCCACGCCTGCGCATATTTCCGCCGCGCCTCGGATGTGACGTCATGTTGATGATTCGCTGTAGATGGTCACCGGTGATACCGATCTTCTCAGGGCCGGTCTCGCTGTTCTGGTTGAGGATGAAGGTTGCCATCTTGTAGGCAATCGCCGCCAGATCCTCGGCTTCCTCCAGGGATTGCACCATCCGGACGGCTTCGGGCGTTACGTCCTTGGTTTTGATATCCTCGCACAGGCGGGCAATCCGGGTCACGCGCAGCTCCCTGCGGCTCGGAATCAGGCGGTTCTCGATCGCGTTCCCGATGCTTCGCTGGATTCGCTGGAGTTGGTGGAATTCACGCGGGGTTACCAGGGTTATCGCCGTCCCCTTTTGTCCGGCCCGGCCCGTTCTGCCAATTCTGTGGATATAGCCTTTTGTGTCAAACGGCATGTGGTAGTTGAACACGTGGCTGACCCCTTGTACATCGAGGCCACGGGAGGCGACATCGGTCGCTACCAGGATACTGATGCGTCCCTCACGGAAGCCGTTCATCACGTGTGTGCGCTGAGGCTGTTCCATGTCGCCGTGCAGTGCCCGGCTGTTGTACCCCCGGGCGCTGAGGGAGCTGTCCAGACTGTCCACTTCATTACGCGTTCGGCAGAAGAGGATGGCCTTTTCAGGGGCTCTATCCTCGATCAGGCGCACTACGGCCTCCTGGCGCTCCCGTTCCTCGATGACGCAGTACTGCTGCTCAATATCCTGGTTGGTATCCTGCTCTGAGATGGACTTGAACGAAACCGGATCATGGAGGAACGCCTGGGCCAGGCGTTGAATCGGGCCCGGCATGGTGGCGGAAAAGAGGAGATTCTGGCGTTTCTCCGGAAGGAATCCGAAGATCTCTTTGATGTCGTCCAGGAAGCCCATGTCGAGCATTTCATCTGCTTCATCCAGCACGACGACAGAAGGGCTGAAGTCCTTCAACCACTTGTTCTTGAGGAGATCGAGGAGGCGGCCTGGAGTCGCGGACAGGACATGGGAATTGTGGTTGATGCGCTTGGCTTGTTGGACGATGCTCTGTCCTCCGTACGCAGCGACGGTCCGGACCCCGACAAACCGGCCGAGCCGATAGATCTCGTCGCTGACCTGGTTGGCCAGCTCACGGGTCGGACAGATAACGAGCATCTCGATGCCCTTGTCGAGACTCATTCGGTGCATTGCAGGGAGACCGAAGGCAGCTGTCTTTCCGGTGCCCGTGTGGGCTTGGCCGATGACATCTCGACCTTGCAGAATGAGCGGAATCACTTGTTCCTGGATCATACTCGGGCGTTTGAAGCCCGCGGCTTTGATGCCTTCATTGAGCTCTTCGCGAAGCTCGAATGAGGCGAAGGTGGCGGTCTGCTCTGCGTTGTCGTTGCTGTCGGCCATGGACTCTCCGGAGGATCGGGATGGGATCGAAACCAAGGTGGTAAAGCCTACCAATATAGCCTCTCAAGTGCGGCCTTGCCTGAGGGGAGAGCCGCTGTGAGGTGTTTGGCTGGGCTCTTTGGGGAGCTCAAGGCTGCTGCCTGTTGTAAGCTGGACGTCACTGTTCGTTGTCCGGTGAGGCGGCTGGTGTCCACTGCCATCCAGCGGAGGTCCGGCGGAGCTTGCCCAGGAGTTGCCTTCGATCGCCCTGGTCATGGTCGGGGATGTAGCGTTCATCCGGGTTGCCAATCCGGTTTGGTTGCCAGATTCCCGCCTTGACCTGAAGCTGTTGTTCCGTTCCTTCCTGCGGTAGTTCGAGGACGTGGTGAAGCTGGATCATCCGGGGGGTGCGGAATGGAGCTGCGGTTCGACTGCCGGGATCTCCGCCGGCCTTCAGGAGCTTGCCATTCGGTTCCTCGATATGGATGAACGGGCGCGCTGTCTCAGAGAGCGGCTGGTGCAGGTTCCACCTGATATCGAGCTGGAGCTTTCCCTCCGCCACGTTTGCGGAGTCCGCAACGGCGGCGAAGTCTCCGCTCACCATCAGTGTGCCGACTCGGTAACGGCGCTGCCCGTCGTCGCCATCCAGAGGGAGGGCGATTTCCGGCTTCCCGAGCTGGTCGCCGACGGACACAAACACGTCGAATGCTCCTGAGCCAAGCTGGAAGGGCAGGGGGGCATGACGTGTATTCCCTCGCTCAGCAGCAGGCTCCCGGAGTGAGACGGGGAGTGTCCGCAAATTCAGCTCGTGGTCGACAATCACGGCCACGATGCCGCCATCGTCATCTTTGAGAGTCAAGCAGGGGAAGGCATCGCGATAGGGAGGAGCAACACCTGCGTTCCGCCAGGTCCACCGCATGAAGAGACGGTCGTTGACGCGAATCCGGTCAGCCCAGGCAAGCTCGGTGAGCTGGAAACGGTAGCCGATGCACAGGTTGATGCGTCGTACCAGGTCGCGGTTTCGGTCGAGGAACTCGTGTGGCCACCAGTGGATTGAGGCGTAGCTCGCGTGGTAGTCCCGGACGGCATGGAGGAATCCTGAGCCGTCTCCCCATCGACCATGGGCGGCGGAGTTGCCGTAGTGTTCGGACTCGAGTGTGACGACGCGGGTGGGCCAGAAGTGCTGTGCCATCCCAGCGTGGAAGTAAGCCGAGGCCCCCTGCTGAACGAGGATGCTGTCATCCCTCAGGCCGCAACCGGCTTCCACGAGGAATCGGGTTAGACCATCGTCCTCGCGTTCCTCGCGAAGGGAGCAGATTTCCTTTCCCGTCTTGCTGTCTACCACGTGCAGGAAGGGCCCGGAGTTGGCCGGCAGGATCGTCTTCTGTCGGTAAGTGAGGCTGGTTTTGGCGGAGTGAGGCTGAATCTCGGCCGCATACGCGAAGCCTGCGCACGTGACGGCAAAGCCGGCTGAGCCGAGGTCTGCGAGGGGGGGAAGAGGGCGCATCTCAGGTGTGAAGAGGGGAATCCCCTGGGCATCTACGGTCAGTTCACCAAGGCGGACCGTCCGGTCGTCCTGGCCCTGGTACGGGAGCAGGCGCCCTTTGTGTTTCCGCTGCCCGGGCTGCCACACACCGGCGCGTAGGAAGAACCGCCTGTTCCACCACTCGCGGGGAATGTGTAGATCGAACGCTCGCGTCTCGTCTGTCGTGTGCCACGTCGGCTTCGTGCCGGGACGTGAAAGGAAGTCGTCGATGGCCACAAGCTGTGTCGTGTGGAAATGCCTGCGATGGAGTGCAACGTGCGCCTTGATCGTGGTGTTGGGATATGCCCTTCTCGTACTGGACCATGTATGTCCTTCTCCCCACACACCGAAGGAACCCACATCGATGTAGGCCACATCCGGGTGTCCGTCGTAGCGCGCTGAAGCTGCGGCAAGGAAACGGTCGAGCTTCTTCATGAATATGGGGTCATCGAAGTCCGGCTCCCAGAACGGGCCATCCTCAATCGTTCCCTTCCCCGGACGGAAACGGTACCCTTTGGCCCCGGCCTTCCGGACCCATTCGGGTGTGGGATACTCCATCCAGCTCTCGGAACACGTGAAGCGGAATGAAGCCTTCAGCCCTCGCGCGGAGAAACGCTGCATTGGTGTGTCCACCACGCTCCAGTTGAAGACGCCTTCTTCCGGCTCGATGAAAGCCCAGGGAATGCGCAGGTAGATCATGCTGAGGCCCGGCCAGTTGGGCAGGAGGTCGGCAGGCGGCAGTCGCGACCCGTAGTTCCTGGGCACGTTGTCGTAGTAATGCAGCACCCAGCCCATTCCCGGATTGGTCAGCTCCGCGCCGTTGTCAACTGGGGTGACCACGCTCAGGGAGGGGGCTGCCTGGAGCGCCACAGAGACCAGGAAGGCAGTGGCGGGAAGCCAGGTTTGGATCCGCTGCATGGGTGTTTTCCTTTCCGCAGAGCGAGTTCGTTACTCTCGTTGGTGTTGGGCCATTTGCGAGACGGGCGGCTTGCTCTTGTTGCCTATTTGGCTATATTGCCAACTAATGTCTATTGCACGTGTGTCGCGAGGAGTTGGGATATGGATGCGAAAGCATGGTCACAGTTTGAGGCCAGAGCCGAGATTATGAAGGCGTTGGCGCATCCATCCCGCCTGTTCATCGTGGACGAGTTGTCCAGAGGCGAACGGTGTGTGTGTGAGCTTCAAGAGATGATTGGGGCTGATGTTTCGACCGTGTCCAAGCATCTCTCGGTGTTGCGGAAGGCTCGCCTGTTGGTCAGTGAGAAACGCGGATTGCAGGTGTTCTACCGTCTGCGTGTGCCGTGTGTGATGGGGTTCTTCTCCTGTCTGGAGACGTTGATTCGTTCCGCCGCTGAGGAACAGCTCGAGTTGGTTCGGTGAGTGTGTCGTTGGTTGCTCAATTGCAGCTGAGTTCTGGAGACGTTGATGCGTAAAGAGATCAAGAAGGCGTTGTTGTTGGTTCTGGTGTTCCTCATCTGCTTTTGGTTGCCGGTTGGGTTTCGGCGTTTCGACGGTGCTGTGCTTGAGGCCCTTCACCTCATTCGCTGGTATGCTCGTGAGCATGTTCTGCTTTGTCTGATTCCGGCATTCTTCATTGCCGGCGCGATCGGTGTCTTTGTCCGGCAGGATGCGGTGATGCGGCATCTGGGGGCGAAGGCCCCGAAGGCCATTGCCTACGGCGTGGCTGCAGTGTCCGGAACGGTGCTGGCTGTGTGTTCGTGCACAGTTCTGCCTCTGTTTGCGGGGATCTACCGCATGGGAGCCGGGTTGGGGCCGGCTTGTGCATTTCTCTACTCGGGGCCGGCGATCAATGTTCTGGCTATCGTGTTGACCGCTCGCGTTCTGGGGTTGGAACTCGGTATTGCGCGTGCTGTTGGCGCTGTGCTTTTCAGCGTTGTGATAGGTCTGGGAATGCACGCCATTTTCAAACATGAACAGGATGACCGCGGGCCAGTCGCGGCGCTGCCCGTCACGCCTGAGGGGCGACACCTCTGGCAGGATGCCGCTCTGCTCGTGGCGATGGTTGGTGTTCTGATCTTTGCCAACTGGGCTCGTTCGGGAGATGTGCGTGCGGCGTTTCTCTGCTGTCCGGGAGGGCTGAACACGTTTGAGGTCGAAGGACGCATCGTTTCTCAGAGTGAGGAGAGCATAACGGTTGAGACGCCGACTGGGCGTCGTCAGGACATTCCCAGCGGACAGTTACAGTCGGTCGGAGCGCGCGAGCCCGGTGCGGTCTACAATCGCGTCCATCAGGCCCGTTGGGGCATTGTGCTGGGATTGCTCATTCTGCTCGGGGTGATGATCGCTCGCTGGTCCAGCCGGGACGAGCGTCGGGAGTGGGTTAGCACGAGTTGGGGGTTTGCGGGGCAGATTCTCCCTCTTCTGTTGCTTGGGGTGGCTGCGGCAGGTTTCCTGCTCGGGCGCCCCGGGCATGGCGGGATGATTCCTGCCCGGTACATCGAGATGTTGGTTGGGGGAAGTCCTGACGCTCTTCTCGCGACCAGTGGACTCGCGGGCACGCTGCTTGAGAGTTTCCTGCGGAGCACGTGGATGTTCTGGACGAACTTTGCCGCTTCGCTGCTGGGGGCGTTTATGTACTTTGCCACTCTGACCGAGGTCCCGGCATTGCAGGCACTTCTCGGGGCCGGTATGGGCAAAGGTCCTGCGTTGGCCCTGCTTCTGGCCGGTCCTGCTCTGTCCTTGCCGAATATGCTGGTGATTCGGAGCGTCATTGGGACAAAGAAGACGGTCGTCTTTACAGTTTTGGTCGTGACGATGGCAACGTTGACCGGAATGGTCTACGGTGCACTCATGGGATGAGGCCCGGGCACGGCGCCGTGGAGTGTGTTTTGCGTTGCGGAGGATAGGCGATGAAGATTCAGGTTTTGGGTACCGGATGCCCCAAGTGCAGCAAGCTGGCCGAGAACGCGGCGACTGCGGCCGCCGAGGCCGGGCTGGACGTTGAACTGGTGAAGGTCAGCGAGTTGAACGACATCCTTGCGTTTGGCGTGATGATGACACCGGCGTTGGCCGTTGACGGGGAGGTCAAAGTGGTCGGCAAGGTTCCCAGCGTGGCGGACATCAAGGCGATGCTTGTGTGAGGTGTGGAAGGAGCATGGTAATGTCAGCAGACTCAAACGAACTGCGTATGCCGGTAGCGGGGCGCTGGCTATTGGTGGCAGTGCTTGCCGCAGGGGTCTGCTTTGCGCTCCACCTGCGGACCAGACGTTTGGCACAGACCAGGCAGTTTCTTCAAGCTGAGACTCCCGTTGATGCGGCGACTCAAGTCGCGGCGCCGGCGTTGCCCAAATTGGTCGATCTTGGCGCGGGGACGTGCGTGCCATGCAAGATGATGGTCCCGATCCTGGAGGAACTCAGCACGGAGCAGAAGGGAATTTTCGAGGTCGAATTCATCGACGTTCGCCACAACCCGGAGGCAGGAAAGACCTTCGCGATCAACTTGATACCGACGCAGATCTTCCTTGACGCCGAGAAGAAGGAGCTCTTCCGCAATGAGGGATTCCTCGCCAAGGAGGACATACTCGCCAAGTGGCGTGAGTTCGGGGTGGAACCTCGGGAATCGGCAGAGCCTGTGGAAGCGGAGCCCGAGCCGGATCCGGCTGAAGGGGAGGATTGAGCATGGAACGGTTGTTTGCCGCACTGACTCAAGCTCTTTCAGGGTCGCCAAGTGTCGCCGTGGCGACGGCACTTGTTTGGGGTGTCCTCAGCGTTGTACTCAGTCCGTGTCACCTGTCAAGCATCCCGCTGATCATTGCGTTCATTGACGGGCAGGGAGGCGTGTCGAAGCGTCGGGCTTGTTTAGTCGCCAGTTGTTTTGCGTTTGGGATTCTCCTCACGATCGCGGGGGTTGGCGTGGCGACGGCAGCTGCCGGTCGCTTGCTCGGCGACACGGGCCGTTACACCAATTTCGTGGTGGCAGGGGTCTTCTTCCTGGTCGGGCTCAATCTCTTGGATGTCATCCCGACCCCATGGTCCGGTCCGGGGCAAACATCGATGAAGTGGCGTGGTTTGGGGGCCGCATTCCTCCTGGGGTTCGTCTTCGGGATCGCGATCGGGCCCTGCACGTTTGCTTACATGGCGCCCATGCTTGGCATCGCGTTCAAGATAGGGGCTGAACAGCCTCTGTTCGCCGCGTCTCTCCTGCTAGCCTACGGGATTGGCCACTGTGCAGTCATTGTGGTTGCCGGGACGAGCACCGCGCTTGTGCAAAAGATGCTCAACTGGGGTAGTCGTTCGCGTGGTCCGGCGCTGTTGCGCTGGGGCTGTGGCGTGCTTGTTCTGCTGGGGGGACTGTATCTGATCTACACCGCTCCCTGAGGGCGAGAGACTTCGCGCTTTTGGCTCAGTCGGGGGGATCGGCTGCCATGAACGCGTCGTGGAACTCGCGGAAGGTGCCCTGGCGCAGGTGCTGACGGAGATCTGCCATCAGGTTGAGGTAGAAGGCGAGGTTGTGCATGGTCATCAGGCGCAATCCCAGGATTTCGTTGACATTGAGTAGATGGCGAATGTAGGCCCGGGTGAAGTTCCGGCAGACCTGACAGCGACAGTTCTCATCGATCGGGCCGAAATCCCGCTTGAAGCGTCCTGCCTTGATCGGGATGGTGCCGGTTGCCGTGTATGCACTGCCGTTTCGGCCGACGCGAGTGGGGAGAACGCAGTCGAACATATCGACTCCACGGGCCACGGCCGCAACGAGTTGCCTGGGGGTGCCGACGCCCATCAGATAGTGCGGCTTTTCGGGGGGGAGTTCCGGAGCCAGCCAGTCGAGAACGGTCATCATGTCACGCTCGGGCTCGCCCACACTCAACCCACCAAGGGCGATTCCGTCGAAATCGAGCTCAATCAGGTGGTTGAGGGATGTCTCCCGCAGGTCCCGGTGCAGCCCGCCCTGGACGATTCCGAACACGAGCTGTCCCGGGGCGCGTTTCTGCTCTCTGCAGGTCTCGGCCCAGCGCATGGTCAAGCCCAGTGATTCCTGTGCTTCCTCGTGAGTTGCAGGATAGGGCGTACACTCATCAAAGACCATCACGATGTCGGAACCGAAATCGCGTTGGATGGCCATCGCTTCCCGCGGTCCAAGGAAGAGCGTTGAACCGTCGACATGCGACTGAAAGGTCACGCCGTCAGGTCCGACTTGGCGGAGCTTGCTCAAGCTGAAGACCTGATAGCCCCCGCTGTCGGTCAGAATTGACCGATCCCAACTCATGAAACGGTGGAGTCCGCCGGCTTCGCGAATGATATCCGTGCCTGGCCGGATGTTGAGGTGGTAGGTGTTTCCCAGGATGACCTCGGCTCCGATTTCGCGGAGTTCATCCGGTGAAACAGCTTTCACCGTGGCCTGTGTACCGACCGGCATGAAAACAGGAGTCTGGATATCACCGTGAGCGGTGTGCACGGTCCCAAGGCGGGCTCTACTGGAGGCATCTTGACCAAGGAGCTCGAAGGTCATTCGGCGGCCTCATCTTCGGCCTGTCCTCGGAGCTCGAATTCCAGTTTCCAGCTGCCTTCCCCTCGAGCATCTTCACACCAGAGCTGAAGTGTGCCAATTTCGGTAAGAACGGTGCGCAGTCTGACCGGGACAAGCGTCCCGATGGGCGAGGCACTGCCTTCTTCGACAGGAAGCTCGACGATGAGGGCGGGGAGTTCTTCCATGTCGTCGGCTGTCCATCCCGGCAGTCGGTCCCCGATTGCGTCATCCTGGCGCACCGTGCTGGCGAAGAAACGGAACTCGCTGGGCTCCCCCACCACCAGGCCAATTCCTTCGGCATCGACGGCGACAGTCGACCCTTCCTCCAACCCGAAGTTCACGACACAGAGCGCTTCAAGGGGGGGGGCAAAACCAGGGACGGCCGGTAGGCCTGACTCGACCCCGATATAGTATGACATTGCGCTGCCCGCCTTGATCCGGACGCCTCCGCTACGCTGGACATTGCCGTAGCCTGCAGCGCCGATTGACACGGCGAGGTCCGGGTCGTTCCGCTCAAGGATGCGGATCTCCCGCTCTGCTCCCGAATTCCATTGGCGGAGCACATCTACGATACGGTTCTGGAACACCGGAGACTTGGTGACCCCGCCGTTGAAGAGGACGGCTGTGGGCAGGATCGGGTGTCCTTCAGCGTCACGGAAGCTGTGTTTCCCGATGAACCCTGCCAGATGTCGCGTGAGCGCTGGGTCGGCAGCATAGTCGAGCCCGAATGCCCGCAGGCCAACCCGTCGCCGTTCGGACGGAGTCTCCGCGAGGTCGCAGACCGGGAAGAACCCGTCGATCAGCAAAGCACCCATTTCGTCCGGCGTGATCTCGGTTGTCACGGTTCCCGCAATGACTCCGCTTCCGCGTCCCAGGATCGTGAGGGGTTGGGCTTCTGTGACGCCTTCGCCCACCTTCTCTTTGGCTGACCGGCACGCGTGGGTGAGTGCGGCGATCTGGGCAGCATCGAGCTGGATGCTCTGGTTCTTCTGGATCTTGGCTGCCATACCGTAGGCAAGGGTCAAGTCCATGTTGTCTCCGCCCAGGAGGGTGTGGTCGCCGACCGCGATACGTTGAAGAACGAGGTTCCCATCCTGATCGTTGACGGCGATGAGGCTGAAGTCGGTGGTTCCGCCTCCGACATCACAGACCAGGATGACGTCGCCATCGTTGACATCGCTTCGCCATTCATCGCCCATTTCCTCCAGCCACGCGTAGAATGCGGCCTGGGGTTCCTCGAGGAGCTGCACATTCAGTCCGGCGGCGTTGGCGGCCTCGACGGTAAGTTCGCGCGCGATTGCATCGAAGGACGCTGGTACAGTCAGGACCACGTGCTGGTTTTCGAGCCTGTCGTCGTGATTTTCCTGTGCGATGGTGTGATTCCAGGCATCGCGGAGGTGTTCCAGATAGCATCGTGAGGCCTGCACTGGGGAGAGCTGCCTGGGGACGTCCCCCGTGCTCCATGGCAAAATCCTCCCGCGCCGATCAAGGCCTTCGTAGCAGAGCCAGGACTTTGCCGAGGCGACGACCTTAGCGGGTGACTGGGCGGCCATATCCCGGGCGTAGGCGCCGACAACGACATTGGGTGCCTCCGCATGCCAGGGGAGCGACAGTGTTTCCTGGAGCACTTCGTGTGGCTCCGGGAGGTAGATGAAGGAGGGGAGGGTGGGGCATTCAGCGACCTCGCCCGGGGCGATCAGTTGCGGGATACCCAAAGGGCGTACCATTCCTTCGCCGTCGTCCGCATGCGTGTCCACATACGCGAGAGCGCAGTTTGTCGTCCCGAGATCAATCCCAACGATGTATCGAGATTCCTGTTCCATTGTGGCTGACTCCGCCATGACGCACCTTATGTGAAAGGCTGAGAATATAGCTTGCTCAGGGCACGAACCAAGCGTGATTGACGGGCTGCGGGTGGTGGGCGAATCTTGCGGAACGCGTGTTTGGGGGTAAAGTGGCGCGCTGGTGCGGCGGCTGGGAGCATTGTGGAGTAGCAGCGACATGGATTTCAAGATATCAGCATCGATCTTATCGGCCGACTTTGCCCGGCTTGGGGCAGACGTGGACGAGGTTCTCAGCGCGGGGGCCGACTTTGTGCACTTCGATGTGATGGACAACCATTACGTCCCCAACCTGACCATTGGTCCCTTGGTCTGCAAGGCGCTTCGAGACTATGGCGTGACTGCCCCGATTGATGTGCATCTCATGGTGCAGCCGGTGGATCGGATCGTTCCGGACTTCGCAGCTGCGGGGGCTACCTATATCACCTTCCATCCGGAAGGAAGCGGCCACGTGGACCGCACGCTTGGGCTGATTCGTGATCACGGCTGCAGACCCGGACTGGTCTTCAACCCGGCCACCCCTCTCACTCATCTTGAGTACGTGCTGGACAAGGTAGATATGATCCTGTTGATGTCGGTTAACCCCGGGTTTGGCGGGCAGGCGTTCATCCCTTCCTGCCTGCGGAAGCTTGCGGAAGTCAAACGCATTATCCAGGCCAGTGGACGCGACATTCGCCTTGAGGTCGATGGCGGGGTGAAGGCGGACAACATCGGTGAGATTGCTTCTGCCGGGGCCGATACGTTTGTGATTGGGTCGGGGATTTTTGGCACCCCGGACTACGCTGAGACGATCGCGGAGATGCGCCGGACACTGGGGACTGTCTGAGGGGTTGGGGTAAGCTCTCCGGTGTCGTAGACACAGAAGCGCCGCCGCCCGGAATCCGGACGGCGGCGCAGGTATTCAGATAGCAGACGGGTTACTCGGCTTTCTTGCCCTTGCCCTTCCCCTTGCCCTTCTGGCGTTTTTCCCCTTTGTGTTTTCGGTCTTTCTTGGCCCTGTCGCCGCGGGCGCTGTGCATCTTCTTCATCTCTGTCCGGATCTCTTTCAGACGTGCCTGCTTGGTCGCGAGGTCTTGGTTCTCGGCGGCGAAGATGGCCGAACGGGCCGCCCTCAGTTCCTGCATCTGCTGGTCGAGTTCCTTGACCTTCGCCTGGAGTTCCGGGCTTGCCTTGAGCATCTTGCGCTCTTCCATCATCACTTCTTTTTGAAGTGTCTGCATTTCCTTGCGCATTTCCATGCCCTTGGCCTTCGCATCTTCAGCGCCTGCCGCCGGCTGGGCGAACCCCCGGTGGGTGGTGAAAATCGCGGCGGCACAGAGCATCAACCGGGCTAGTCTGCTGATCATGGTGTGTTCTTCCTTCCTGCAGATTCCGACTTTGGACAGTCTCGATTTGTGGCCACAACTCAGGTTACCACAGACTGCCTTCAGGGGGGAAAGGTACACCGCCGGACGAGCGGATGCCAAATCGGCGCTGCGGGCAGTGTATGGGCGGCTCACTCGGTCTGCGTCTGTGCCCAGGCGGCGAGCTGCTCCCGTTTGATCTTGGCGTTGTGCCGGATATCCACGGGGAATGACCGGTGGAACAGGACGCGCCGGATTGTGCGCGTAAGCGGGGATGTCGCACCAATTGCCAGAAGCTGCTCAGCAAGCTCATCCCTCGCGGCGGGGGAATTCGGGACGTGTTCCGGATGCGTCTCGACGATGATGACAGGAGTCTGGACTGAACGGTCCGGCCCAACTCCCACCAAGGCAGTCCGGTAGACGGCGTCGTGCGTGTTGAAGATCGCCTCACAGCGTACGGTGTAGAGTGGGCCGTCGGCTGTTTCCACACGGTGAGCCTTGCGCCCACAGAACCAGAGGCGGCCCGTGTCGTCAAGGTAACCAACGTCGCCCATACGGTGCCAAATGGAGTCACCGTCGTGTATTTTGGCCAGGTGCGTTGCTTCAGGAAGATGATCATACTGTCGTGTCACGACCTGCCCTTTGACCACAATCTCGCCAATTTCGCCAGGCGGGAGGAGGAGGCCCTCATCCCACGCTTCGATTGGGGCATCGGTGATGCGGATGACTTTGAGGGTGACGTCGACGATCGGTTTGCCGACACACATTCCGGCACCTTCCGTCGTGGCGGCCAGTGTATCGCTGAGCATCTCACTGCCGCGGAAGTTGGCCACGGGCAGGCTCTCGGTAGCTCCATACGGGGTGAATGTGTCTGCCCCCGGAGGGAGCACGTTGGTGAGGAGCCGTTTGTGGACGATTCCTGGGACGGGGGCCCCCGCCATCAGGATGCGCCGTAGAGTTGGTAGACGGACACCATGATCCACACAGTAGGCACCGACGCGATTCCACAGCGTAGGAGAACCGAATGAGTAGGTAACGCCTTGGTCGAGAATGGGCTCGATGATTCGCATGGGATCCACATGGGCCGGGCGGGACGGGTCCATGTCCGGGACGACTGCCGTTGCGCCAAGGGCTGTACTGAACAGGGCGAAGAGCGGGAAGCAGGGCAGGTCGATATCCCCGGGCCCAATATCGTACTCCCTGCGCAGAATCTCTGTCTGGGCACAGAAGATACCGTGGGTGTACTGGACTCCCTTTGCAGGGCCCGTGCTACCGGTAGTGAAGAGGATTGCCGCCAGATCTTCCGGGGAGACGGGGGCCACGTCAAAAGGAGCCGATGAGCACTTCAGGTCGCGGAGGGCCGCTCCACCCCAGAACAGGCGTTTGCCAAGGGTGATAGGGATCGTCACGCTGCGGAAGACACCGCGGAAGACCAGGCGGAGGACATGTGCGGCCGGGATGCCGATGAGTGCCTCCGGAACGGCTTGTTGGACACACCGCATGAAGCCCCGCCACCCCATGCCCGGGTCGATGAGAATAGGGATCGCCCCGATCTTGAACAGGGCAAACGTGAGAGCGAAGAACTCCAGCGAGGGACGCACCATGAGCAGGACTCGCGTTCCAGGGACTATCCCGGCTCTGCGCAGCCCATGAGCGAAGCGGTCGCACTGTTCATTGAGCTTCAGGAAGGTGAGGTGGGTGTAGGCTACGCGTCCCATTGAGTCGCGGCCCTGGGGGTACACGACGGCCCGGACAAAAGGGTGCAGACTGGCCATGGAAGGCAGGTAATGGGCGATGTTGTGTTCTGAGCTTGGCACTGAGGCCTCCGGATTCATGGATAGGTTGCTGGGGGATGGACGTGAACAGCGCCATGCTCCCTTCGGGGAGTCCGTCGCGGGACCACACCAGCAGAGAGACTAAGGTAATCTCGAAGTTGGCGTAGGGCCAGACCGTTGCGGGATCGGGGATCGCAGTTGACATATATGACAAAACAGTCTAAAATAGGACAATAGGTGAAATGTCTGATCATGGCGTCTCCGCCTGACGTCTTCAGATAGGGGGAGCATTGCCCTCCTGGGCATCGTGGCGTATCGAAGAACGTGGGCTGGTCAAGCGGCTTGGTGATGTCGCTCGCAAGATAGGACAGTAGCACATGCCTCCTTCCGAGTTCTCTCGTGTATTGACCCCGGGTGTTGTACGGACGCACATGAGCGCCACGACGAAAGACGAGGCCATTCATGAGTTGCTGGACATCCTTGAAGGCGCCGGGTTCGTGTCTGACCGAGCGGCCGCGGAGCGGGTTGTGTTCGAGCGCGAGCGGGTGATGAGCACGGGTATGGAGTGTGGTATCGCGATTCCGCATGGCAAGACGGACACTGTGGATCGTTTGGTGGTCGCGTTCGGGATCAAGCGCGACGGCCTTGATTTCGACTGCGCCGACGGGCAACCCGCCCGGATCTTCATTATGACACTGTCCCCCGCCAGTCGGAGTGGACCTCACATTCGTTTCCTGGCTGAGGTGAGTCGTCTGCTGCATGACGCCCGGGTCCGGGAGCAGGTTCTGAATGCGACCCTCAGCGAGGACGTTGTGTCCGCCCTGACCGGGAGGAGTTGATGAGAATGGGTGGCGCCTCCCGGTTCGGCTGGCTGGTCGCGGGTGCGGGTATCCTGTTGCCGTCAGTTGTTCTGGCCGCAGGGGGGGCGGGAGGCGGGATGGATGGAGGGGATATCACTCATCGGATGACCGCTTTGGTTCTCCAGCTGGCAGTCATTCTCTGTGCAGCCAAGCTTGGGGGTGTTCTGTTTGAGCGCTTCCTGCGGTTGCCGGATGTCCTCGGTGAATTGGTCGCCGGGATGGTCGTCGGACCGTATGGGCTTGGTCCCCTGCTGGGGCTCTTTGCACCGCCGGAACCCGGCGTCTTCCCCATCAGCCCGGAACTCTATGGAATTGCCACTCTCGCGTCGATTGTATTGCTCTACATGGCCGGCCTGGAAACCGACCTTTCCATGTTCCTTCGATACTCTGTGGTAGGGTCCTGCGTCGGGGTTGGGGGCGTCGTGGTCTCGTTCCTGGTCGGGGACGCAGCTGCTGTGTGGTTCGGTCTGGCTGATGGGTATGGGAGCCCGGCCGCGCTTTTTCTGGGGACCATTTCCACCGCTACGTCGGTTGGCATTTCTGCTCGGGTTCTGAGCAGGAAGAACAAGATTGACTCCCCAGAGGGGGTGACTGTTCTCTCTGGAGCCGTCGTGGACGATGTGCTGGGGATCGTGGTACTGGCGGTTGTCGTTGGTGTTTCCCGAGTCAAGCTGGGAGGAGGGAGCATTGCCTGGGGAGGGATCGCTCTGGTGGCCTCGAAGGCCCTCGGGTTCTGGCTGTTCTGCAGTGTGGTTGGGATGCTCTCCGCCCGGCGGATCAGCAAGGGGCTTGAGCGACTGGGCTCCCCACAGACGATGGCGGCGGTTTCTCTGGGATTGGCGTTGCTTCTGGCCGGTCTGGCCGAGAAAGCCAGCCTGGCCATGATCATAGGGGCTTACATCATGGGGTTATCCCTTTCCCGAGTCGATGCCGCCCATGCTCTTCGCCAGCATCTTGTTCCCGTCTACAACACGTTCGTTGGCATCTTCTTTGCGGTTATGGGAATGATGGTTGACCTGAGAGCGATGAAGGGAGTCATCGTCGTCGGCGTGCTGTACTCGCTTGCGGCGATGGTCGCCAAGGTTGCCGGTTGTGGTGGCCCCGCTCTGCTCCTGCGTTTCAACTTGCGGGGAGCCTTGCGGGTTGGCGTCGGTATGCTCCCCCGCGGAGAGGTGACGCTTCTGGTTGCTGGGGTCGGGCTCTCAGGTGGGTTCATTCCAGCGGAGATTTTCGGGGTAGCGGTCATGATGACACTGCTGAGCACGCTGGTAGCGCCGTTGATCATGATGAGAATCTATGACGACCGGAATGGCCTTTCGAGGGAAGGAGGGGACGCTGGGGGAGGCAAGACGGGGCTGGTATCCCTGGAGCTACCGAATCCTGACGTCGCCGATTTCCTTCTCGGCCAGGTCTTGCGCATGTTCGAGGCTGAGGAGTGTTACGTGCATCAGGTCACACCTCGTGCCCCGATTCATCAGGTAAGGAAGGACGAGATGACCCTGACCGTGCAGCGCCAGGGGAACTGCGTCCAGCTTTCTTGTAGCGCGGAGGACAAGGAATTCGCAAGGCTCATCTTCCTCGAGGCCTTGGCAAGCGTGATCAAGACGTTTGAGGGGTTGCGCGAGATGGATGGAGAGGGAACGTTGCGGCAGCGCATAGTCTATTAAGACGCGCACGCACGCACGAGGACACGGCGCTCGAAAAAGTCCGGAAATATGCGCCTCCAGCGCTTGAAATCGCCTCAAACCGACCTAATGTATAGCCTTGTTGATGCAAGAACATAAGCACTCTTGCTTCAACGCCTTTTTTTTGGTCTGATTGCTCTTTGAAAACTGAACAGTGCGATGTTCCTGCGGGAATAGTTGCTTGCGCCTTCGGGCGTAGGCAACCTTGTCAATTGAGAAGAAGTCGTACCCATTTTTCGGAATGGGTTAGCTTTTTACTATGGAGAGTTTGATCCTGGCTCAGAATGAACGCTGGCGGCATGGATTAGGCATGCAAGTCGAACGGAGACCCAGGCTTCGGCCTGGCGATCAGTGGCGAAAGGGTGAGTAACACGTGAGCAACCTGCCCCTGAATTTGGGATAGCCCCGGGAAACTGGGATTAATACCGGATGCGGTTTTCCGTTGCATGACGGAAGGACCAAAGATTTATTGTTCAGGGATGGGCTCGCGCCCCATTAGCTTGTTGGTGAGGTAACGGCTCACCAAGGCTTTGACGGGTAGCTGGTCTGAGAGGATGGTCAGCCACACTGGGACTGAGACACTGCCCAGACTCCTACGGGAGGCTGCAGTCGAGAATCATCCGCAATGGGCGAAAGCCTGACGGTGCAATGCCGCGTGAGGGATGACGGCCTTCGGGTTGTAAACCTCTGTCAGGAGGGACGAAGAATGTGACGGTACCTCCAGAGGAAGCCACGGCTAACTACGTGCCAGCAGCCGCGGTAATACGTAGGTGGCGAGCGTTATTCGGATTTACTGGGCGTAAAGGGTCCGCAGGGGGTTTGCCAAGTCTGATGTGAAATCCCAAGGCTCAACTTTGGAATTGCATTGGATACTGGCGAGCTAGAGTGCACGAGGGGTGAGCGGAATTCTTGGTGTAGCGGTGGAATGCGTAGATATCAAGAAGAACACCGATGGCGAAGGCGGCTCACTGGCGTGCTACTGACCCTCATGGACGAAAGCGTGGGTAGCGAACAGGATTAGATACCCTGGTAGTCCACGCCGTAAACGTTGTGCACTAGATGTGGGCGGTTTTGATCCCGTCCGTGTCCCAGCTAACGCGATAAGTGCACCGCCTGGGGACTACGGCCGCAAGGCTAAAACTCAAAGGAATTGACGGGGGCCCGCACAAGCGGTGGAGCATGTGGCTTAATTCGAGGCAACGCGAAGAACCTTACCTGGGTTTGACATATATTGGACCCCCTGTGAAAGCAGGGTTCTCTTCGGAGCCGATATACAGGTGCTGCATGGCTGTCGTCAGCTCGTGTCGTGAGATGTTCGGTTAAGTCCGGCAACGAGCGCAACCCGTATCGTCAGTTGCTAACAGGTAATGCTGAGGACTCTGGCGAGACTGCCCGTGTCAAGCGGGAGGAAGGCGCGGATGACGTCAAGTCCGTATGGCCCTTACATCCAGGGCTGCACACGTGCTACAATGGTCGGTACAATGAGACGCAACACCGCGAGGTTGAGCAAATCTGTTAAAACCGGCCCCAGTTCGGATTGGAGTCTGCAACTCGACTCCATGAAGTCGGAATCGCTAGTAAAGGGGTATCAGCAACGGCCCCTTGAATACGTTCCCGGGCCTTGTACACACCGCCCGTCACATCATGGAAGCTGGCTGCACCCGAAGTCGTCGACCCAACCCCTCGGGGAAGGAAGCGCCGAAGGTGTGTCCAGTAACTGGGATGAAGTCGTAACAAGGTAGCCGTAGGGGAACCTGCGGCTGGATCACCTCCTTTCTAAGGAGTATCTGCTCTCCTGTTCGAAGACTGCCATACCGGCAGAATTCACCCAACGGGATGATGCAGAGACGATCAAACTCCCGGCTCTTCACGAGTCAGGGATGTGGATAACGGCAACGTTATCAAGTGGGATCATCGCACTGTTCAGCGTTCAGAGAGCTACGGCGCTAGCGCGGAATGGCAAATGCCGGAGACGGGGGTGAAGATCCTCAGATCGGCATAGCACTTCCGCGTTCTGTTTGCGGGGCTGTAGCTCAGTTGGCTAGAGCACCTGCTTTGCAAGCAGGATGTCAGGGGTTCGAGCCCCCTCAGCTCCACCAGCCTTCGCCTAGGCTTCGGCTGGCACGCCAGTCAGAACAGCGAAGACGGATGGCAGCCCACTGAGACTGCGGGCTTGCCCTCCATAGCTTTAGCGACGGAGGGCGTATAGCTCAGTTGGTTAGAGCGCGTCCCTGATAAGGACGAGGTCCCTGGTTCGAGTCCAGGTACGCCCACCAACCCACAGCTAACGCGTCGGCTGACAAGCGCCAACTGAACGGAAGGCTTCGGGAGTTGAGATCTGCGTTCTTGAGCACGAAGAGCTCAAGCCCAGATCTCAGTTTCCGAACGCTCTTTGACAATTGCATAGGAAGGTTAATATCGAAGTGATTACATCCACTGAGCGATCAGTGGGTGCATTACTCAAGTGACTTCATCCACTGAAAAGTGGGTGGACTCGCGCGGGTGATTCTACCGAAATGTTGTCGTGTGATGCGGCTTTTATTTTGGTGGTCAAGCTACTAAGGGCATATGATGGATGCCTTGGCACCAACAGGCGATGAAGGACGTGGTAAGCTGCGATAAGCTTCGGGGAGCGGCACGCGCGCTTTGATCCGGAGATTTCCGAATGGGGCAACCCATCCTCTGTCATGAGAGGATATCCCATACTGAATACATAGGTATGGGAAGCAATACCCAGGGAAGTGAAACATCTCAGTACCTGGAGGAGTAGAAATCAACCGAGATTCCGCAAGTAGTGGCGAGCGAACGCGGAACAGCCTAAACCGGCGGGCTTGCCTGCCGGGGTTGCGGGACCTGCATAACGGTACGCTAGAAGCTAGCAGAAACTTCTGGAAAGCTGTGGCATAGAAGGTGAAACCCCTGTACGCGAAAGCGGACGGCGGCTAAGCAGGTATCCCAAGTAGGGCGGAACACGTGAAACTCCGTCTGAATCCGGGGGGACCACCCTCCAAGGCTAAATACTCGTTGGTGACCGATAGTGAACCAGTACCGTGAGGGAAAGGTGAAAAGAACCCCTGTTCGGGGAGTGAAATAGAACCTGAAATCATATGTCTACAAACTGTAGGAGCCCTTCGGGGCGACTGCATGCCTTTTGCATAATGAGCCTGCGAGTTACTTTCTGCAGCAAGGTTAAGCCAATGGCGGAGCCGAAGCGAAAGCGAGTGTGAATAGCGCGTCTAGTTGTAGGGAGTAGACCCGAAACCAAGTGATCTATCCATGGCCAGGCTGAATCCTCTGTAACAGGAGGTGGAGGGCCGAACCAGTACGTGTTGAAAAACGTTTGGATGAGCTGTGGATAGGGGTGAAAGGCCAATCAAACTTGGTGATAGCTGGTTCTCTCCGAAATAGCTTTAGGGCTAGCCTCGTGTTATAGCATACGGGGGTAGAGCACTGATTATTCGCGGGCCCTTACCCGGGTACCAACAATAGTCAAACTCCGAATACCGTATTGCCTTATCACGGGAGTCAGACTGCGGGGGATAAGCTCCGTAGTCGAAAGGGAAACAGCCCAGCCCGCCGGCTAAGGTCCCTAATTCGAACTGAGTGGTTGGAAGGATGTGGAGTTGCATAGACAGCCAGGATGTTGGCTTAGAGGCAGCCATCATTTAAAGAGTGCGTAATAGCTCACTGGTCGAGTGATTCTGCGCCGAAAATGATCGGGACTAAGTTCGGAACCGAAGCCGCGGTTGCCCTGTTTAGGCAGGGCGAGGTAGGAGAGCGTTGTATGCGGGCTGAAGCTCAGCCGTAAGGATGGGTGGACTGCATACAAGTGATCATGCAGGCATGAGTAGCGATAAGGAAGGTGAGAATCCTTCCCACCGAAAATCCAAGGTTTCCTGGGCAAGGTTCGTCCCCCCAGGGTTAGTCGGATCCTAAGGCGAGGCCGAAAGGCGTAGTCGATGGACAACAGGTTAATATTCCTGTACTTCTCTATCGGAGCGATGGAGGGACGCAGTATGCTAGGCTGGCTGCCGACTGGAAGTGGCAGTCCAAGCGTGTAGGGTGGCCGGATAGGAAAATCCGCCGGCCTCTAACCTGAGGCGTGATGGGACGTGGCGTCGACAGACAAAGCGAATCAGCTGATGCTCCGCTGCCTAGAAAAGCTTCTAAGCGTTGATGATAGGGAATCCGTACCGTAAACCGACACAGGTAGATGAGGCGAGAAGCCTAAGGTGCGCGAGAGAAACCACGTTAAGGAACTCGGCAAAATGACCCCGTAACTTCGGGAGAAGGGGTGCCTCCAGCCGTGATCAGACTTGCTCTGTGAGCAACTGGAGGTCGCAGATAAGAGGCCCAGGCGACTGTTTAGCAAAAACACAGCACTCTGCTAACTCGTTAAGAGGATGTATAGGGTGTGACACGTGACCAATGCCGAAAGGTCAAGCGGATGAGTTAGTCTTCGGACGAAGCCCGGAAGCGAAGCCCCGGTGAATGTCGGCCGTAACTATAACGGTCCTAAGGTAGCGAAATTCCTTGTCGGGTAAGTTCCGACCTGCACGAATCGTGTAACGATCTGGGCACTGTCTCAACGTGGTTCTCGGCGAAATTGTAATTCCGGTGAAAATGCCGGATACCCGCGGTAGGACGGAAAGACCCCGTGAACCTTTACTGTAATCTGATATTGGCATTTGGTTATTCATGTGTAGGATAGGTGGGAGTCTGCGAAGCGATCTCGTCAGGGGTCGCGGAGACATTGGTGAAATACCACCCTTGGATGGTTGAATGTCTAACCTTGACCCGTGAATCCGGGCAAGGAACAGTGTCAGAGGGTCAGTTTGACTGGGGCGGTTTCCTCCCAAATTGTAACGGAGGAGTTCGAAGGTCTGCTCAGCATGGTTGGCAATCATGCGTAGAGCGCAAGGGTATAAGCAGGCCTTACTGCGAGACCGACGGGTCGAGCAGTTGCGAAAGCAGGACCTAGTGATCCAGCGGTTAAATGTGGAATTGCCGTTGCTCATCGGATAAAAGGTACTCCGGGGATAACAGGCTGATCGCGCCCAAGCGTCCATAGCGACGGCGCGGTTTGGCACCTCGATGTCGGCTCATCACATCCTGGGGCTGAAGAAGGTCCCAAGGGTTCGGCTGTTCGCCGATTAAAGTGGTACGCGAGCTGGGTTCAGAACGTCGTGAGACAGTTCGGTCCTTATCCACCGTGGGCGTAGGAGATTTGACGAGAGCATTCCCTAGTACGAGAGGACCGGGAATGAGTGACCTCTGGTGTTTCGGTTGTTCCGCCTAGGAGCATTGCCGGGTAGCTATGTCGCGAAAGGATAAGCGCTGAAAGCATCTAAGCGCCAAGCCCCCTCGAAGACGAGATCTCCCAGGACGCAAGTCCTCTAAAGGCACCCGGAAGACTACCGGGTATATAGGCCGGAGGTGTAAGACTGGCAACAGTTTCAGCTGACCGGTACTAATCAGCCGTGAGGCTTGACCACCTTTTTTCCCGATCACTGCAACTACGTCGAAAGACAAAAGGCAGAGATCGGCAGAAAACAAAATGATACCGCGATTAACCGACAACACGGTCGGGACAAATCACCCGCTTTTCTTTCCTATGCAATCGTCCATTCTTTGGACTGGTGACTTTAGCGAGGACGTAACACCCGTTCCCATCCCGAACACGACGGTTAAGGGCCTCAGCGGCGATGATACTGCACAAATGTGTGGGAAAGTAGCACGTTGCCAGTCCTTTTTTTTTGCCCACGAATCGTCAAGGTCCAGTCCCATATTCTCCTTCTTCAGTCATCTTCCTGATGGCGACCTGATTGCCGCATTTCTTGTTAACAGGCGCCCTGCTGCTATATGTGTGGGCAGGGCTCTGCTCCGGCGGTCCATCGGTCGTTTCGGGGGGAACGATTAACTCAGTGGTTTCAGCATGCGTGAACGGTTCTACATCAGGACCTACGGCTGTCAGATGAACGAGCGTGATTCGGAAGCGCTCGCGTGCCTTCTGGAGGAACACGGTTTTTCCCGGACCGGCTCTGAAGACGCCGCCGACATTATTCTGTTCAATACCTGCAGTGTTCGCGATCAGGCGGAGCGCAAGGTGGTGGGCAAGGTTGGTCTTCTGAAGCGCCTGAAACGCCGGAAGCCGGACGTGATCATTGGGCTGATGGGATGCATGGCCCAGAATCACGGGGAAGCGATCGTCAAGCGGCAGCCTCACGTCGATCTGGTGGTCGGGCCGGATCACATCCACGAGATCCCGTACCTGATCGGCCAGGCCCTCGATGGACGGGGTCCGCTTGTTGCCGTTGGCAGCACGACTGAAATCTCCACAGAACTGACTGCCCACGCCAAGGGCCGTGTTTCAGCCTATGTGTCAGTCATGCGCGGCTGCAATCAGTTCTGCACATACTGCATTGTTCCTTACGTCCGGGGGCGGGAGAAGAGCCGGCCCATTGAGCAGATTGTCACGGAGGCGGAGGGACTCGCGGCCGGTGGAACTCGTGAGATCTTCCTCCTGGGCCAGAACATTACGGCGTATGGCCTCGCCGAGCTTCGCGCGCGCAACGCAGTTTCTGAAGACGCATCTCCCTTTGCCGACCTGTTGCGCGCCGTGCATGCTGTTCCCGGCATCAAGAGGATCAGGTTCACCTCACCGCATGTCAAGTACATGAATAGAGCCTTCCTCGAGACGGTCTGCGAGTTGCCAAAAGTCTGTGGTTCATTCCATATTCCTCTGCAGTCGGGCTCCGATCGCCTGCTGGAGATCATGCGGCGGGGCTATACGGTCTCGGACTATTTAGAGCGGATCACGGCCCTTCGGACTCGTCCCGGAAGAACATCGTTCTCGACCGATGTGATTGTGGGCTTCCCTTCGGAGAGAAAATCTGACTTCGAGGCCACCAGAGAGGTAATGGAGCGGGTTGGATTCGACATGGCTTACGTCTTCCGCTATTCGCCGAGGGCGGGGACGAAGGCGGCGGAGACGCTGGTTGACGATGTCCCGAAGGCGACCAAGGAGGAACGGAACCAAATCCTCCTGCGGGACCTCGAGGAGCGTGCTGAACGGCAGAACCAAGGCTACGTCGGGGAAATTGTGCAGGTCCTGGTGGAAGGGCCCAGCAAGCGCAATTCCGAGCGTTGGTCTGGACGTTCCGATACCAATAAGGTCTGCATTTTCGAAGCGGCGTCCGAGATCCAACGAGGGACCTTCATTGACCTGGCGGTCGAGCGAGCTACGTCGCATTCTCTATACGGTCGTGTGGTTTCACGATGAGGCGGACGAGCCCATCGGGAAGTCGCGAAGGGCACCGCGCGCAGTAGACACGCAAAGAACCCGAGGAGCTCACTGAGCGACGATGATAGAGCAAGACAGCGAGCATATCGTTATTGAGCACCAGGACGGGCTGTGGACGGCAGAGCATGCAGCCCACCGCCTGGCCGGCCCGCAGCGGATCCAGGTGGGCGGTCAGGACATGGCTCTGGGAACACCGTTTCACGTGGACGATGTTTCTGACGAGGCCGCGGTGGCCAGCCGGCCACGGGCGTATCGCAAGGGAGGGGTGGCTGTTGTCTCGACCTCGGGACGCTTTCCGTTCGGTCGGCCACTCGAGTATCAGCAGACATGTCGCTACGCGGGGAACCATGTGCGTGTCACCGTGGACATTCAGTGGCCGCGCGATACGGCTGTCCAGCGGCATCTTGGGTTGGGGGGAGTCGTGCTTCCCGGAGAGTGGAAGCGCTTTTTCTGCGTCCCCCCTGCGCTGCACCAGGCGAGCGGGACCGTAGGGCGTTGGGAACGTATACCTACGCCTCCGTCCGCGGGCGAAACCATGATTGGGCACTGGCATCGTCCGCCGTTGGCGCTTGTCTTTGAGCGTGCAGATGGAGCGGCTCTTGAGCTTGGAACGGGGAGTGACCTGTGGCGCTGGGAGAGTGCGTTTGGGGCCGGTCTCGAAGGGGGGAGCTACAAAGTCCTGTTGCGGAAAGAGGGCATACAGATTGTTCGTGAACCGCTGATGTGTTGCAGTCCGCACACGCCGGTACCCCGGCCGTACCGCCTCTCGTGGTACATGGCCTGGCGTGGTGCAAAGGGAACGTGGACGACGCAGGTGCTCAAAGGCGAACGCCGCCTGTTCACTTTGGGGGCGAATGGGGAGTTGATCGCAGAGAACGGTGAGATCCCTTCGGACTCTCATTTGATCGATTCCGGGGAGTGCATTGTTCTGGACGTGGGCGGCTGCGTGTGGCCGGCTGAGTGGCGTCGTTCGGGAAGCGTGCCGGACTTCATAAGGGGCACTCTTCTAAGCGTTCCATGCTGGCATTCGACAGGCGTTCAGAAGGCTGTCCGGCGCGCGATTCGGCAGCTGAAGGGGAGGGGGAGAGAGGGACAGCTGCTCCTGCACGGCCTGTACCCCGGGGTCTGTTGGGGGCCACAGCATCTGGGCCGCTCAGCAGAGAACGGGCTGGTCCATTGGGACATCAACGCCGTGCTTGACCTGGTCGCCTGGACCCGTCAACAGCTGGGGGATGGATGGCGTGTCTGGCTGGAGCCGGGACACTGGACTGAGCTGCCATCACTCGTGGGGAGCGGGGAGCGGAACGGCTTCAGAACGTGATGTTGAAGACTCCCGAGCGTCCAGTAAGGACGATCAACGCTTCCGCGACGGGGTCTGCCCCATCGTCGCTGGCCAGGAGTACTTCAACTGCATGGGGACCAACCGGGATATTCTCGAACAGGAACGGGGCTTCGTCAGCCTGCACGTACTGCTCACGCCCATTCTCTGAGTAGTAGAGGCGGACGTGGTACTCGGCGCTTGCAGTCAGCTCAATGCGAACGGCGCCGTATGGCCTGTAGGCTGTGGGAGGATAGGCGACGTCGTCTCCCGTGCCGAACTGGCCATCAGCTCCGGCACTGACGAGGCGACCTTCGTCATTGGGGTTGAAGCGGTAGGGGCGTCCGAAGCCATCCGTGATGATATCGTCAATGGACTTCATGGTGTAGGGGCCATTCCATCCCATGCCGACCTGGTATGCGGTCTGCGTACTGTAGAGAACGTTCCCCTCGGCCCTGACGAGCTCTGACAGGCTGTCCGGAAGACGGCCCATATCACCTACAAAGCCATAGTTATTCCGGTCGGGATTTCCCATGATGCTCCCGAAGATGTTCTCCATTTCCCGTTTTGTACTGTTCATCTTCTGGGCCGTGATGATCTTGATGGAAGCGGGAACGGTCAGCCCTATCATGACGGCCAGAACCGCCAGCAGAATGGTGACCTCTATCAGCGTGAAGGGACCCTCTTGCACGCCGTGTTGGTTGCCGTTATTGGGACACATAGCGAAAGTTCCTCCTAGCGCAAAATGCAGTAGATGTCGTCGCCGAAATCCTGTTCCATCTGGTCATATCGGAGGCGGAATGGTATGGACAGTACACCATCCGGTCCGGCATTGACAATGACGGGAACGAGATTGCCGCGTTCAGAAAGCAGGCCGATCGAGGCCGCATATCGGTTTCCCCAGGGATCGGTTCCGAGGGGGGTCTGCAAGTAAGGACCGTCCCACCCGAACGTAAGGGACCCTCCCGCTTTGGGGCTGAATCCTGGCCGGTTGGTGACGAGATAATCATTGAATTGCCCGACCGTCTCCATTTCGTTCCACTCGTGGTCTTCAGCGTGCTCAACCGTAGGAACATCACCGGCTCCGACCATGAGGGAGAGGTAATCACGGGCATCCGGCGAACGTCTCACCCCGTTTTCACCCAAATCGTTGACCAGAAGCTGCAGGACGGAAGCGAGGACCTTGATTTCCCCTTTGGACTTGAGCACCTTCGCGTGGTTCATGTACCGTTCGATGACAGGAGCCGTGGTGGCCGTGAGGATACCGAGGGCTGCCAGCGACGCTGCTGTCTGTAGCATGGCGTTTCCTCGCGAGTCCCGCCGAAGCCTCGCGAGCCGAAGGCGACATTTCCGAAACATGTTTCCGTTTCTCCTGCACGCGTACTCGAACTGGCCAGCGGGAATGTCCCGCCGGGCTGTCCGTTGCACGCTCTCTGTTCAGGCCAAATTGTCGTGTCCATTTCTAGCAGGTAGCGTGCCATGTTTGGAGGGCGGGAGACTTTCTTCCCGTGCTCCTGAGCGTGCCTGTGTTCACGGCAGAGCGTGATGGATTGGGTGTGTGTGGGCCCTGAACCACACAAAATGATGATTGATGCTACAGGAAGTGGTGCGGGGAGCGGCTTGCCGGTTGCCGGAGCCGTGTCCGAGCAGTCTGTCGCGCCAGGAATTTTGGCCGAGCGGCTCCGGGCAGCCCTTGGTTGACTGAAGTGGCGGATGAGCAAGGTGTTCCGCATGATCAGCTGCACCCCATACAGTTCCCTGATGAAACCTGGTGAGGCCGGTTCGGCAGGTCCCCAGGGAGAAGCCCTTGCCCTGTACCTGGATCACTCTTGCGTGTGCTGGGAACGCTGCCTTCGGGAAGGGGAACAGCCACTTCCCGCTCTGCCGTCGGAGAAAGGCGGGTTAGATTACTCGATCGATATGACAGTCACACGGACGGCTCCAGTCCGGAGCCATCCCGGTGAAGAACGGTTGAACATGGTTCAGACATGAAGCTCGCTCACGGTCCGGGAGATCAACTGGGACTCGCCCTCTTCCTGCGGGAGCAACGACGTTTCCGGGGAGGAGGCACCCCCGGCAGCGCCCTGCTGTTCGGCTTGATCTGCATGACTTCCGGGGCGCTTGCGCTGAGCGGAGAGGGGGATGACCCCGGATGGCGGAAGCTGGGCAGCACACGACGCCCTGAGGGAGACGTGACGTTTGCCCTCCGCACCGCCCGTGCTGTGCGGTTTCAAGTGGCCGTACGCCCGAAGACCGGCGGCGCCTCCTGCACTTTCATGGTTGACCGGAAGGAAGCCCAGGCCACTCTCCATGCTATCGGCCAGACGGATCAGCAACTTCCCGTCGAGACGTATATCCCATGGCAGCCGCCCACCGACTCCTCTGCTCAGACCAACGTTCTCCTCAAGCTTCGCCCAACCCACTGGCTCCTCTACCTCGATGGCAGGCTCAACGCGAGTTTTCCGGCTCCATTCCTCGCCTCTGCGGATGTACTTGTCTCCGGGGGCGCGCCCGCCCCAGCTGATGCGGCGTTCCGATTTCAGCCCATATCGGAAATCGTCTTCAATTCCGACTTTATGATCGAGGAAGGGGCTTCTGGCCAGCTCTACCCCTGGACCGTGCGATCCGGCGAATGGCGTATCCACACGACACTGGACGAGGCCCTGCAGAGGCCCGAGTCGCGGTTGGAGCGTGTTCAAAGCCGTCCTCCAACGCCGGACAAGAGTCCGAACTTCTATTGTCTGAAAGGGAAGGGCAGCTCCAGCGTGATCACCACCGGTCATCCCTTTTATGATATCTATAGATTCGAGAGTTCAGTTCAGCTCAATGATGGTTCGGCGGGGCTTGTCTTCCACTACATCGACCCCAAGAACTTCTATGCCTTCAGCCTCTCTCTGTTCCCATCTCCGCATGAGTCCGGCTTCCTCACTGTCTGGCAGATGGTGGACGGACGTCGTTTCGAACTCGGTCGCGTACGAACCGAGCTTTTCATCGGGCAGTGGTACCGCCTTGGGGTCCGGCTTTCCCATGACACGATCTGTTGTCTGCTTGACGGCAGCCCTGCCATCGAGCGCCGCCGGCCCCTGCCTCCCGGGGGCAGAATCGGGCTGTTCGTGGACACGACTGACCATGAGGTGCGTTTTGATGATGTCTCTGTGCGTCAAAGCCATTCTCTGAGGCTGGAAACGGCTGAGGACATCGCGTTTTCTACGTGGCTGAAGGAGGGCAAATGGAGAGGCGTCCAAGCCGCCGTTCCCTCGTCGAGTCCCCACAGCTCCGAGGCTGTTCTTTCCGTGGACCGGACGCCCACACCCTCGCGGATCATTTTCGGTCGCTCCCACCATGTGGACGTATCCCTCCAGGCGGAGTTTGAGACCCGGGGACAGGGGGCGGCGGTTGGGCTGTTGTTTGGGTATCAGGGGGAAGGCCACCCGTGGTATCGCTTCTCCGCCACCAGGCAGGGAGACCTCATCAGCTACCGACTTCGGGAGGTGACGCAGGAAGGGGATCGCGTCCTCGACGGGTGGGACCAACGCATGGGGGTCTCTTCTTGTGAGGAACTGCTGTGGCGAGTCGGCCTTGGGGCCAGGGCCGACGCGGAAGGACAGTTCGAACTCTCCTGCGACGGTGAAACCGTCCTCATGTGTCCTGTGCCGGCGCCAGTTCGAGGAGGGGGCGGGCTCTTCGTGGGCGAGGGCACCGCAGCACAGGTCCGCGGACTAACGTACCGCCTGGGGGACCTTCCCGACTTTGTCGAAAGTCAGCAGCGGAACAAGGTCTATGAGCAGGACAGCTTCATGAAGCACTGGGCCTCCCCCGCGGGCCAGTGGATCCATGACGAAGAGGGTCATCTCTGGCACAAAGGCGACTTCCTCGGCGACTTTGATATTCAGGTTCCAGCTGTTGCCGACGGCGCTCTTGTTGTGGGAGTTCCGGACGGGCAGCTCGACGGCCCGGTGATTCTCCGTTTCACCGGTGGGGAACTGGAACTCAGTACCGGGCTGACGCCCGGGAATCCGGATCGCGTGTCACGCCATCAGTTGCCCGCAGGCGGCACACCCACTGACGAGCGGGCCCGTGTGACCCTGAGGCGCCGTGGCTATTGTGTTCGGCTTATTACCGGAGGGGCGGTGCTTGCCGCCCATCGTTTGCCTGCCCCGCTGCGTGGCTCGCGGGTGCGGGTGGAGGGCCTCTCCCTGGATGACATGCAGGAGACCTCCGTTGCCCGTCATAACGTCTGGGATGACTACTTTGAGGAAGCCCCTGCCAAGTGGTTGATCAACGGGGGAACATGGCAAGTGATCAACCGTTTCCAGTGCACCCCCAGTTGGTCTCACATGGTTGGGGAATCGGGGAGCGGGTTGGCGGCCCTCTGGTCCAAGTACGTGTTTCGGGGGGACGTCACTCTCGAGTTTTACGCCGGGATGCGCCATGGTTGGTATGCTCGGGCAGGTGACCTGAACTGCACGATCGCCGCTGACACGGCATCTCCAGATGCCGGTTACACAGTCACTTGCACGGAATGGGATCGCGACCACTCGCAGAACTGGTCCACCCTTTATCGTCGCGGCAGGGCGATGGACCGGTCCGATGCATACCTCGTGCCGCGTTCTCGCGATGGGAACGTCCGGAAGTTCTACAACCCCCTGATCACGCATGGCCAACGACCGATTCATGGGGCCTGGTACTACATCAAGTTCCGCAGAGTGGGACGTCGTCTTGAGTACTACTTTGACAATCAGCTGGTTTTCTCTCAGGATGAGGATGCGCCACTGACCGAAGGGATGGTCGGGCTCTGGACGTTCATGAATTCAATGACTGTGGCCCGGGTCCGGGTGACGTTCGAACATGTTCGCCCCAGACCGCAGGTGTTTGAGCCTGTTCCTGTTGCTGAGAGCGGAACCCTTCAGGAGGTCGACGCGGAGCCCGACGCTGAACCGGTGTTGGCAGGTGCGTCCCAGCATGGGATCGCGCTCGATGCCATGCATCCACGGTGGTGGGAGGTCGTCAGTGATGCCGGCCATTCCCGTCTGACGCACAGCACGGCGAATGGCCTCTCCCAATTGCTTGTTTCCAATCGGATGGGGGCAGGGGGGATGTTCCTGGCGTGCAAGCTCCCTTCCGTCCCGCTCAGTGAGATTGCGGGGTGGCAGCTGCGACTGCAGAGAACGGCGCAATGTCCCATCAACGTCCACTACTCGACGGGCATCAGGGACCGGGCCGGAAACTACTGCGTTAAGCGCCGCTTCTATCACCGGATCAGCGGGCCGCAGTTCGCCAATGGGGTGTATACGAAGACCGGTGCCACTGTGATCACTCCTGTTTCCTTGCTTGGACCGGGGGCCGGAACGCGGGTTGATGTCTGGATACCGGCGAGCTCTCGCCCGCCCGCGACGCGCCAGCCTCGGTACGCGCGTTTTGAGGGAATTGGTGTTCGTCAGGAGAGCTACGTGCTGGCAGGAATTGGCGGAGCCCTGCCGGGACAGGCGTTCCGTGTTCGTGAATTCGGACCGGTCTTTTACGGGGCGGAAGGAATCGCCTGGGGCGCCGGAGCCAGCAGCCCGGACACTATACGCTTCCGAGTGCCCGCGTCGGATGCAGACTCCACCTGGCGAGTCGCTCAGAACATGGAGGCCTTGATGGAGGAGCTGGCTCGTTCTGGAGCTGTGGGGCTCAATGACGCATCCGTCCGCTTCGGGGTTGTGGGCAGATCCGCCGCGTCCGATAGACTGCTGAAGTGGATTCGTTTGCCCGACGTCCCCCTCTATGACGTTGCCTGGCATGACGAGCTGTTTGACACTGCCTCCATCCGTGCCGATGGCCCCCTCCCTGACCCACGGTTCTCCTCGCTATCTGCCTCGATCGGCGGAGAACGACTTCTCTTCAGGGATGGCGAAGCCAACGAGTGGGTGGCGCCCGTCCCCCTCGGGATTGCCGGACGGACCGATGGTGTGGACGCGTCTTTCCCGGTAACAGTGCGTGTCGATCGCCATGAGAACACCCACCTTCTGCGCTTGAAGGACCGTCCGGCCAACGGGCCTCCCGTATTGGTCGATATCGATGGATTGACGCCGTTCTGTCGCACGTTTGAGACCCTCCACGATGCCCGGGTGTTCGGGGCTGTGAGGACCCCGAACTGGCGCACAGCTCTGCGTGGGGCAGGCACGGGACACAGCACTCACCTGGCAGTGCGGAACACCGAGTACGGGCAGCGCCTGACCATCGAGTTGCCTTCCGGTGTGTCCACGGCGTCATTTCCTCTCCTGGCGTTCCGGTACAGCGGGTCGGGCATGGCTCGCATATCGGCCAGTTTCGGAGCGGGCCATGTGGTCAAGCTCGGGGAAGCCGTGGCTTCGGCGGTCCCTGTCCGGGGAGGGAAGGACTTCTTTCTGGACGGTGGGTGGCACACCTGGCACGGCATGGCGAGCGATGCCGTCCGCGGGAAACGCCTTACGTCTGGACTGTTTGCCTCCGAAACACTCACGTTTGCGTCGATCGACAAACGTGATCAGACAGGGCGTCACTCCGAATGGCAGGCTGACGACATCGTTCTCGGCCCGGCCGTGAGGGAGGCCGGGCAGTTGCGACTCACCCCCAACTACCGAGACGTGGATGGCGTTTCCAGCGTCAGCCTTGCCCTTGTCTCCGGCTGGGAGAGCAACGGAAGGGACGGGGGCCCGGTGGTCCACTGGCTCCGGACGGACGCCGGGATGCCATTGGCTCCGGGGGTTGATGGGCTGTCCGATGGCATACACAGACTCCTGCTTCGGGCGACAGATGTCGTCGGGATTGAGTCGAGAACTACCGAGATCCCTTTCCTGCTGGATCGCGTGCCCCCAGCTGTTTCAGGACACGTGGTGGACGAGGCAGATCCGGATCTGAACGGTGTTGGATTGGCCTTGCGCGTGGACTGTGGGGACGGGGCACCGTGGGAGGCGGGGAGGTTCCGGCTCCTCGTCGGCGAGCGCCATCCCCGGATCCCCGCCTGGTCCAGCCGCTATGAGCACGCCCTGCCGTGTGACAGCGCCTGGTTGAACTACCCCCTCATCCTTCGGCATGAACTCGATCAGGCGCACGATGGTGACACGGTGGAGCTCAGTGTTACCGGCATTGTTGATGGGGCAGGTAACAGAGCGCCACGCCTCAAGATCCCGATCCGGGTCGATTTCTCTTCTGACCACAGGGGGCCCGCTTGGTACTACGTGAAGTTCTCGGATAACGTGGACTGGTTCTGGAACTGGGATGGCAGCAGAAGCCAGACGATGGCCTTCACGCAGGCGCGCCGCAATGAGGCCGACGTCGTTCATTTGCCGGACACGGGCACCTGCCTCTCCAATACAGCGTATCGAACGAAGGGCGAGCTGTCTCGAGCAGTGAACTGGCGGGTGGGGCTTTTCCCGCGGCTGTCGTTCCGCGCACGGCTCCCTGACCATCGTCCGGCTCGACGGGCTGTGATCCGCCTGGTCCTCGAGACGCGCCGGAATGGGGCGTATACGTTATCACTCACGGCGCCCACCAGATCCCCACGTGAGCTGAACCGTGACCAGCAGTACATGTGGCGCCCTGACCAGTGGCAGCGCTTCAGCTTTGACGTCGGCCGGATGCTCCGGGACGCCGGGCTCGAAGACGACGCTGTCGAGGCGGCTGTGGTCAGGACACTTCGCGTTGAGCGACGGAGCTCCAAGCTGAAGGAACGCCTATTTCTCGATGACGTGTTCATTTATCGTCTTCCGGGGCCGAACGAGGCCGATCGGATGATATGGTATGCCTACGACGCCAGTGGTGTGGCCGGGGCGGAAATCGCGTGCGTGGCTCCGGATGGCACAGAGCGATGGCAGCACGAGTCCCGGGGTCGATCAGTGGACCTCGCTTCCCTGCGACGACGATCCGGAAGCGCTCAGGACTGGCTGAGAGTCCGTGCGGTGGATCAGCCCGGAAACCAGTCTACAGCGTTCTGGGTGCCGTTTCCCGGGGACTGAGGGGCCGTGAGGTGCAGATCCAGGTGGACCGTGGGGCAAATAATCGCCCGTCCCACTGCGTCTTTCTTTAGGTAGTGGGCTGAGTTTGGTTATGTGCTCGAATTCCCGGTGATCGGTGGACCATGTTTTCGCACAGGACAATGCGCGTTTGCGTTGCCGCTATCGGTGTACTTGTCTGGGCTTTGCCCGGGCCGCACGCGGCTGAGCCAGCCGTGGCAGGTGGTGGCGAGTGGCAACAGCTTGGTTACGCCCGTAAGCGGGAAGGCAATTTCACGGTTCCTGTGCGGTGGGATCCCCAGCGTGGCATCCGGTTGCTCGTGGCCGAACGTCGGTCCGAATGCCAAGCCCTCATCGAGCTCGGGTCTGATGCCTTGTCAGGTACAGTGCTGACGCCCACGGCTCCCCCCACTCCCATTGTGTTCGTACGCCCGCCGCCCCCCGCGGTTCTCGGGGAGCCCATTCCCAAAGCCGAGCTTGTTCTGAAACTGCGCGACGCGGAGTGGTGCCTGTACGTGGATCAGCACCTGATTGGGCGCTGTGCTGCGCCGTTCGTTCCGCCCGTCGTCGTCTATTCCCCCGCTGACCGCCTTGATCTCCTTGCCGGACGAGCCGGCTTCCAACCTGCCGCCAAAGAGAGCTTCCGCTCGGATTTCATGATTGAGGAGGGGGCTCCGAATCAGCTTTATCCGTGGGAGCCGGTTTCCGGTGACTGGCGCATCCACACAGCGCTTGAAGACGCGTTGGAGCGCCCGGAGTCAAACGTCGCCCGCATCAAGACAGTTCCTTTGACGGCTGACAAGAGCCCGAACTTCTACTGCTTGAAGGGGAAAGGGGAGGAGGCCAAGATCGTCACGGGGTACCCCTTCTACGATGAGTACCGCCTGGCTGCGGCTGTGCATGTTAACGATGGGGAAGCCGGCCTGCTGTTCTACTACCACGACGAACGCAATCACTATGGCTGCGCGTTGCGCGTTGACCCCTCCGCTCCGGAGAATGGCGTCGTGACGCTGTGGCGTGTTTCAGAAGGTGTCAGGACGACTCTGGCAAGGATTCGGACTGAGCTGTTTTCGCGGCAGTGGTACCGGCCTGAGGTCGTCACAACAGCCCATGAGATCGCCTGTCTGCTGGATGGCATTGAGCTTGTGCGGTTGTCCGAGGACCTGCCGGTGGGAGGACGGATCGGCCTTACCGTGTCCTCCGTCGAAGATGTCCGCCTGGACGACGTCAGCCTGTCAGCGAACGAGACGGTTTCACTGTCAAATGTTGGTCGTATTCGCTACCACACGTTCGTTGAGGAGGGGACGTTCTTTGCCGCTGGCAAACTGTTCGGCGGAACTGTTCCTGATGATGCGGTCGTGCTCAGACCTGAGGTCTCGCGGACACCGCAGCGGCTGATTCTGGGGCGCCCACACCATCTGAACACGGCGTTCTCGAGCACGTTCGATCTCAAGGGTGATTCCGGTGTGGTCGGTGTCATTGGGGGGTATCGGGCAGACAATCGCCCCTATTACCGTTTTGAGCTTGCGCGGACGCCGGAGCGGGACACGGTGCGGCTCCTGCGTTTGCGCCGAGGACGGGAACGAGTTGTCGACTCGCTTGATTGCCCGGTGTCTTCTCCCCGGGGGGCCTCCGTGCGCCTGGGGATTGATGCCACAAAGCCTGGCGTGTTGCGTTGTTACCGCGACGGAACGCTTGCATTGGTGAGTCATCTGGCCGACGGACAGCCGGTTGATCTGCCTGGCGGGGCAGGCATTCACCTCGGACCTGACACAGAGGCCGCCATACACACGTTCGTCTATGCGACCGTTCCCGCATCGTGCTTCGCCGAGCAGCGGCAAAAGAACGCTGTCTATGAGAAGGACAGCTTCATGCGGCATTGGTCTGCCCCAGAAGGCCAGTGGATTGCCGGGAACGCCCTATCGCTGCGCCTGCAGACCCAACTCCCCAAAGCGTTCCGCCTCCGGTTGCCGGTCCGGAACGGTGGGAAACTGCAGCTGGGGTGTCGGCCCGGAGGGTTCGACGGCCTGGCCAGCGTGGCATTTGAAGAGGGGACGCTGCACGTCCGTCTGCCGGGGGATGAACCGGGAGGCGTGTCGGTTCATGAAAGCACCTTTGCCGAGAAGATCGTCGAGGCGGAACAGGATATCAGAATGGAGGTCGGGTATGAGGCGCCCTGGTTTTGGGTGAGGCACGGTGACGTGTGCCACGTCCTCCGCAAGGTTGCCGTTCCCCTGGGAGGCGAAGCACGCGCGTTCGGTTACTCGGTTGAGGACCTCTCCATCACTAGCCCTGAGCCTTTGCCCCATCCTGTTGCGGCGAGGCGTGACGTCGCGGAGAGTGATTGGACTCGGATCGATCTGGCAACCGTCGATCACGTCCGTTTCCACACGCTGTACATGGAAGGTGAGTTCTACCGCGAAGCGACCATCTTTGACGACGGAACGCCAGGCGATGAGAAATGGCTCACCGTTCCTGCCATCGGCCATGAGCAACTCCTCATCTTCGGAGACGAGTCGGACCGGGATTCAGCCTTCGCTGCGGTTTTCCGGGCCGAAGCGAATGAGGTCGCTTTCGGTGTTGTGCTCGGCTATGCCGATCCGGGGCTGCCGTACTACCGCTGTGTGCTCACTCGAGATGGCACGGGGGATCGGCGGATTACGCTCCTGCGGTTCGAGGGGGCCGAGCCAGTCGTGCTTGGTGAGACGGTGTTGCCCTCACCGGTCCCGGGAACGGAGCTGGTACGGTTGGGCCTCGACGCCTCGCTGTCGGGATGGCTGCGCGTGCGTCTGAACGGAAAACTCGTGCTTCTCGCCCCGGTTCATACCCCTCCGCGAGGCGGCGGTGGTCTTTGGCTGGGCAAACATACCGCGTGCACCTTGCGGAAAATGGCGTACGCCTTCCGGCCTCCGGGATCTTCGCTCAGCAATCTGGCTGCCGAAGCGCCGCCGGCTCCCGAGAAGACTGCCGGATGGGCAGCCGAGACGGCGGACTTCTTCTGGCACAAAGGAGATTTTTTCAGTGACTTCTCAGTTGCCCTTCCCTGTGTTGAAGGGGTGTCGCTTCACTTGGGCGCGGACGCCACTGTTCTTGATGGCGATGCCACTCTCACGATCACGGACAGTCGCCTGGCTCTGGCTCTGCCGGGCAGAGCAAGCGCCAGTCCCACTGCAGAGTGTGCCCTTGCGCCGCCTGAAGAGGGGAAGACGATCGCGGATTCCCGTTTCACGGTTCACCGGGAGGACGATTGGCTGTGGGTGACTGTCAACGGAACCGTTGCCATGAAGGAACGAATGCCCCATGCCCTGTCAAGGCCTCGCGTCCGGCTTTCGGGGCTGACCTTGGCGCAGTTGGCCCTGAGTGACGTGCGGCGCACGAATGTCATTGATGACTTCTTCAACGAAGCCCCCCACCGTTGGCTGGTGAACGGGGGGAACTGGCAGATTATCAACCGCTTCCAGTGCACCCCGAGCTGGTCACACATGATCGGTGAGTCTGCTTCCGGGATGGCCGCTCTGTGGCACAAGTCCGTCTTCGAAGGTGATCTGACGTTGGAGTTCTACGCTGGAACACGGCACGGGTACTATGCCCGGCCCGGTGATCTGAACTGCACGGTCATGGCTTCGGAAGCTGCGCCTGATTCCGGGTACACGGTGACCTGTACGGAATGGGACTACAACCATTCACAGAGCTGGACATCCCTGATGCGCGAGGGAGTGACGATCGACCGCAGCGACAAGTATCTGGTACCCAGAACGCGCAAAGGCAGTGTTCGTAAGTTCCTCAATCCGCTTGTCAGCAAGGGGCGCCCTATCCACGGAGCCTGGTACTACATCAAGCTGCGGCGCATAGGTTCGAAGCTGCAGTACTACTTCGACAATGAGCTTGTTTTCGAGTATGACGACCCCGAAGTCCTCTCCTCCGGGATGGTCGGGATCTGGACGTTCATGCACTCGATGACGGTTGCCCAGGTGAAGATGACCTTCCAGGCTGTCCGGCCTCGGATCTTCCCCTTCGAAGTCCTTCCCGCAGCGGAGCTGAACGTCCCGGCACCCCCTCCGGCCGGGGAAGGGACCGCGCAGGCGGATGCCGTTCCCGGAGCAGCTGCCCCGCTGCTCCTTTTTGGCCACGGAGGGCCGCTTGATTCACTGTCGCAGTCTCTGTGGACCTGTGAGGACGAGGTGGGGTATTCCCGGCTTGAGCCCTTCCGAACCAATTCTGCCGGTTTCCGTGTTCGCACTCGACTGGCTTCGGGAGCGCTCTTCGCGTCCTCATCGCTTCCCGCTGTGCCCATCGACCGTCTGGCCGGCTGGCGCCTCTATCTCAAGCGTACCGCTCGAGCTCCACTGAACCTGCATTACAGCATCGGCGCTGTCGACGCCAACGGTGTGTACACCCCGTCCAGTCACTTCTACCATCGCGTCAGCGGCACTGATTTTTCCGATGGCGGCTACACGTTGACCGGGAAGACGGATGTAGAGCCTTGTGAGGACATCGCGGCGCTGCCTGGAGACTGGCGGCGGGTAACGTTCTGGCTGCCATCCAAATACCGCCCCGCCTTCGCTGGCGGGAGTGCGCTTCATGTACGGTTCGAGGGGATTGGGAACAAGCAACCGAACAGCATCATGTGCGGGGTTGGTGGGGCCTTTTCGGGGGATGGCTATGCCGTCCGCCAACTCTCGCCCATCCTGATTTCGACGCCCGAGTTGCGCTTTGCCCAGCCGCCGCCCGGGCCTGTCCGCTTTGTGGTGCGAAAGGACAAAGACCGCCCCGAGCTCTTTGCCACCGAGGATCTTCCCGCTTTGACCGAATGGCTGGCTGCGTTCTCCCGAGATGGCGTAAACACGGTTTGGCTACAGATTCGGGATGAGCAGGGCCGTGGACTGAGCCACGAACTGATCTGGCTGAAACTCCCCGAGCGCGTCGATGCGACGTTTGGCTGGCATCCAGACCATCCGGACACTGTCCTGCTCCGCAGCGGCTCCCATTATGTTGATCCGCGGTTCGCCAATGCGGCGTTTTCTCTTGGAGGACCCCCCCTTCCCCTTGAGAGCACCAATGACGAGAGGCGCCTGGCTCGTCTGCCCCGACAGTTGCCCTACGTGCGAGGGGAAGCCCCCGTTGTCTTCTCAGTGGACGCCGGAACCGGACCTGCCGAGGAACGCCTCGCGTGGGGAGACAATCCGGGGAACGGTCTTCCCGCGTTGATCGGGCTGGAAGGACTGACGCCGTTCTGTGAGACATTTGAGGCAGAGGGGGCGAGTTCCAGGCTTGTCATGACGGCCGATGGACGTATGACGCTCAAGTCGGACGATCCCGACCAGGGGCGGAGTATGCATGTCCGCAATCTGGCTCGGAACCAGCGCCTTGCCGCCTCACTGACCTCCTCCATTTCTGCCGCTGACTTCCCTCTCCTTCAGTTCCGTTACAAAGCTCCCGACATGACCCATCTTTCGGTCGCTTTCAGCAATGGTCACTATGTGCGCCTGGGGGACGACTATGCTCCTGCTGTTACAGCCCGGCTCTCCCACGACTTGACCATGGATGATACGTGGCGATCGTGGGTCGGGATTGTGAGTGACGCCTTCACGCAACAACCTTTCTCGATTTCTCGTTTCAAGCACTCATCCCTCAAGTTCGGATCGTGTGGCAGTCCGGACCAAACCGGGCGGTATTCTCAGTGGCAGTTCGACGATGTCGTGTTCGGTCCGGCGGTGTCTTCCGGAGCGCAACTCGCTTTCGAGCCTAAGTACTGGGATACAGACGGTGTGGAGTCCGTGCACGCCGCCATTTCCCGTGGCGAGGCCTGTTACGCCCAATTGGGTGAAGAGGCCAGAGCAGCGCTGTGCTGGAGTCGACATGACCCGGGCAGCACCATTACCCCGACGGTCGCGACGTTGCCCGACGGTGTTCACCACCTACTGATCAGGGCCACTGACACGACGGGCAAGATCTCGCCAGTGACCGACGTGCCCTTTCTGCTTGATACTGCGCCGCTGACTCTTTCACACGCGTTTGGTGCGATGACCAATCCTGCTTCAAATGGCGTTCAGCTGACGGTGACCATGCAGAATGGTGGCGGAGCACCATGGGCCATTGAGAAGGCTGCGTTCTCGGTGGCCGGAAAGAAGCAGGCCATTCCCGCCTGGACGAGTCTGTTCGTACACAGCAGTACCAGTGACGTTCTGCACCTCAATTACCCATTCCTCCTGCGCAAGCAGTTGGATGGGGCCAAAGACGGTGACACCATCGAGTTCGGTATCGATGGCATTCAGGATGGGGCGGGGAACCAGACAGAGGGACTCAGCGTCCCTGTCAAGGTGGACTACGCAAAGGACAAAGTTGGCCCTGCCTGGTACGTTCTTTCACCCTCCAAGAATGTCTTTTGGCACTGGAACTGGGACGGCTGCCGTAACACGTCTGTGGTTTTCAGCTCCGGCAGGTACAACAAGACCAGCGTCGTGCACCGGGCCGGCCAGACGCCATTCTTGCAGTCGCAGACTTACTATGCCACCGGCGACCTCTACCGCGCCGTTAACTGGAAGCCCGCCACCCATCCATGGCTTTCCTGCCGGATCAGACTGCCGGCGTACCGCGCGAAGACGACGCTCCAGATGGCCCTCGTCACGAAAGCCAAGAAGACCTACACGATCTCGCTGAAGGCCCCCGGCAAGGCGGCCACGGAACTCAACCGTTCGGAGAAGATCACTTGGGATGCCAAGACATGGAAGCGTCTCAGTTTCAACGTGCGCGACATGCTGAAGGGGGTAGGACTCACGGATGCTCAGATCAGTGCCACAACAGTCACGACACTGTACATCCAGCGGCGTGGAGCAAAACACGCGGAGATCATCTGGCTGGATGACGTCTTCCTCCACGCGGCAAAAGCCGAGCCCAAGCAGCCCGATCTGCTCACGTGGTACGCCTACGATATGAGCGGCGTGGCATCGCTGGAAGTCTCGTGCTATGGCGAGGACAACGCCGTTCTCTGGAAAGAGAGCACCGCATCCGTCAGTCTGGATCTTGGGCCATTGAGAGCGAAGGCGGTCGGGAAGTCATGGCTGATGTGCCGAGCCAAGGACAAAGCCGGCAACCTGTCCGTCCCATTCTGGTTCCCTTTCCCCAAGCAGAAGTAGCTCTCGCCCGCATTTCTCAGGGGCAGGACATTGTGGCGTTTGTTTCTCGCTCTGCTCGGCTCCACAGCGCCCGCTTGCGAAAGCAAGGCTCGACGCACCCCTAGTCTATGAGAAATGCGGGCTGGCGGTTCGCGGCGTCAGTCGCCTACGTCAGGGTGTATTCCTCGCCTCTGGAATGTGGGGATGTCCAGATTCTCGCCCCGAATGGTGGTTGGTTGCACTCCGGTGAAGATCCCCAGGGATTGCTCCTGAAGGGGGAGTTCGCCCTGCACGGGCCCGCCCTGAGTCTGCAGAGCCTTGCCCTTCCGAGGGCGTCGCTTGGGGCTGGTTTCCTGGTGAGGTGTTTCGGCGGGCGGGCCCTGTTGCTCGTCTGTGCCCGCGTCATCCGTTTCTTCTCTCCGGTAGCGGCAGAGCAAGCCGGTGATCTGCACATCGTCGCCCATCCTGTCGTCTGCGTACGCCCCCACCACGACGCGGGCATCTTCCGAGAAGTACTGCTGGAATGCCGTCAGACAAGAGCGCACTTCACCAACTGAGAGGCCCATTCCTCCACAGAGAGTGACAATTGCTGCGTCGGCATCGGCAAGCGCCTCAGAGGATCCCACGAACGGGCACTTGATGAAGCTGTCGATCGCCGCTTGCCATCGGTCTTCGCCTGTGCCCTGCCCCACTCCCAGAGCACAGGTGGCCTGACGCTGGCGCAGAATCGACTTGAGGGTGGCGAAATCAGCGGTGATGAGCCCTTCGGCCGACAGCACGCGCGTGAGACCATGGATACCCTCCGCCAGCATGCCATCTGCCATGGTGAACGCTTGGGTGGCAGGGGTGTCTGCGGTCAGTTCAGTGAACAGGAGGTCGTTGGGGACCACGATGACCGCTTCCGCCAAGTCCCGCAAGGGGACAAGAGCCTTCTCGGCCTCGCGTTGGCGCCAACTTCCCTCGAAGGCGAACGGCAGTGTCACCACAAAGAGCGAGACCAGATCCATTTCCCTCAGCAGGCGGGCCAGGACACGCACGCCTCCAGAGCTGGTGCCTCCGCCCAGACCTGCTGCCACGATCACCATTCGGCTGCCTTCGAACAGGCTCCTCAGTTCATCTGCCGAGGCGCTGGTTGCGCGTTCTCCAAGGACCGCATCGCCTCCACACCCTTCGCTCTTCACCCACTCCTGCCCCAGGCTGATCGTCTGGGCTCCCTGGATGTGACTCAGAGACTCCGTGTCCGTATCTGCAGCCAGGAGTTGCCAGTGCGTACTGCCGGCCGTCAGTCCGGCAAGGGTCGCAGCAATCCGACACCCTCCTCCGCCGAGGCCGATGACAGTGAGTTCTCCTGCGTTTTGATTCATACCCGTGTCATTTCATTCGTCAGTTTTGTCAGGAAGCGTTGGTGACCTACCAGCGGAAAGCCCGTCGTGTTACGCCCCAGGCCTTCTTCGCGTCCACCTGGAACTGCCGCCAGAACGGCATGGGCTCAGGGGCACTGATGTCGAGCATCATCTTCCCCCACCGGAGGAGACCAAGTGGAACAACGAACGCGGGGGAAGCAACTTGGTCGTGGCGTCCCGTCAGTTGCTGTGGGCGGGCTGTATCAACGGGCATTTGCAGCACGTGTTGCGCCAGCCTGTTGATGCCAGGGATGCGGGCACCCCCGCCACACAGCACGGCCCCCCCCCCCGCGCGCTGGAGGGCTCCTCGGGACTCGAGATCCCATTTGATGTTCTCGAACAGTTCCTGGAGCCGCAACTCGATGATCTGTTCGGTCGTTGAGACCGGGATTTTGCGCTCACCCCGTCCAAGTGCATCGACCTTCATCAGTCGGGCTCTACCATCTGGAGTCATCACTGCGGATCCATAGTTTCCGAGTTCGTGCAGGATCTGTCGCGCCTTCGGCATGGGTACGCGCAGCCCCAGTGCCAGGTCATTGGTAATCTGATCACAGCCCACGGCGAGTTGTCCTGAGTGGACGCACCCCGGCCCGTGGAAAACGGCGTATTCGGTGACCCCCGCTCCGACGTCGATGAGAAGGGCCCCCTTCTCTGTCTCCTCGGCGGACAGGACTGCGAAGCCTGCGGCAACGGGAGAGAACGCGACGTCCACCGCTGGATAGCTCATGACGTCAGCGATCAGGCGGCAGTTGGTCTCGATCCTGTTGTGTTGGCCAAAAACGATGTGTACATCGGCTTCCAGTCTCGTGCCCACCAGCCCAACCGGATTGGTAACTTCGCGGGTTCGGTCGATCTGGTAGTGCCGGTCGAAGTAGTGGAGAATTTTCTTGTCGGGCGAGAGAGTGTATCCGTGGGCGTTCCGCCCGGCTCTGACGACATCGTCTTCGCTGATTTTTCGGTCGGGGGCGTTGATGACCGTGCTGCCCACGCTGTTCACCGTCTGGATGTGGGCTCCGGTCACGGCCAGGAAGACGTCACCGATCTCCTGACCTGCCTCTTGTTCAGCGGCGGCGAGCGCGCGTTCGAGATGCTCCTGCACGACCGCGGCCTCGGTCACTTCGCCCTTTACCACACGCAGGGATGGGATCTCCGCGGCACCCAGAATCGCGATCTCATCTTCAGGCAACACAGCACCCATCACGACCTTGATCGTGCTAGTGCCGATCTCAACACCCGTAAGGACTTCGTTCTTGGCTCGTGGCATGTTCCTGAGAGCGTCCATCCATAAGATAAAGGGGAGACCCTAGCCGCGTTCGGCTAGTGTGGCCGCATGTAGACAAAAAGGAGGCCCCCCGCAACAACGATGATCACAATTCCGAAAAGGCGCATTCCGTATCGCGCGCGTTCTCCTTGCGACGGTTTGGCAACTGTCCGCAAGGCAACGGGCCATTGGTAGGCGATCCCCGCCAGCACCGCCACCGTGCCCAGAACGGTGACGACGGCCACGACCACGTTCATATAGGCGACCGCCATGCCGATCAGAGCCAGCCCCCCCAGAACCATGGCTCCCCCGGCGATCCTCAGGATGCGTTCCGGCAGATCCAGCCACCAGTTCATGATCCGGATTGCTCCGCCGGGCCAGAGAATCATCCAGGCGCCCTTGATCAGTCCCCCAATGGCAGTGATGAGCACGATCAACCGAAGTATTTTCATTCAGCGTGCTCCGTAAGTCATCCGCGTGAGCGCAGGTCTGGGGGTCAGGCATCGGCCGACCGTTCACATCTGACGCAGTGTCCGTCGAGTCGACACACTGGCTGCGCCACTTTAGTGGGACGTCTCCCCCACTTCAACCAGGTGGCAGCACAACAGGGGGGCATGAAGCTGCCAACGTGAACGCCCAGGCGATTATCCACCCGACGAGACTGACAAGGACGGCTGCACTGGCCATGTCCTTGGCTTGCTTCGCCAGCGGGTGCAGACCCGGTGATGCCCGGTCCGTGACCTTCTCAATGGCGGAGTTGAGCAGCTCGGTGGTCAGAACACCACAATAGGCGCCCAAAACGGCCAGCTTGAAGACGGGAGGCGCTGCCAGGAACAGAAGGAGAGGCAGCGTCAGGCAACCAAGGGCGATCTCCTGTCGGAATGCCGCCTCATGACGAAACGTCGCGCGCAATCCGGCGAGGGAACATCGTGTAGCGTTGACGACACGACCGATGCCCTTGCGCCTTGCCCGGGCGGTGTTCGCTTCAGGCGATGTCGGGGAACTGTCCATACGGTAACGTCATCTCCTGTCGTTCTACAGCATCTCGCGACGCTGGCTCCTGGCCCTTCCCCTTGCTCGCTGATTGGACTTTCGTCCACTCGTAAGGTAGTGTCATTAATGGTGTAATGCGTTGGCGTCTGTGTTTCTGGTTGTGTGGTTAGGAGTTGGCATCATGAAGGCCCAGCTACGTCTGGCTTCCAGTGTTCTGGTGCTCGTGGGGTGGCTCGGTGCTGAAGCTTTGGGAGGGTTGCTGGACGGCTTTGGGCTGAACAGTACCGTGGTCAAAGAGGAGCAGAACTACACCTGTACGCCGAAACCGCCCGCCAAGCCGCCCGCTCAGCATTCCGGTGCCGAGGGCCTTCCTCCGCTTCCCCTGCCTGCCGTTCCCCTGCGGAGAACTGAGAAAAAGAACCCGCCGCGGCCCCCCGTCCTCATCGCCAAGATCGCGACGAAACGCCGGTCAGACTGGGCGACGAACCCGGCTGACAGCAAGAACCTCCTGCGTTGGATGGCCAAAGATCTGAACGTCCATTTCAGCTCGATCAACCTGCCTCAGGACCGCATCCCCACCAACCCCCAGCAGATCCCGGTTCTCTATCGCACGGGCCATGAGGCGTTCGAGTTTTCGTCGAACGACCGGAAGAAGCTGCGGGAGTATCTCCTGCGCGGCGGAACGGTGATCTTTGACGCCTGTTGCGGACGGCGCGCGTTTGTGGAGTCTGCGCTGCGTGAGGTCCAGCAGCTGGTCCCTGAACGTCCCCCCTACCGCTTGACCATGGACCACCCAATCTATCACTCGTTCTTCGATATCAAGAACATTCAGTACCGCCCGTGGGCCCTCAAGGCCGGGGCGAAGACCGGTGAACCCAGCTGTGTTGGCATCGATATAGGCTGCCGGACTGCGGCCTTCTTCTTTCGCTGGGATGTGAGCTGCGGCTGGGACTACCTCAAGGACTCCGACCGGCATCACTGCCTGGGGTATCATGTGGATTCAGCCCGTAAGATCGGGGCGAACCTCATGGCCTACGTTACGGCGGAGCGGAGCGCCGCGCTCCCGCTCAGCAAAGCGCTGGATTTTGTTGATGCGACAAAGGGAAAGTCTGGCAAGTTCATCATCGCCCAAGCCAGCTACAAGGGAATGTGGAAGACGCGGGAAGCCGGACTCTCGATGTTGCTCAACTCATTCCATGATCAGACGAAGACCCCGGTCCGCTTTGCTCGTGAGGAAGTGGCTCTGGATTCATCCAGGCTGTTCGAAGTGCCCTTTATTTACCTGACCGGACACCAGGATTTTGTGCTGACTCCGCAGGAGCGCAGCAACTTGCGTCAATACTTGATGCGTGGTGGAATTCTGTTTGCCGAGTCATGCTGCGGTCGTGAGGCGTTTGACCGCTCGTTCCGGTTTGAGATTTCCAAGGTCCTCAATGGCCAGAAACTGGATCGGCTTCCTTCCGCTCATCCCCTGTTTCTTTTCCCGAATCAAGTCAAGGGCGTTCAGCCGCGCCCAGCATTGTCCCGGAAGCTTGGCGCGAAAGGGAAGATCGTTCCTGCGCTTTTCGGCGTGAACGTGAACGGCAACGTGGCGGTCGTCTATGCTCCTCACGGTTTGGCTTGCGGCTGGGAGTTGGCCCAGTGTCCATACTGCAGCGGAATTGAGTCAGCCGACTCGTTGGCTCTTGGCGTGAACATCCTCTCCTACGCAATCATGCAGTGACGTATTTGCTCGCGCTTACGGCGGCTCCTACAGCCCCGGAAGCAGTTTCTGTCTTCCCCGTACCCCTGAGCCCCGTATGGGGCGACGGACGACCAGTTCGCGCCCCACCTCTTGCCCTGCGCTGTATGCGTGCGCGTTCTCGTTGGATGAGTGCCTGTGCGTTCGTGTGGAAACGCGTGGATAGCGCTGTCCCAAGTATGCTTTGAGCGCCGGTTCCTCCACCTTGATCAGGCCGAATGCTTCGCCATGGTCGGTTGCCACGATGGCCATCTGCCGGGCCAGTCGGTTCTCGAAGCCCTCAATGACCCCCAAAGCGAACGACGCCATGCCGCGGGGGCCATGGCGTGTGCCTCGTCCGTGTGCCTTGCGATAGATTCCCCACTGGGAGACAATCGTCCGGACCACCAAAGCGTGGACATACTGGGCCGTCAACACGTTCTCCGTGGCTCCACTTACCTCGAGAGCGAAACCCACGCGCTGACCAGCCAGCGTTGGGCGCCGGATCCAGATGGCCCGGACGAAATAATACTCCTGGAGAACGTTGGCGAGGCGCTTCAGATACAGGTCGCGCCTTGTCACCGTTTCCCCCAACGTCAGACTGATGTATTCGGCGTCGGTTTCCCCGGATCTGAGGGCCAGGTTGTGTCTGACCGCCAGCGCATAGGCCTTTGCTGCGGCTGCCTCTGCCTCGTGTCGGTTGGGACTCTCGGCCAGCGCGAGAAGTTTGTGAATTTTTCGCTCAATGGGAGGGCGTTCGCGGTCGCTTCGGGCGGCGAGAACGGTGGTCAGAGGCTCCACATCAAACGATGCCCAGCCTGGAATCCCCAGCCGGGCGCACATGGCCTGGAACGTAGGGCCGTGGGGCGGTTCGGCGGGGGAACCGTGGAGGTGCTCTACGAGCTGATGGGCCACTTCATGCCGCAGCACGTGGGTTACGTCGTCCCAGGTGCATTCAGAGAAGAGGCGTTCACTGAGGGCAATCTCATTCGCCCGTCCACCTGTCCATCTTCCCCATGTACCCAGCGACGTGCTGATCGTGAAGACTGGCAGTTTCAGGCGCGAGCATTCCTGCGCCGTCAGGTAGTATCCGCAACAGGATTTCCACTCCCAGGCAAGAGCCCAGAGGATGCGACGCTGAACTGTCGGGGTCATTTGCTGCTCACGGTGGTAGACCCTGTTCCAAGCCTGCAGACTATGCCTGTTCTGGCTTCCGGGCCCGGAATATGGCCACCACGGGGATTCTGGCGAGCTCTTCAAAGCGCTCACGCCATTCCGGGCTGTCGTAGGGGACGCCCTTGCCGGGGTGCTCGTCGGGATTCTCGACTGCAAGCGGCTCTGGCTCCAGGAAATCAAGTACTTCGAGCCCGGCATCGCGGAGCCACTTGAAGACGTGGCTCAGGGGAGCGGGGCAACATGCTGAGACCCCTCCCTCCGGCAGGCCCTCGCTTTCGCCTACTCGCGCATCGACGGGTGGGACGAAGTAATCCTGCAGGAAAATCCCGGTCTCATCATCATCGACGGCCAGCCACTCCGCATTTGCCAAGGGGTGTGCCGTGCTGAGCAGAAGGACTCCTCCCGGCGTCAGAAGGGTTGCGGCGGTCCGGATCACGGCCTCCTGATCATCGACGAATGGGAGGGCATATACCGAATGGATGAGATCAAACGCGGCGTGCCGTTGGAACGGGAGGGCCTCGAGATCTCCCTGGACGAGTTCGATCTCCAGGCCCAGTTCGCCGGCAAGCGTTCGCCCGACCTCAAGCTGTCGCTCGGAGATGTCAACTGCAGTACATGCTGCTCCGCGCGATGCCAGATATAGAGAGTTCTGGGCGGCTCCAGCCCCCAGTTCCAGGCATGCCATCCCGGCCACGTCCCAGGGCAGCAGCTGAAGGAGACCATCGCCTGGGAGCAGCGGGCCATAGTGGAAATCCGTGCAGGAGATCCGCGTCTGTCGCTGATACTCGTCGGCCGTTGTGTCCCAGTAGCGTTGCGTGTTCGTGTTCATGCGGACATGTCGTGTTCTCTGCCTGCCGCCCTGGAATCCGGGGGGGGGAGCGAGGGGTTGGGGTGATGGGACTCGCCGGCACGGCACCCCATCTAGCCGGCCTGCCTCACTTGCCTTTGGCCTGGCTGTGTTCGCGCACCTGCACAATTCGGTTCAGAATATCCGTCACGGACGGACACGGCGCGCGCCAGCAACTTGCCGTGAACTGCCCGCGGGGGAGGACTCCGACTTCAAGGAAATAGCTGGTGTACCGGTCTGCCAGCTGGAGTTCCTCACCGAGCTCCGTCAGAACGCCACGCGTTGGCGCCAAGTCTCCACGTTCCGCCCTGACCAGTGCATGCACCAATGCCCCGGCTGTGGTCCGGTAGGGGGCAGTTGCGCGGCCGGCCCAGGAGGAGACGCGTTGCGGTAGGTTTGGCCAGTGCTGGCACGCCAGGATCTCGATCGCGGCCCGTCCGTCGCCGGGCTGTTGGGCTGCTTTGACGAGATCTGACCACCGCCCCTTGCGTACTTGCTCGCCGAACGAGACGATGGGGTGTTCAGGGGCTTCCTTCCGGAACTGCTTCAGAGCTGCCTCTGTATCCATGCCCGTTACCACTGCCTGGTCATAGGTGCTAAGAAGTCTGGTCACCCGTTCTGTCTGTTCGCTGTCGCGCATGGCGACGTACTTGCTCATCTCGGCCTGCTGCCATCTCACGAACGTGGGTGATACCGTCAGTACCGCGCTGTGGGATTCGAGGGATTGCAGTGCATTCCGAGCTGTGCGCGAGGTCGTTGGGGCGGGGGCATTGACGTATACCCGCAGGGCCTGCAGCGCCTCAGGCAGGCCCGTAGCCCTCGCCAGTGCCCCGGACGCTCCCGTCTCGGTTGTCTGGGAACGGACGTAAGCCGATGCCTCCTCGAAACGCCCGGTTTCTACCAGGCGATTCAGTTCGGTGAGTCGTCCACGCTCTTCCTCATGGGCCGATGCCAGGCGCCAGAACGGTTGGTCAGGGGAGAGGTCCTCAAGGCGACCGAGGAGGATTTGGGCTCGGTCAGGGGCACGGCCATTGAGGGCGTCAAAGGCCTCACGGAGGAGCTGAGCTCTGAGGCGCTCGTACCCCGGTGCACTGCTTTTCCGGCATCCGGCGACCAGCAGAGCCAAGGCGACAACGGGGGCAAAAAACCGGGGGTGCAACTGGCAATGACCTCGACGTAGCTGGAAGTTACTGAGTAAGATTGCGTTCCTATGCTCGCAACACGTAAGTGAAAACATAACACCGTGGAGGGCCTTTCCCAAGATGGGTGATCGATGTGATGGCCGCAGTGCCGATGAGCTCCGCACAGTCAAGTTTGAGCTTGACTACCAAGTCCATCCTGCCGGTTCGGTAGTCGTTTCCTTCGGGCGTACTCGCGTTTTGTGTTCGGTCAGCGTCACCGAGGGTGTGCCGCGCTGGATGCGCGAACAAGGCGTGGAGGGTGGATGGTTGACGGCTGAGTACCGGATGCTGCCCGGGGCCACGGACCACCGAAGCCAGCGGGCCTCAAGCTCGTCCGGGCCCTCTGGGCGGAGCCTTGAGATTCAACGTCTGATCGGGCGGAGCCTCCGGGCCGCAGTTGACCTGAAACGGATCCCGGGTAAGACCCTCTATGTCGATTGTGATGTGATCGACGCAGATGGAGGAACGCGGTGTGCGTCCATTACGGGGGCGGCATTGGCACTTGAGCTGGCCCTGCAGCGCATGTTTGTGGATGGGCGGACCAGCGAGTGGCCGCTTCAGGACCGGGTGGCCGCGATTAGTGTCGGGATGGTCGATGGCCGACCACTTCTGGACCTGTGTTACCGAGAAGATTCCTCCGCCGATGTCGATATGAATGTGGTCATGCTCAGCAACGGCCGTTTTGTGGAAGTTCAGGGCGCTGCAGAGGATCAACCTTTTTCTCAGGAAGAGATGGATGATATGTTATCCTTGGCGAAACAGGGGATTGAGCAGGTCTTCGCCCTTCAACGGGAGACCATGAAGGCTTCCGTCCGCGCATGAGACGGTAGCTGCACAGCCGGTGCCCGCCTTCGGACAGCCATGACGGCTCCGAGGGGGGAACTGCCCGTTTGTCGTTGCCGAACACCGTTGGTGGATTGAGGTGAGACGATTTGACGGTCTTGGTTGACATCGTTTTCTGGACCTGGGAGAAGTTCCCCCTTTGGTTCCGCGTCAGGTCCGGGATGGTCGTCGGCTGGCTGCTCCGTTGCGTTTTCCGCTTTCGCAGGGACGTCGTTGAGGGGCAGGTCCAAGCGTCCTTTCCTGAGCTGGATGGCTGCGAACGAGGGGCGATGATCCGGGACGTCTACCGCCATCTCGGTCTCCTGTTGACCGAGCTCTTTGCCCTGCCCACCATCCCCCGGGACACCTTGCTCTCCCTGTGCTGCTTCGAGGGGCTCGAGCACCTTCTCGCTGCTCTCTCGGAAGGCAAAGGGGCTTTCGTCCTGGCGGCTCACTCCGGCAATTGGGAGTTGGGGCTTGTTGCATCTGCTTACCAGCTTGCGGGAAGCGGGAATGAGGGGCACCCCACTCACATCATCGTCAAGGAGATCAAAGGCCGGGTTGGGAACTACGCCTCGCGTCGTCTCCGGGAGCCGCACGGCGTTTCCCTCATTCCGCGCAAGCAGGCCCTGCGCCGGATCAAAGGGGCGCTGGCCGACGGGGCTGCCGTCGGTTTCGTGCTTGATCAGAATATGACATCCGACGAAGGGGTCTTTGTAGATTTCTTCGGCCGCCCTGCATGCACGATGTCAGGTTTGGCCTTGTTGTCTCAGCGTTACCATGTCCCTGTCGTTCCGGCCTGCTTCCGCCGTGATCCCGATCTCAGGCGCCACCATATACGCTTCCTCCCCCCGATCGAGTGGGAGAACGTCGGCGATTCTCTTGAGCAGAGCATTGTGCACAACACGCAACGCTACACTGGGTGTCTTGAGTCCATGATTCGGGCTTGTCCGGCCCAGTGGCTATGGATCCACCGGCGATGGAAAACCAAGCCTGCCCCGGGGAGTGTTCCTGTTCCTACCCCGGAGCCGGCCTCGAGTCCAGATGAGCGTCCGGAAAACGACTGATGTGATCTCGTTTGTCCGTCATCTGGAGGCATCACCCCCAAGAAGAAAGTGTGCCATCTTCCCGCCTTCGGAATCCATGCGTGGCGGCTATGGCAGCAGGGGACTGGAGCAATGACTGAACCTGAAGCGATCAAGCGTTGCGATCAGCACCGTGAACAGAAGGCGGTCGGGGTCTGTGGCCAGTGCGGGCGCGCAATCTGCCGGGAGTGTGTGCAGGTCCAGGGCTACTTCTGCAGCCTCGCCTGCCGTGATCAAAGCGTAGGCGAGATCACTGAGGAGGATCGACTGGCGGCAGCTGCAGCGGAAGAAGAGCTCCAGCAAACGGCCAGGATTGGGAAACGCGTCCTGTTGGGAATCCTCGCCCTTGTGGTTGTGGTGGCGGCCGTGCTTGTCTGGAAGTTCGTCCTGGATCCCGCAGGGAAGGTCTGCTGGCACTGGCAACAAGCTGGGGCGGTGCACGATACCGGTGTTCTGGGGGCGGGGGAGCACAGCGCGATTGTCCGGTTCAGCAAGCGCATCGTGCGCCTTTCCCTCAAGAATGGTGAGGAGTTGGGGGACATCGAGCTCCCCGGAGGAAACGAGGCGTTTGTTGAGGTCGAGATGATGGGAGGCGACATGCTCGTCTCCGGCAACACTGAGTTGATCAGGCTCGCAGCCGACGGGACACGTGTGTTCAGCATTGAGCTTGGCGCTCGGGTGCTGCGCCGGGTCCACAACATCGAGACCCAGCAGTTGCTGGCCCATGTGCCCCCCGCTGCCGTGATTCGCCTGGACCTGAAGAAGGAAGATCAGGCAGCCGCGAAGAAGCAACGGCTGATGTGCTTCAGTCTCGCCGACGGTAAAGCCCTGTGGAGCAAAGGGCTCAAAGGGAATATCGGTGTTTATGGCATCGCGATCGGGAAGCAACACGCGTTCGCGATTCTCTCCATCGTCAAGGACGATTTTACTGCCAGCTACGCTTTGCTGGCCATGGATGCCGGAACCGGAAAGATGATGTGGCAGGCTGACCTTCCTGAGGTGCCTGACTGGGGCCCCGTCGTGGCCGGCAATGCGCTGCTGCTTGAGCTCGGCGGCGGCGTGCACGCGTTCTCGGCTGCCGGTGAAGAGCTCTGGGCCATCGAGGACGCTGGGGCTTACTCACGCAAACGCGTGATCGCGGATGGGCTCCTGGTGGGGACGGCCAAAGGGACAGTCTGGTATGACCTCAAGAGTGGGAAACAGCGCTGGGAGTCCCCGCTCACGCTGCAGGAGCGTTCACTGCTCGTCGGCGAGGGGTACCTTATCGCCTTGGCACGGGCTCCGGAAACGGCCTCCGGGAACGCGCCGGTCGTCGATCTGCCGCCGGCGTACAAAGAGAATGAAGGCCTGCTGAAGGACTTCGGGATCGATTTGAGCAAGGCCAACAAGCTGAAGACTGTGCCAGTCCTGGTCCGCCTCGATACGGCGACCGGCAAAGAGGTCTGGCGGACGCGGGGCGTTGTGGGTGAGCTCGTAGGGGATGGCAAGAGGCTTGCCTTGGTCATGGACACATCGGCCACGAGTATGCTGCAGATGCTGGGTGGTGGGAAAGGTGTCACGGTTATCCGGCAGTACGACATGGGCGATGGTTCCCAGCTATTCTCACGACAGTCGGAGTTGGGCTTCCGGGCTCCCGTTTTGGCCGGCCGTCGGCTCATCGGTGTGGCTTACGAGCGGACAGAGAAGACTGGGCTCCTCAATCTGGGGCAGGGGGGAACGACTTCCGCGCCCGCCAAAGGGCTCGGGGTCCTGGCGTTCCGTCTGAGATGATGCCTGCTTCGGCTTGTGGCACCCATCTGCACTCCCCGTTCGCCTCGGCACGACAGGTTACTTCCGGTGAGCGCGCGAAGCGGTTTGAGAGTTGAGGTCATGTCGGACAACCATTGCCAAGCCATGCGTGAGTTAGAGGAGGAGCTTGGGGGACAGGCTCTGCCGCCTCCGACAGCGCACGGATCGCCTGCTTCACCAGCTGATGTCGTGTGCTCGGTCTGCCATCGGCTCTTCACGTGGGACGATGTCAGTCTGCAGCCGGCGGCCATGACGTTCACGTGTTCGGCGTGCTTGGCTTCCTTCTCGGCCACCACTCACACGGTAACGTGGTCTCGGGTCCTCAGTTCCCCATTTACGTACGTTGCCGCCAGTGTGGTGTTGGCCGGGACGCTTTTTGCGTTTGGTGTGGGCAACCCGGGCAGGGCACAGCTTGCGGCTGATGATATGGGCAAGCCATGGCATCGTAGGCGGGGGGGGCGTTTGGCCCTGCGGCAGGCGGCCAGAGCCGAGGTACGGGCTGAACGGCTGTCGGCAGGCGGGGACGCGGCGGAAGCGCACGCGTGGCTGGGCTTGGCGGGCCGAGCGCTCGCCCTCTCCGCGGCCAGTTGGGAGGGGACCGAGGCGGAAACCCACGCTCGGATCGGGGAAGCGGTATTGATGGCCCGAATGGGGGACGACTCTGGAGCTTTCGAGATACTCCGTGGTATGGCCGCTGATGTGCCCACGGAGCACCCGGCCCGACCGGCTTATCTCTACCATTATGGTAAGGCTGCGATCAGTAAGGGGCAGGTGGATGCCGGGGCTCAGGCGTGGAATGAGTTGCTCAAGACGACCCCGCAGCTTTCAGCAGACAACGCTTACTCGAAGATGATGGACCAGATCATTGAGTTGGCCTCCAATGATCGGCGTGGGACGCTTCTTCAACAACAGCTCACAGCGGTGTGTGACACGGGTCCACCGGGTGAGAAACGGCGCAGGGATGTCATCCGAGAGATGGAGTCGCGCGGCTTGCCGCTTCCTGCGGAGGTCGTGCAAAAGGAAGCCGCGAGACGGCGGGAAGAAGGAGTTAACGCCGTTCCAGGGGGGGGCGCCAAGCCTGCCCGGAAACCCATCGTGATCAGGCATTTTGACTAGACGATCGAGCCCTCGACATGTTCTTGCCTCTCAGCATCGATATTGAGGAGCCGGTGATTCGCCGGCGCCGAGCAGTGGTCGTGGTATACACGATTCTCCTGCTCTGCACTGCTGTCCATCTCTGGCTCACCTTCCAGGCGACCCAGGTCGCCCGCACGGACGCCTTTTACAGATGGGGAGCCATGCGGTTTCGCTTCCGTTGGTGGACCCCGATTACCTGCACGTTCCTCCACGGTGGGTGGGGCCACCTGTTGGGGAACATGTACTTCCTCTGGATTTACGGGCGAGAGGTGGAACGCCGTTTCGGATACGTTCGTTTCACCGCGATCTACATCCTTGGAGCCGTGTTCAGTGCCGCGGCGCAGCTTCTCACGCTCTCGCCGTTCAGTGCTGACGTCCCGATGATTGGGGCCTCCGGGGCCGTCTCTGCTGTGCTGGGGGCTTTCCTCATGTTCTGGCCGACCTCCAAACTCCGCTGTGCGTTCTTCTCAATTTTCTCTTTTCGGCCGATCATCGTCGTGCTTCCCGCATGGACTGTCCTGGGGCTCTGGTTCAGCGGGCAACTCCTCTACTCGCTGGAGTTAGTCGGGCGCAATGAGAGCATCGCCTTCTGGGCCCACGTGGCAGGGTTTGTCGTCGGGGCTGCCGTCGCCACGTGGTTTGGGCGGCGCCAGCAGCAACAGGAGGCACAGATCCTGGCTGCCTTCCGTGCACCGATGACCGAAGCCTGGGAGAGTTTGTTGGGAGGACGGCATGCTGAAGCCGCTCGGACACTTCCCCTTATCGATGACGTCGCTATCGGCGACATGCGCGGGAGCTGCCATTTTGCTCGAGGACTGGTGGCGATACAGCGGGGGGACTATGCTGCGGGTGCCGTTTCGCTGCCCCGGGCGTTCTCGCAAGCGCGGGACTACCGGAATGGTGATGCTGCTCTGACGATCTATTTGCAGATGATCAAGCACATGGACGCCGAGGAGATACCTGCCGCCATGCACAGAGATGCCGGATTCGTGGCTCAGGCCCTGCGGTGCCCGGATGTGATGCTCTGGGCCTTTTCCCAGGCTCTGTCCGGCGGCTGTTCTGAAGGGGGTGAGACAATGCTGCGCGCCACCCAGGCTGAACTGAGGCGTCGCGAGGTCGCTTTGCAGTCATGAATGATCCTGGCGGACCACACGCACTGGAGGACGATCGAATGAGCGAGGCGAGTAGACACCGCACCTGTCCCATGCCCGTTAGGCGCGTCAGCCCGGCTGACGAGCATTTCTTTTTCGGCTACTATGACAAGTTCCCGACGAACTGCAGCGACCGCTATCTACTCGGGCTGAAGGTCGATTTTATCGGCCGCCTTCCCACCCATGAAGAGCCTGCCACCGTGGGGTACTTTGATCTGGCTGAGTCTCAGCCCCGTTTCATACCGCTCGGACATTCCAGTTCGTGGTGTTGGCAGCAGTCGAACATGGCCCAATGGCTTCCGGAAGACAATGAGCGACTGGTCGTCTACAACGACTTCCGTGACGGTGAGTTCGTTGCCGTGGTTCATGATCTGGAGCAGGGCGGCACCGAAGTCCGTGTCCTTCCCCGGGCCATTTACACCTACAGTCAGACAGGCCCTGTCGGTCTGTCCGTCGACTTTGCCCGAGTGTACAAAGCTCGCGCCGGGTACGGGTACCCAAACCCGGCACCCTTCACCGACCCCTCTGATCTTCCCCAGGCGGATGGTGTCTGGTGTGTCGATACCACCAGCGGTCAACACCGCCTGGTCCTTCCCATTTCCGCAATGGCCGGTCTGGCACCGTCGGTGCTGGAAATCCCGGAAGCGTTCCATTGGGTGAATCACGTCCAGATCAACCCAAGCGGAACGCGTTTCGCCTGTCTACACAGGTTCAAGGCGCCCTCTCTGACACGCAATTGGGAAACACGCCTCATCACGGCCAATATGGATGGCACTGACGCACGCGTCCTGGGAACACGGATGGTCTCCCACTACGACTGGCAGGACGATGAAACGATCCTCGGCTGGGCCTTGGATCGCGAAGGGGAGCAGGCGTTCTTCCTTATCGATGACCATTCCTGTGACACCGGTGATTTCAGTGCCTGTTTCGAGCCCGTGGCAGTCGACGTGGTGACCAACGACGGACACTGCAACTTCTCACCGGATCGACGCTTTTTCGCCAACGACACCTATCCGAATGCTGACCGGGACCGTGTTCTCATGCTGGTTCGCTGTCAGGACGGGGTTCGGTTCGACATTGGCAATTTCCATGCCCCCCGATTCATGGATGGTGAGTGGCGTTGCGACCTTCACCCTAACTGGTTCCGCAACGGGACGAGTGTCTGTATCGATTCCGTCCACGAGGGGTTCCGAGGTCTCTACGTTCTGGATGTGCGTGAACTCGTCGACTGATGTTTCGCCGACGGACGTGTCCCGGCCTGTTGGCCTTCCGCGCCTTGGTCGCGCGCAGTGAACGGCTCGGAAAGGACGGGAGAGGCAACGGCACAGGCCAGGAGTGCCACAGTGGCGACTCCTGGCCTGTTGGTTTACTTCAATGGGCCGTCTCTCAGGCCCTCCTCGACGCCGGATCAGTGGACGCGCCGAACCGTGTGGCTGTTGATTCTGCTTGAGATACTGTGTGCTCTGGATGAGAGCCTGGGGTTTCGCGTCGAGAGGTGATGCGAGGAGTGCCCGTGCCGGGAGTGATGCGAGGAGCGGCCGTGCCGGGAGTGGTACCCGTGGCCCCTGCCGTGCCAGCTGTGATAGCTTCTTGTGCTGCGGGGGTAGCATCCGGACGATGACCCGTACGACCCGTAGGTCCGAATCTCGATGTGTGTACTCGGATATGTCCGGTGAACGACGCGTTCCTCGACGGTCACGTAGCGGTCTCCAAGGACGCGCCTCTCTACGACTACGGTCGGTTCTCTCAGCACCCGTTCCTCAATAACCACGGTCGGCTCTCTCACGACACGTTCCTCAACAACGACTGTCGGCCGATGAACGATACGCTGCTCAACGACACTGACCCGCTGTCGGCTGGGGGCGGAACGTAGACCACCAGTGAGCACGTGGGCCGCGACCAGTCCGGTCAGGATCTTCCCTGCGGTTGCCCATTCGCTGTCTCCTGCCAATGCCGGCTGTGGGGCCAACAGAGCTGCGGCAATGATCCCGGTACATACGATGGCGATTGTCCGTTTCATGTTCGTAGCCTCCATCCTTTCTTAGGGACCCGTATCATTCTTCCGTCTTGGACTGACTATCGGTCGTTCTGTGGTAATTGACGGACTGACCCGGTGAGTTATTCAACAAAGACGTGAAAAAGGCGTGGAAGAGGGTAGCTAGCGGTAGTTTACTGTAGATTGGGTCCGTAGTACACCTTTCCGCCCCGAGCGCGCGCGCCAAACTCCTGTCCCCCATAGCCTTCCGCGATTGTCCTTTT